>Ga0255055_10002757_pt1 | contig 12139 bp, 8 predicted proteins | sample JV7_2_27_MG_FD_188633 | JGI IMG/M metagenome (GOLD analysis project Ga0255055, IMG submission 188633) | Seawater microbial communities from Jervis Inlet, British Columbia, Canada - JV7_2_27 | ecosystem: Environmental > Aquatic > Marine > Inlet | place: Canada: British Columbia | collected...
TGTACGGCACGAACAGGAAGAAGGGTCGATCCGCCTCCACCTGCCGGCGCATGAAGTCGATCGCCCGCTCCGTCAGCTCCTTGTCGATCAGCGCGCGCTGCTCGAGTCCATAGTCCATCACCCGTCGCGGCGCCGAGCCCTTCGTGCCCTCGTAGATGTAGGTCCCCTCGACGCCGCTTTCCGCGTAGCCGTCGAGCACTTCCCAGGGCGTCTCGTCGCTCGAGTTCGGGATGCCGTACCACTCGTCGAAGCCCTGGTCGGTGGGGAATCGGCCCTCGGTGTGACCGAGGTGCCATTTGCCGAACATGCCGGTCGCGTAGCCGGCGTCGGAAAGCATCTCGGCCATCGTGACTTCCCACTGCACGAGGCCGTAGACGCCTCCGCCGAGAGGGATCGTGCCGTTGCCGGTGCGGATGGCGTAGCGGCCGGACATGATCGCCGCGCGCGACGGCGTGCATTGCGATTCGACGTTGAAGTTGGTCAGGCGGAGGCCCTCGGACGCCAGTCGGTCGATCCGGGGCGTCGGTGCCCCGCGGATGATCCCCCCGCCGTTGAAGCCGGGCTCGCCCCAGCCGAAGTTGTCCATGAAAACCACGACGATGTTGGGCTGTTCCTGTGCGTGCGCGGCGGAGAAGCACAGCGCCAGCGCACACACGGCCAGGAACCCTGTTACAGCTCTTGTCACCTTCATGTGCTCATCTCCTGCGTTGATGCCGTCACAACTGGGTTCGCTGCAGCGATTCCGCTACCGCCAGATGAATTTGAAGCCGAACTCGAACGCCCAGTCGAAGGGCCTGTCAGCGCCGACGCCGGCTCCAGGCCGGACCCAGACACTGGCACCCGGCAGGGGCGGGATCATGAATCCGAACTCCACATCGACGATCATGAATTCCTTGTTGTTTTCGACGTCGATGACCGGCTGCGGATTGACGATCAGCCAATGCCTCATCTTGGCCAGGAGCCAGACGAAGTAGATATCCATCTGCCATGTGTTTACCGAGGCCCGATTGTCGTCCCCGGCGACGTCGAACAGATACAAAATGCCGGGCGCGAAGATGCTGTTCTTGCCGAAGAGCCCGAAGAACCCGGCGAAGAGTTGTGGACGCAGGACGAGCTTGCCGTCGCCGAGAGCGTCGTTGCTGGCCGTGGGGAAAAACGCCTCGAGACCCGTGGCGAGGCCCCACTTGTTCGTCACATGGGGGATATACAGGTAGCGGAAAGCCAGGTCCCCCGTCCCCGAGACACCGACGTTTTCGCCCGCCGCATCCACCGCGTTGAGGCTCTTGTAGGGGAACTTGATCCGGAGCGCATGTCTGCTGCCCAGGTCGTTGAAGACGGTGAGCTTCTGATTCGTCAGGTTGGACATCGTTCTCCCGAGCGGCAACCTGAACTCGAACGTACTCGTGATGAGAGACGCGTCGTCGGGGGTGAGCCAATCCGTCTCGGTGTAGAAGCGGGCATCGTACGTGAAGTTGATGGGGTTGGTGCCCGTATTGTCATCCTGCGCCAGCCCGGGTGTGGCGAGAACCACGAGACCAAAGAGCGCGAGGCCTGCGATCAGTGACTTTGCCTTAAGCATACATCTCATGCTGGTACCCTCCCTTGGTTGTCTTTCCAAGCGGGAATCATCTCGGTTGCTCGTCAGGCGTCGTTGCCCACGCCGTTCGACCGCAACGCCCAGGCGACCGCGTCGAGCAGCGCCGTGCCGTCAACCGGCTTGCGATAGAGTCCCACCGCCCCTATCCGTTCTGCCTTGCGCCTGGTTTCCGGCCCGTCGTCGGCCGACACGACGATGATCGGCATGCATAGGTCGCGCGCGTCGAGCTCTGCCCGCAGTTCCTCGGCGCTGAGCCCGGGCATCCTCGCGTCCAGCACCAGGCATCCGCACGCCTCCGGCTCGACAGCGTCGAGGAATGCATTTGCCGACGAGAAATCCCGCACATCGTGGCCAGCCGCTCGCAACAGGCGTGCAAGCCCCTTGCGTGCAGCCGGATCGTCATCCAGCACGTACACACAGCCGGCATCTGTCATTGGGGTTGAGTTACGGCCCGGGACGGCGGAGGGCTATACCATCTTGGTGGTATCGGCGAGCAGAAGGGGCGGTATACCACCTTGGTGGTATACGGGCAATGAATACGGCCACGGTAGGTCCGGGGCGAAAACGCCGACCCGGTGGGAGCGTGGGTCGGCGTTTCTCATGCGAAGCTGCGAAGTGCGAGCTTACTTCATGTGATCGTCATGGCACATCAGGCACTCCATGTGTCCCTGCTGGGTGTTCCTGCCGGACTCCGTGTGCCCCATGCTGGCCGGGCTGTGGCACATGACGCAGTGCTGGATCTCCTCTGAGGGCTCCCACTTCGGCGGAGTCCAGTTCCCGGCGAAGTACTCGTTAAGTGCGGTGGTCACGGTGTAGACGACCTCCCCGGCCACCTTGGCGCAGCGCTCGATCTTCTCCGCCGACTTGATGTCGGCTCCCGCCGTCAGCGTCCACTTCGACACCGACGTATGGCACAGCGGTGACATCGTTTTGACCTTGATCTGGCCGGGAATCGGAGAGATATCGTCGAAGCGGTCGGTCGGGAATTCCTGTTCGGCGTACCACCAGAACAGCCGGTCGATGATCTGCTTGAACATGAGGTTGCTGGGGTCGTTGTCGTCGTAGGTCACGAGATTGATGATCAGCGACGAGCCGCCCAGGGTGCCGCACAGGGTACCGTGCCCTCCGTAACCCGCTGCCGCATGGATCATCATCATGTCCGGAAGCGTCGTCCACGGATAGCCGACCTCTTCCTTCAGCAGGCTGAGGAGCGAAAGGTAGCTGCCCGATCCGCAGCCTCCTTTCTCCTTGTAGGTCCGATAGCCTCTTCTGCCGGCCTCGAGCGGATCCAGCGTGGCCCATGGCCAGGGCAGTGGCGGAAAATCGTCCCCGGGCGAGGTCGCCGCGTACGCCGTCGCGGCTCCACCCAAGAGTCCTCCTGCCAGGAGAGCTGCGGATCCGGCCAGGACCTCGCGGCGTGAGTACTTAGCCCCCAGGTCAAGAACCGGGAGCGGGCGGCGCGGCGTGTCGTGGGAATGCTCGGTGGGTTTCATGGCTCGATCCCCTTGCTGACGGTTTGGGTCGAATATCGTCCTCCCTCAAGACGCAACAAGGGAGAATCACGTCGGGATTTGGTGGCGGTTCTCGCCCAAGGAGGGTGGAGGGTGGGGAAGCTAGAACGCCTCGCCAATGCGGAAGCAACGGCCCCGCCAGCCATACCGCCGCGGGTGCTACCAGCGCGCCCGATAACCACGTGAATCGAGATGCACGAAGGGACCGTGCGCCGGATTGGCCCGGTAGACGGCGAGGCCGCCCGGGATGACGCCGGCGGCCCCGCGGTCCTCCATCCGGCCGAGAATGCTCGCCAGCAGTCGAGCGTCCTCGATGTCCGACCGGCCGTCCCCGTTCAAATCGTCGATGATGCCGTCGCCGTCGTTGTCGATGTAGATGTCGGCGCCGTCGCCCCACAGGTGACGGCTGTAGGAGGTCCGGTTGCCGATGGCACGGTGGTATGCCGGCGTACGGAAACCGGACATGATGAAGAAGCTGTGCGTTGCGTGACCTGCCTCGTTCACCGCCTGGAGGGCCGCTTCCAACTTGAGCACCATGTACGGGCTGTGCACGGTGTACCGTGGCGTCCCGGTCTGCTTGCAGAGGAACTGCCCGACGGTGAAGTGGGGGGAGGCCAAGATGTCCTCGTCTGCCGCCCAGACTTCCACGAAGCCTTCGGGTGGGAGGTAGCGAGGCAGGCCTCGGAAGGGTCGGCTCCGGTAGCTGCCGATGGCGTACCCATTCAACGAGCCGTTCACGATCTCGCTGCGCGGGTGCATGACGAGGACGTTGAGGTGGATGAAGCCCTCTCCCTCTCGCTCGACGCGCACCGCGTACGCCCCCGGATCCTGAGGTGCGGTCCACGTCCAACCGGCGACGCCGTGGGCCAGGGCGCTTCCGGCGGCGTAGCGGAGCCGGTATGCGTGGTTGCCGCCGTCTGCTAACTCGATCGCCAGGTCCTCTCCAGGCAGCGACGCGACGGCCATGTACCGGTAGGGAATCGTCCACTCATCCACCCCGACCGCGAACTCGGCGAATCCGGGGTCGAACGCACCAAGTAGCAGATTGTCAGCCCGGCGTGCAGGCGCCAGAGACGGGTCGTGAACGGTGCCCAGCGGTGACCCTTCTTGCGCGGCGAGTGGCTGGCACATAGAGATCGCCGACAACAACAGGATCGCGGTTACCGGAGCTGCCCGAACGGGGAAGGAGCCGCGTCCCGACAGCACCCCGCTCACTGCGCCGATGGCGCCTCCTCATGCAGGTCCCGAATCTGGAACTCGCTGTTCAGGCGCTCGAGAATGGGTCCGTCGCGCTCGTAAACGTCCGTCCGGAAGTGCACGTAATCGTCCAGCCCGGCTTCGGCAGTCCAGTAAAGGAGCAGGACGGGCATTCGCTCGGTCAGGAATACGCTGGTCGTTTCGCCGCTGTCCCTGATCTCGAGGAAGCGCTGCTGGCTCCATTGCTCAGGATCGTCCATCAGCAGCTCCGCCAGCTCGAAGGGGTGCTCCACCCGCACGCAGCCCGAGCTGAACGTCCGCTCCGCGCGCGCGAACAGCTGGCGGGACGGCGTGTCGTGCAGGTACACCGCATACTGGTTCGGGAACATGAACTTGATGCGGCCCAGGGCGTTCCTCGGACCCGGGCCCTGACGGATCATGTATGGGAACCCCGCGGCCGTGCTGTAACGCGCCCAGTCTACCGTCGCGGGATCGACTTCATCTCCGTTTCGGTCGAGAACCTTGAGGCCCCGGCTCTCCAGGTAGCTCGGATCCTCCTTCACCCGCGGCAGTATGTCTCTCTCCAGGATGGTGCGCGGCACCGTCCAGGTCGGGTTGACGTCCATGTAGCGGATCTGTGACTTGAAGATCGGGGTCTTGCGGTACGTCCTACCGACCTGCACGCGCGTGCGCCATGTCTCCCGTCCGTTGTCCACGAGGTACGCCTCGAACGCTGCGATATTGACGACCAGGAACTTGTTGGCCAGGTCGTGCAGGACCCAACGTCCGCGCTCCAGGTTCACGCGGATGTGATCGATCCGCTTCTCGACGGGAACGCTCAGCGCCGCGCGCGTCATCGATCCCACGAGACCCGTCGTCGGCAAATTGTGCCGCAGCTGGAACAGCTTGACCGCGCCCTCCAGCTCCTCGTCGTAGACCGTACTCGCGGACGGCGGGCCATCGTAGTCGCCCATCACCGAGAGCTGCCGCCGGAGGGTCGGGACGCGAGAATCCGACGCCCCCACCTCGAGGCTGGGTCCGTCGGGATAGGTAGGCCACCCACCAGCCGCCTGTATCTCCCGGTACTCGGCCAAGGCCGCCTTCAGGCCGGTATAGAAGGGGGTATCGGGCCTCTCGTCCTCCACGCGCTCGTACAGCTCGCCCGAGTCGATGATCTCCTGCAGGTAGGCGCCCGGCTCAACGCCCTCGAGCTGAAGCGTGAGGTTCCAGTGCGGGTCGAGACTCTCGGGGTCCACCTTCCCGAACAAACAGTGGTAGATGATCCGCCCCAACGCGTCGGTGGCGAGGATATCGAACTCGGCCAGCGTCTCCGCGTCCGCGCCCGACTCGAGCTCGCGCCACAGCTGCTGCAGTGCCTCGAGGTGGTAGTCCGCCGGGTCGAGACCGTCGAGCCACATGTCCTTAACCGCACGGTGGAGTTGCTCGATGGCCCCGGTGTCCGTCCAGGCTCTGGTGTAGTTGCGGCTCTCGTAGAGCTGTATCACGGCGTTGCGTGTGGCGACCCACTGGTTGCGGATCGTCAGCTCTCCGACGTCTCTGAGTTGGTCGATCCGCTCGAGGATGACTCGCTGCGCCGGGTCAGTCTGGGCTAGAGCAGGAGCGCTTCCGGACACCAGCAGAAGAAGAAGTGAAGAACGCACCGTTAGACGTTGCATGTCCTATATCCCCCCGGTGACACCACCGGCCCACCCCTACAACAGCAGGATCACGCTGCCGGCCACGGTGAGAAAGATGTTGGCGAAGGCGTATGCGCCCGTGTACCCGAGCGACGGAACCGAACTTTCGGCTTGAGCATTCACGATGCTCAGGGAGGCGCCGCTCGTCATCGAGCCGGTGATTGCGCCCAGGAGGAGCACGGGATTGAGCGCCAGCACCTTGCGACCGAATATGTAGCCCACCGCCACGGGAATCGATGTGACGACGATGCCGGCGAGCACCAGGCCCAGTCCAGATTGTGCAAACGTTTCGAGGATTCCGGATCCGGCGCGTAGTCCGACACCGGCCATGAATGTCATCAGCCCTGCCTCCATGAAGATCCACCGAGCCGCATCAGGCACGCCTCCGAAGGTCGGGTGCAGGGCCCGCAAGTAGCCGATCGTGAGGCCCGCAGCCAGCAGCCCGCCCGCGGAGCCGAGCCCAACGGAGACACCTGCGACCGTGACCGTCCACGTCCCAACGAGAAGACCGACCATGATGCCGAGCGAGAAGGTGACGAGATCGGTTTTTTCCGTCGGGCGCTCGATATGGCCGACCAGGCTCCCGACCTCCTCCACGCGCGAGGCGGGACCGGTGACGTGCACAACGTCGCCGGCTTGCACGTCAACGTCCCCTTCGAGAGGGACGTCGACACCCAGGCGTTGAATCTTCGAGATGAAGCAACCCCGAAGGGCCGTGACCTTGGCGAGGCTCGTGGTGGCCGCCTTCACCTTCGAGCGAAGCACCACGATCCGACAAGACTCGATATCCACGTCCAGCAATTCGGCATCATACAGTTCCGGGCCAACATTGCCCGCACGCGCGACGAACTCGTCGAGGAAGCCGACGAGAGAGACTTCATCATTGAGCTCAGCCCGGGTCTCCGGCGTCAGCGGGATGAGCTGACCGCCGCGGCGCAGTTTCTCGATGCTGACTCGGCCGGGCAACCTCTCCTGCGCGTCTTCGAGCCGAATGCCGATGAGCTTCTCATTCGTCACGCGGTATGCGCGCACCTTGATGTCGTTCAAGGCATGGACGCGATCCTCCACGCCTCCACGCCGCGAGGCCTCGAGCTTCGCGGCCTCCGCCGGGAGGTCGAGCCCGAGGACCCGCGGCAGAAAGCGAATGATGAGAATCAACCCAACCAGCCCGAAGATGTAGGTGATCGCGTACGCCGTAGTGACATTGGTCATGACCTGATCCGGCGTATAGCCTTCAGCCACCGGAACCTGTCCGGCACGCACCGCTTCCTGTGCGGCCGCAAGGGTCGGGGAGCTCGTGAGCCCACCCGCAAGCAAGCCGGCCGCCGCCCCCGGTTCGAAGCCGAGCACTTTCGAAAAGGTCGCCGCAAGTGCGAATCCGGTGCCTCCGACGACCACGGCGAGAATGAGGTACTTCAAACCGTCCTGCTTGATCACGCTGAAGAAACTCGGACCGGCTTGCAGGCCCACGGAGAAGATGAACAGCGCGAAGCCGATGGACTGGACCGTGGGATTGGGCTGGAAGCCGAAGTGACCTAAGAGCAGGCCGACGAACAAAACGCCTGATATCGAACCCAGCTCGAACCCGCGGATGCTTATCTTCCCAACTAGGTACCCAAGGCCGAGCACGAGCGAGAGCACAGCGACCGGGTTTCCGCGAAGGAACTCAACGAAGGCTATCATTTTATCAGGCGGCTTTCACGCGGTAGAACAGAGCGTACAGTGTGGGCACCACCACCATGGTCAGCACAGTGGCCACTCCCAACCCGAACATGACGGTCACGGCCATCGACACGAAGAACGCGTCGGGCACGAGGGGGAGCATGCCGAGAATCGTGGTGGCCGCCGCCAGCCCCACCGGCCGCAGCCGGCTCAGGGCCGCCTTCAAGATGGCATCGAAGTCCGACTGCTCGGCGCGCCGTTGAACATTGATCTCATCGATCAGGACGATCGCGTTCTTGATCAGCATTCCCGACAGGCTCATGAAGCCGAGCAGCGCCATGAAGCCGAACGGCTGTGAGGTGGTGAGCAGCCCCAGCGTGACGCCGATGAGTGCGAGTGGCACTACGAGCCAGACGACGGCGGTCTGCTTTAGGGAGTTGAAGAGTGCGACGGTGATCAACACCATCAGCAGCACGAAGACCGGGAACGTCGCCGCCAGCGAGGCCTGCGCCCTGAGGCTGTCCTTGTACTCGCCCCACCACTCCAGCGTATACCCCTCCGGCAGCTCGATCGCCTCGACCAGCGGCCGCACCCTGGCGAGCATAGGCGGCGCCTCGCCCACCCGCGGGTCGGCGAGAACCTTGATCGCGCGCTTGCGGTTCATGCGGACGATGATCTCGTCCTCGAAGGTGGTCTCGAAGTCCGACACCACCTGGCGCAGCGGGATGGACCGGCCCGCAGCGGGACTGAATATCTGGATGTTGCGGATGTTGGTGACGTCAATGCGCTGTGGCGCCGGCGCACGCGCGACGATCGGCAGCAGCTCGTCCCGTTCACGGTACACGCCGAACGTGGCGCCCTCGAAGCTCTCGAGCAGCGCGGTGGCGATGTCGGTGCGCGTGATGCCCGCGAGGTTGGCCTGCACCTCCGCGACGACCGGCCGAACGACCTTCACACGCTCGCGCCAGTCGGTCTTGATCCCGTACAGGTTGGGCTCCGCCCGAAAGATCGCCTCCGCCTCGGAAGCGAGGCTGCGCAGCACGTCCGGGTCGGGCCCGAAGAAGCGCGCCTGGATCTTGCCGGGTTCCCCGGGGCCGAGTATGAACTTCCGGGTCTGCACCATCGCCCCAGGGTTGGACTCCTCGAGCTCTCGCTGAAACTCCAGCATCATGCGGTCGATCTCGCGGAAGTCGTCCACATCGACCAGGAACTGTGCGAACGCCGGATTCTCCTTTTCCGGCACGTAAGTCAGCAGGAAGCGCATGGCGCCTGCCCCGATCATGGAGGAAACGCTCGCGACGCCTTCCTGCTCCATGAGCCACTGCTCCACCTCGGCCGCGCGGTTCTCGGTGACCGCGATCTGGGTTCCCTGGGGCAGCCAGAAGTCGATCATGAACTGGGGGCGCGTGGAGTTCGGGAAGAAGCTCTGCTCGACCCTGCCAAAACCGGCAATCGAAAGCACGAACACCGCCGCGACCACGCCCAGCGTGATCGCGCGGTATCGAATGGCGCCACTCAGGAGCCCGCGGAACTTCCCGTAGAAGGCACCGCCGTACGGGTCTGGAGCCGTCTCGCCGGGCTTCGGCAGCTTCGGCTTGAGCACCATGATCCCCAGCAGCGGTGTGACCGTGACTGCAGTCACCCAGCTCAGGAGCAGCGAGATCAGGATCACCGTGTATAGCGAGCGCGTGTACTCACCCGTCGCGTCCTGTGACGTGCCGATCGCCGCGAAGGCGAGCACCGCGATGATCGTCGCCCCGAGCAGCGGCCAGGCCGTCTGCTGTACCGTTTCGACCGCCGCGCGGACCTTGTCCACTCCCTGCTGCATCTTCACCAGCATCCCGTCCACCACCACGATGGCGTTGTCCACGAGCATGCCGAGCGCGATGATCAGCGCACCGAGGGAGATGCGCTCCAGCATCACGCCCATGCGCGGCATGATGATGAACGAGCCCGCAATGGTGAGGAAGAGAATGAACCCGATCAGCAGCCCCGACCTGAGCCCCATGAAGAGGAGCAGCACCACCACGACGATGGCCACGGCCTGCAGCAGACTGACCAGAAAGCTGTTGATGGCGGTGGTCACCTCCCTCGACTGGAGGGCGATGATCCCGACATCCATCCCCAGCGGGATCTGAGGCAGCAGCTCCCTGAACCTGGCGCCGACGGCGTCTCCCATCGTGACCACGTTGCCGTCGGGCACAGTTGAGATGCCGAGGCCGACGGCGGGCATTCCGTTGTACCGGATCAGCTGCTTCGCGGGGTCGCGGTAGCCCCGCCGGATGGTGGCGATGTCCCGCAGGTAGATCTGAGCGCCGCCCGGCTCGCCGGCAATCACCAGCGACAGGAAGTCGTCCACGGAGTCGAACAGCCCGGTGGGGTCGATGGTGATGAAGTCGGGCCCCACCTCGACGTGGCCGGCGTACGCGGCGAGGTTCCTGGACCGCAGGCCCTGCGCGACCGCCGCCATCGGGATGCCGAGCTGCGACATGCGGTCTCGGTCCAACTCGACGTAGACTACCTCCGGCTGCATGCCGAAGAAGTCTATCTTCGCGACGTCCTGCACTAGCAGCAGCTCCCTGCGGAGCAGCTTGGCGGTCTCGTAGAGCTCGGCGTAGCTGTACCCCTCGCCGTAGAGTGCGAAGAACACCCCGTAGACGTCGCCGAAGTCGTCATTGACGATGGAGGGCCCCGCACCGGGCGGCAGCTCGCGCTGGGCGTCATTCACCTTGCGCCTGAGCTCATCCCATACCTGCGGGAGCGTCTCCTTGTCGAACCTGTCCTTGATCGTGGCGGTCACGATGGAGAGGCCGCGCGTCGAGCGTGACTCGACCTCGAGGAGCTGCTTGAGCTTCTGCACGGCGGTCTCGATCACGTCGGAGACCTCTTCCTCGACCTCCGCAGCAGACGCTCCCGGATAGGGGGTAATGATCAGAGCGTCTTTGATCGTGAACTCCGGGTCCTCGAGCCGGCCCATGCTGCCGTACGAGATGATCCCGCCGAGGACCAGGACAACGGTCAGAACCAGCGTGGTAACGCGGTTCTCGATGCAGAATTGCGTGATCTTCATGCGCTAGGACCCGCCCTGGCGGTCCGTGAACCGCCGCACGGGATCGCCTTCCCGCAGGTTCGCGACACCGGTCACTGCAACCAGATCGCCGTCGGCGAGACCACCCACGATCTCGATCTCGGAGCCCAGCATCGCGCCCAGCTCGACCGGCGCGCGAGCCACTGTCAGCGCGGCCGGGTCCACCTTCCAAACGGATGACTGACCGTCGTCGGCGGCGAACACCGCGTTGGCGGGCAGGCGCTGAACGGTCGCACCCGGCCGGCCTATGCGTCGCACGATCATACGTGCGGTCATGCCGGGGACCAGTGCGATGTCGCTCGGCGGCTCGAAGCCGAACGTCACCTCGAACGTGCGGGTGACGGGATCGGCTTGCGTCGCGACCTCCGTGAGCCAGGCGGGGAAGCGTCGGTCGGGAAAGATCGACACGCTCCCTTCGGCTTCGATCTGCAACGGCCTACCCGTCGTGCCCACAGCTTGCCGGGCCACCAACGCGTCGGCTTCCGGCACTGCGATCACGATCTCCAGGTTGCGATCGTCATTGAGGAGCAGCACCATCTCCTTGGCCAACACGTTCTGGAAGGCGTCGACGTAGGTCCGCGCGACACGTCCCGCGAAGGGCGCGGCGAGTCGGGTGTCATCCAGCGCCTTCTGCGACTCCCGCAGGTGTGCCTCGGCGACCTCGAACTGTGCCTGCTTGAGCTGAAGCTCCTGCAGCGTCACGGCATCGGCAGCGTACAGCTCCTGATAGCGCCGGAAGTCGGCACGGGCCGCATCGAGACTCGCGGCGTCGGCATCGCGTTGCGCCTCGTAGTTGCGCTCGTCGATCCGCGCCAGCATCTGGCCGCGCCGGACCCACTGGCCCTGCACGACGGGCATCTCGATGATGAGGCCCGGGACCTCGAACGCCAGCTCGGCCCGGTTCGCAGCCTCGACCGTTCCCGGGTACTCGCGGACGCCGGACACGCCGCCGAAGCCGATCTCGACCATCTTTACCGGCCGCGCTCCCACCTGCTCCGGCTGCGGCTCACTGCCGCAGCCAACTGCGAGCCCGCCGACCGCGGCGAGGAATCCGAGCGCATATGGTCTCGAGCACCTATGCAAGTCCATTGGTCCAACCCGTGTTCGCGTTTGTCGTGTCATCGCGCTACTCCATCCCGCGCTGGCTGAGGTAGACCCGCAAGCGCTGTAGGAACGCGTCACGCGATGCCACTTCGAGGAACAGATCGATCTGTCCGGCCGCTCGCTGCACCGCCATGAAGTCCGTAATGAAGTCGTACAGGGAATTGGCCGCGTCGAGGTCGGCAATGAGGGCAGTGCTCTGGGCGTCGAGCAGGTTGAGTATGCCCGCCACTCCGCCCGCATACGCCGTCCGCACCTGCTCGTAGTTGCCGCGCGCCGCGCGGGC
>Ga0255055_10002758_pt1 | contig 12137 bp, 10 predicted proteins | sample JV7_2_27_MG_FD_188633 | JGI IMG/M metagenome (GOLD analysis project Ga0255055, IMG submission 188633) | Seawater microbial communities from Jervis Inlet, British Columbia, Canada - JV7_2_27 | ecosystem: Environmental > Aquatic > Marine > Inlet | place: Canada: British Columbia | collected...
CATCGAGCTCCGTGGGACCGACTCTCGTGTCAGCGGCGTCGCTACCGAGGGGGGCGCGACATTCTCGGCCGACTTCGTGCTGGTCGCAGCGGGCGCCTGGACGACCACGCTCGTGCACGAGCTGTCCGACCTGATCTGGGCCACGGGGCAGCCGGTCCTGCACTTCGCGCCGAGCGAACCCGAGATCTTCCGGCCCGAGAGTTTCCCGGTATGGGGCGCCGACATCTCGCGCACCGGTTGGTACGGCTTTCCGATAACGGCTTCCGGCGTGCTCAAGGTCGCCAACCACGGCCCCGGGCGCCGGGTCGAGCCGAGCGAACCGCTCTCCGTCTCCGAGCAGGACGTCGAGCGATGCCGGGAGTTCTTTTTAGGCACTTTTAACGGATTGTCGGACGCCCCGCTGGTGGGCAGCCGTCTTTGCCTCTACTGCGACACACCGGACGGCGATTTCTGGATCGACCATCACCCACGACGCGAGGGCCTCATCGTTGCCGCGGGCGGCAGCGGTCACGGGTTCAAGTTCGCCCCGGTTCTCGGCGAGATCATCGCCGACGTGGTCGAGAGACGACCCAACCGCTGGGCCGGCCGTTTCCGGTGGCGCTCTCCGCGGGAGGGCGGCGCGGACGGCGCCCGGCATCGCGGTTGATCTGGACCTCGCGCCCCAGATCGGAAACAATTCAGAGGAGAGACCGATGTTCGAGCTGTTCGAACACACCGCCGATCTGGGACTGCGCGTCCGGGCCGACGATCGGAACGGTCTGTTCCGCGACGCGGGCAGGGGACTGTTCGCCATGATCGTCGAGCCCGCGCCGCACGGTGAGCCGGTCGAGCGTCGTACCTTCTCGATCGACGGGGACCGGGACGACTTCCTGCTGTTCGACTGGCTCAACGAGTTGCTGTACGTCTTCGAGACAGAGCGAAAGCTGTTCGGCGATTTCGAGGTGTCGATCTCGGACCGCGGGCTCGAGGCCCGTGGGTCGGCCTTCGAGCTGGACCTGCGGAGCTACCGTCTGTTACGCGAGGTCAAGGCGATCACCTACCATGGCCTCAAGGTCGAGCGGACGCAGGACGGCTGGCTCGCGGAGGTGATCGTCGACATCTGAGAGATTGAGCGGTCGACTCGAGGGAGGTGAGCACGGATGGGCAAACGGGCATACGAGGGGCCGCTGGAGCGGGTCGAGGAGTGCCTCTGGCGCATCCCCAAGAGCTACAAGCCGGGCATGCGCGTCGACGGGTTGATCTACGCCAATGAAGAACTGATCCGACAGATCCGCAACGACCAGGCGCCGGAGCAGGTGGCCAACGTCGCCTTCCTTCCGGGCATCCAGTACGCCAGCCTGGCCATGCCCGACATCCACTGGGGCTACGGCTTCACGATCGGCGGAGTCTGCGCGACCGATCCCACAGAGGGCGGGGTGATCTCGCCGGGTGGCGTGGGCTACGACATCAACTGCGGCGTGCGCCTGGTGCGTTCGAACCTGGAACTTGCCGACGTCGAGCCCCGTCTCGAGAAGCTGGTCGAAGCGCTGTACGTCAAGGTGCCGGCCGGCGTCGGCCGCGGAGGGGCCTACCGCTTCAGCGACCGCCAGCTGCGCGACCTGATGGCCGAGGGCACCGGCTACCTGCGAAAGCGGGGACTGGCCACCGACAGCGACATCGAGCTCACGGAGGCCCGAGGCTGTCTGCGCGACGCGGAGCCGGATCGCGTGAGCGACCGCGCGCTCAGCCGCGGCACACAGCAGTGCGGCACGCTGGGCTCGGGCAATCACTTCCTGGAAGTCCAGGTCGTAGACGAGGTGTTCGACGAGGAGGCCGCCACGGTGCTGGGCTTGGCTCGCGACCGGGTCTGCGTGATGATTCACTCGGGATCGCGCGGTCTGGGCTACCAGGTCTGCGACGATGCGCTGAAGCAGCTGCGCGGGGTGCCGGAGCGGTACGGCATCAAGCTGCCGGATCGCCAGCTGGCCTGTGCGCCGGTGGACAGTCCGGAGGGTCGTGACTACCTGGGAGCGATGTGCGCTGCGGGGAATTTCGCCTGGTGCAACCGGCAGCTGCTGATGTGGCAGGCGAGGGAGGTCTTCGCGCAGTTTTTCGGGCGCACCTGGGAAGAGCTGGGCATGGCGCTGGTCTACGACGTGGCTCACAACATCGCGAAGCTCGAGCGGCACACGATCGGTGGTCGCGAGCGCAAGGTCTGGGTCCACCGCAAGGGCGCGACACGGGCCTTTCCTCCGGAGCATCCGGAGATCCCCCAAAGCTACCGCAAGATCGGCCAACCGGTCCTGATTCCGGGAGACATGGGCACGGCGAGCTGGGTCCTGGTGGGTCAGCACGGCAGCATGGAGCGAACCTTCGGCACGACCTGCCACGGGGCGGGCCGGGCCATGAGCCGTACGGCGGCGCTGAAGGCATCGAAGGGGCGGCGCATCGATCGGGAGCTGGCCGAGCGGGGCGTTGTGGCCCGCGCGCGCAGCTGGCGAAGTCTGGCCGAGGAGCAGCCGGCGGCCTACAAGGACGTCGACCTCGTTGTTGACGTCGTCCACCGTGCTGGGTTGTCTAAGAAAGTCGCTCGTATGCGGCCTCTCGGGGTGATCAAAGGATAGGCTCCCCCGTCTCTCGCCCGCTCGGAGTGGCTTCCCTCGGCGGGGACGCTCGGTCGCGCGACGATGTGTCGCGCTCCCTCGCTCCGGCGAGATCGCGGGCGGCACGATGATGTGCCGCCCACGATCTCACAGGCCCCGGCGAGGGAAGCCACTCCGAGCGGGCGAGAGACGCGGGAGCCTGGCATTCCTTTACCAGCGGCGAGACCAGGTTATTCCTGCTGCTCGTGGGGCTATCAGAAGGCTGAAAGTCTGCTGGTGTTGTTTCTTCTTTTGTCTTACTTCTTCGTGGGCCTGGCAGATGGAGCTTCCTACGAAGAGGCCGGACTCTATTCCGAGGAATACGTCGGGGGCCCAGTGCTTGTCGGCGTCCATGCGTTGGAAGGCGGTCAGTGCGGCGCCGGTGTAGAGCAGCGCTAGGCTGGCACGCTTGCCGAAACGCACGGCGCCGCTGTCGTCCGGTTTGACTCGTAGGTACTGGCAGTTGAGGGCTGGGATGATCGATGCCGCCAGGGCGGCGTCGAGGGAGACGCCACGGCCGTCGGTGTCGAAGAGGGTAACGGAGTCACCATCTTCAGGGCGCTCGGCGGCCAGAACGAAACTCCCTGCGCCTGCCAGAACGGCGCTGTAGGCCGCGGATTCGAGCAGCATGACCGCCGTTTCCTTCTCGCGAGGGTTCTTCGTGACGAACGAGGCGCCGTACGAGATCAGGGCCAGCGTGGGTGCGAAGCCGCCCTTGCCCATGGTGTGCACGGTGTTGAGAAACTCGGTTCGGTCCTCGGACTTGGTCTCCTGTACCCAGTCGCGGATCTCCTTGCGCAGGGCGTAGAGCAGGACGGTTCCGCCTCCGATGGCCAGCAACTGGTTGCGCTCCTTCTTGCCGATGTGGAGCGGGCGACGCACGAGATGCCGCGTGTCGTAGACGACCTGTCGCCAGCCGAACGGTTTCCGGGGAAGCGGCCTTCCTGTATCGGGATCGATTTCTACGGTCGCGCGAGCCGAGGATCCTTCGTGGCCGACCGAGGGTTCGCGCTCCTCGTCCTCGGCGGAAAGAAGGACGGAGTGCGCCGCGATGATCAGCCCCACGAGGAACGCCGCCAGCGGGCGCAGCGGTCTCGCGGGACTACCCGCCTTTGCGGGGAGAGTGGGCGAGACTTTTTCGGACATCGGCCTCGAGGCTCAGGAGTCCTCGACCTTGAAACCGGCCTGGATCTTGGCCTGGAACTCGGCCACGCCGCCGTCGGTGATCCTGCCGCGCAGCTCCTTGACCTCGAACCAGCGAAGGTTTCGCAACGACGCTGACGCGTCCTGGATCGCGCTCTTGATCGCTTGCTCGTACGAGTCGGGTGAGCTGCCTACCAGCGTCACCAGCTTGAACGTTCCGCTCATGATGTCTCCCGCGATTACCCGTGAGGACGATTCTATCGCATGTTGGGCTACACTCGTTTGCCTCATGCCCTCACCGACGACGGGCGAGCGAGGGACAGGCGGAGCTCCATGACCGGTCAGGCATTCAAAACCGTCGGGGGGGTGGCAGCCGCAATCGCGGTGCTGCTTCTGCTGGTGTGGCTTTTCCAGCGTCGATTGATCTACTTGCCGTTCGACCAGCGTGTACCGCCGGCCGGAGCGGTGCTTCCGGGTGCTACCGACGTCTCGTTCGATACGAGCGACGGCCTACGGCTGGGCGCGTGGTTCGTGCCCGCGGAGAACGGGCCGAGCCGGGGCACCGTGCTGGTCTTCAACGGTAACGCGGGCAGTCGCGCCGACAGGGCACCGCTGGCGGCGGCTCTTTCGCAAAGGGGTTTTTCCGTTCTGCTGTTCGACTATCGAGGCTACGGCGGTAACCCAGGGCGTCCCTCGGAACGGGGCCTGGCGCTCGACGCTCGAGCGGCGCGCGAGTACGTCGCATCCCGCGACGACGTCGACGCCGGGCGGCTGTTCTACTTCGGGGAGTCGCTCGGAGCGGCGGTCGCGCTCGAGTTGGCCACCGAGCATCCGCCGGCAGCGGTGGTCCTGCGCTCGCCGTTCGCTTCGATGACGCGGATCGGCAAGCATCACTACCCGTTCCTGCCCGTCGGCCTGCTGCTGATCGACCGCTACCCCTCGATCGAGCGAGTCCCGGGACTGCAATGCCCGTTGCTCGTCGTCGCCGGTGAGCGGGACAGCATCATCCCCGTCGCGCACAGCCGGTCGCTGTACGAGAAGGCGCCGCCGGCGACGAGCCGATTCGTCCTGATCGAGGGCGCGGGACACAACGACTACGCGCTGTTCGCCGGCGAGCGCATGCTGGAGGAGATCGAGCGCTTCTGGTGCGAGATCCGTCCGGCGAGCTGCGGGGAGGGAAGATGATTCCGCTGGAGGACTTTTTCAGGAAACCGGACAAGATCATGTTGCGGATGTCGCCCGGGGGCGGCTATCTGGCCTGGCTCGAGCCGTACGAGCGTCGTCTGAACGTCGTGGTGCGGGATCTGCAAACCGGAGAGGACCGCCGCGTCACCGAGGCCACCGAGCGGGACATCGCCGGCTACGTCTGGGTCAGCGACGACCGGCTGGTCTACGTGCGCGACAAGGGCGGCGACGAAAACTACCGTCTTAACGCCGTCGGGCGCGACGGGTCGAACCCGCTCGATCTCACACCGTACGACGGTGTCAAGTGCGACATCGTCGACGAGCTCGAGGACAACGACGACGAAATCCTGTTCCAGATGAACCGTCGCGACCCGCAGGTCTTCGACGTCTTCCGGCTCGATGTCCACACCGGCGAAATGCAGCGCATCGCCGAGAATCCGGGAAACATCCAGACCTGGCACACCGATCACCTGGGCCGGCTGCGCCTGGCCGTGACCACCGACGGTGTCAACACCAGCCTGTTGTACCGCGACGAGGAGTCGGATCCCTGGCGCACGGTCGCGACCTACAACTTCAAGGAGTACGCCAGCCCACGTCTGTTCACCTTCGACAACCGCGCGCTCTACGTCTCCTCGAACGTGGGCCGGGACCGGACGGCGATCTTCGAGTACGACCTGCAGGACGGCAAGGAGGGTCGGCTGGTCTTCGAGCACCCCGAGGTCGACGTCAGCCACGTTCTCTACTCGCGTCACCGCAAGAAACTGACCGGTGTCGCCTTCGAGGTCGACCGCCTGGGATACCACTTCGTCGACGAGCAGCGCGAGCGCCTTCAAGAACTCGTCGACGAACGCCTGCCCGGCAACAACAACCAGATCGCCTCGCACTCCAAGGACGAGAAACGGTTCGTCGTGCACTCCGGTAGCGACCGCGACCTAGGCAGCTACCACCTGCTGGACGCCGAGAAGATGGAGCTGACCCGCCTGTTCGATATCTCGCCCTGGCTCGACCCCGGACAGATGGCCCCGATGCAGCCGGTCCGCTATCAGAGTCGCGACGGTCTGACGATTCGTGGCTATCTCACGTTGCCGCCGGGCACCGATCCGAAGGGGCTTCCGATGGTGGTCAATCCTCACGGGGGGCCGTGGGCCCGCGATTCGTGGGGCTTCAACCCCGAGGTGCAGTTTCTGGCCAACCGCGGCTTCGCGGTACTGCAGATGAACTTCCGCAGCTCGGCCGGTTTCGGGCGTCGGTTTCTCGAGACCGGCTTCGGGCAGTGGGGTCTCACGATGCAGGACGACATCACCGACGGCGTCCGCTGGGCGATCGAGCAGGGGGTCGCCGATTCCGGGCGCATCGCCATCTATGGCGGCAGCTACGGCGGTTACGCCACGCTCGCCGGACTGACCACGTCGCCGGATCTCTACGCCTGCGGCGTCAGCTACGTCGGCGTGTCGAACCTGTTCACTTGGATCGCGGCCGTCCCTCCGTACTGGAAGCCGTATCTGGAAATGCTGTACGAGATGGTGGGTCACCCGGAACGGGACGCCGAACGCTTGCGCTCGACGTCGCCCTTTTTCAACGCCGACAAGATCACGGCGCCGCTGTTCGTAGCCCAGGGCGCCAACGACCCGCGGGTGACCAAGCAGGAGTCGGACCAGATCGTCGAGGCGTTGCGCCAGCGCGGTGTAGAGGTCGAGTACATGGTCAAGGACAACGAGGGTCACGGCTTCCAGAACGAGGAGAATCGCTTCGACTTCTACCGCGCGATGGAAAAATTTCTCCGGCAACACCTCGGAGACGCCGCGAAATGAGCTGAGAGGCGGGCTGCCTAGAACTCTTGGAACCAACCACCCACAGGCGTCGTAGTCAGAGTTGACGATGGTCGAAGAACCACGAAAAAGATCCGGCTGTGTCAAGCTGGGTTGCTTCGGCTGCGCCGGCGCGGTGGTGCTCGGCCTGGTGCTGCTCGGCTCGATCGTGGGTACCGGTCTGCTCATGGGACGTCCCGAGCGGCGGCCCGAGCACTCCCAGGTCGAACAGGACGTTCCCACCCTTCCCGTCGCGCCGCTTTCCTCCACCGACGTGGGGGACAAGGCCTTCCCCCAGGCCGAGTTCCTGCCCACGATCGACGAGCCGGGGCGCGTCGTGCTCGACCTGCGGGAAGGGGAGTTCGAGATCGTCGCCGGCGACGCGCCCGGACCGATCCGCGTCGAGGGATCCTACGACACCGCGGTCTACGAGCTGGTTACCGAGTTCGAACGCTACGGAGAGACGGGGTGGGTCTATCACATCCGTTTCGAACGCAAGATCGGCTGGTTCCGGATGTTGTTCAACCTCGAGGACGACGACAACCGAGTCCGGATCGTCCTGCCGCGCGACGTTCCGATGACGCTCGAGGGTCAGGTCGGGATGGGCCAGTTCGAGTTCGACCTGGGTGGTTTGTGGCTGCAGGAAATCGATCTGTCGACCAGGATGGGCGAGTTCGTTCTCGATTTCGACGAACCGTTGCTCGCACCGATGAAGCGCTTCCGTCTCGTCTCCGGCATGGGAGACGCCCGTGTCGATGGACTGGGCCACGCCAGCCCCGAGCACGTCTACGCTAGCCAGAAGATGGGTTCGCTACAGCTCGACCTGCGCGGGGACTGGGCACGGGACGCGACGGTGCAGGGTCACGTAGGCATGGGAGATCTGACCGTGCGGCTTCCGCAGGGCGTCAACGTGGAGCTGGACGACGTGGATCAGGTCCTGGGCTCGACCGAGCTCGGCGGCCATCTGCGCGAGGAGCACGACGAGAACGCTCCGACCCTTTCACTCCGCCTGTCGCAGAAGCTCGGGTCGATCCAGCTTTCGCGCTAGGCTGACGCTTGCATGTCGTCGCCGTGCGATTCCGGCGTCGATTCCACCTCCTCGGCGCTGGGGATGTCGATGAAGAAGGCGGCGCCCCCTCCGGGCCCGGGCTCGGTGTGGATCCGACCTCCGTGCTCCTTCACGATGCCGTAACAGATGCTCAGACCGAGCCCCGGACCGTGCCCGACGTCCTTGCTCGTGAAGAAGGGTAAGAAAATCTGATCGGCGTGCTCGGGACGGACGCCGCGTCCGTTGTCCGACACCACCGCGCGAACGGTGCCGTCCGAGACCGTCGTCTCGATGACGATCCGCCCGCGACATTCGACCTGGCCGACCGCGCGCTGCGCGTTGGAGATCAGCTCGAGAAAGACCTGCTGGAGTTGCGCGATATTCGCGACCACCGGAGGAAGCTGTGACGCGAGGCGGGGCTCGATGTCGATCTCCAACGCCGACAGCTCTTCGGTTCGGAACTCCAGCACCTGTTCGATGACCCGGTTGAGGCTCACCGGTTTCTTCTCGGGCTTGCTTTCCCGGGAGAACATCCGCAGGCTCCGAACGATCTCGGCCGCCCGCTTGGCCTGCCGCCCGATCTTCTCCAGCTTCTCCTTCCGTTTCGCATCCTGCTCTCCGGCGCGCAGCAGCTCCGCGTAGCCGAGTACCGAGGTGAGCGGATTGTTCAGCTCGTGGGCCACACCGGCAACCAGGACGCCCATTGCCGACATCTTGTCGGCCTGGAGCAATTGCGCCTGCAGGCTCTTGCGCTCGGAGACTAGCCTGGCGTTGGAGAGCGCGACGTTGACGAAGGGCACCAGCGTCTCCAGCCGCCGTCGGTCGCCCTCGCCGAAAGGCAGCCGCTTTTCGTCGTGAAACAGCAGGAGCAGGCCGGAGCTCTCGCCCTGGATCCTCAGCGGCGCGAGCAGCATCCCCGAGGCGTCGAGAAACGCGAATCCGGGAAAGCGTTCCACGGTTGCCTGCTCGCCGACCAACTCGATCTCGCCCCGCTCGAAGAACGCCTTCGGGACACCCTCGAGCGCCACCCGGGACGGCGGGTCGGTCTCGAGCCCGCGCCAGGCCTGGGGATCGATCTCGAGGCGTTCGGGATCGACCCGGGCGAGCAATCCCCCCGTAGCTTCCAGCGCCTCGGAGGCAATGGTGAGGACCGACTCGCGCAAGCGGTCGATCTCCAGCTCGGATCCGATTTCCAGTCCCAGGCCCTGCAGCAGGCGCAGCTCGTTCTCTCGCGTCTCGAGCGCCGCTTCGCGCCGGCTCAACGTGGCGATGAGGTAACCCATGACCCAAACCGGGACCGCGCCAAGCAGCACCAACCAGGGTTCGGTCCGCCAGAGGACGGCCATTCCGAGTCCGGAGACGAGGCACAGCGTCTCGTTCAGAAGACCCGTCCGCGTGAACCAGTCCCAGCGAAACAGCGGATGTCCGTTGACCAGGCTCACCACTCCGCGCGTCAGACCATGGTTGACCAGCGCGAAGACGACGATCGAGAGACCGGCGGCGGCCAGGGTCCGCCCGTCGAGACGGTCGAGCCCCGAGAAGCCCGGTCGGATCCAGTTCTGGAACAGAACCGCCGCCCCGCAGGCCAGCGTCAGCTGCCCGACGTTGAACCCCGTCGTGACCCAGCCTCGCCGGTGGAGGAACTTGTCCGCGAGCGTCATGAAGACGAAGGCCACGCACGCCGCTCCCGGCTCGACCAGAACGAGGAGCGGGTAGGCGAAGGAGCTGCCGATCTGATGGCTGAGCCGCGAGTGCGTCGTCGAGCGGCGCGAGATGTTCATCGCCGCGGCGAGCACGCCGAATCCGCAGAAGACGACCAGCGGAAGCAGTTGCGACGAGTTCAGGTCGACGCGACTCACCAGTTGGACCCCGAGGATCGTCCCCGAGAGGATGACCGCTAGAATGGGGATCCTGGCCTGCAGGCTGAGCTTTTTCGTATCGACCATTGGGGCACCGGGGACTCCAGGTCGAATATAGGGTCCGCCCCGAACCGGTTCCAAGGGGAGAGTCCGTGAGTCTGTACGGGAAACTGGCCGAATTGCCGGTTCAGATCGACGGGTACCGTCTCGCCGGATCGTCCCGCAAGGTCTCCGCGAGCTACGAGCGCCTGACCACGACGGTCTGCCTGCTCGGCCGCGGAGAGGACGGCCTCGGTGAGGAGGTGAGCTATCACGCGGGGGACCAACACCGGTTCAGGCGGTCCGGAGCCGATCACGATCTGGCCGGCCGCTACACGGTGCACGAGTTCAGCGAGAGACTCGACTCCGTCGACCTGTTCGATCGGCCACCCGATCTGGAGGCCTCGCACGACTACCGCCGCTGGGCCTTCGAGAGCGCGGCGCTCGATCTCGCGCTGCGCCAGAACGGTCTGACCCTGCACGCAGCGTTCGGAATCGAGCCGCGGCCGTTGCGCTTCGTCTTTTCCCCGGGCCTGGACGCTCCTCCGGCCATCGATCCCTTGCCGGCCTTTCTGGAACGCTATCCGGCCATGCGATTCAAGCTCGATGCGAGCGGAGCCTGGACAAGGAAAACGATGGAGGATCTGGCGGCAACGGGAGCGGTCGAGGTGGTCGATCTGAAAGGCGCCTATCGGGGCACACCGGTCGATCAACCGCCGGATCGAGACCTTTATCACCGTCTCGTCGAAGCGCTTCCCGAGGTCTGGATCGAGGATCCGGCGCTGACGGATCAAACCGACGCCGTCCTCGCCCCGCACCGCGACCGCGTCACCTGGGACGCCCCGATCCATTCGATCGAGGATATCGAGGCGTTGCCCTTCGCGCCGCGCATGCTGAACATCAAACCGTCACGTTTCGGCAGGCTACGCACCTTGCTCGACGCGTACGATTACTGTCGCGACCGAGAGATCGGGATGTACGGCGGTGGACAGTTCGAGCTCGGGCCGGGACGCGGTCAGATTCAGTACCTGGCTTCGATTCTTCACCCGTCTGGGCCCAACGACGTCGCGCCTATCGTCTATCACGGCGCCGAACCGGCACCGGGCCTGCCGCAGCCGCCGCTCGACCCTCAGCCGGCGGGGGCGGGATTTCGCTGGCTCGAGCCGGGGTGCGATCATGACGACTGACGAACCGGAGGACGCGGAATGCACGAATCTCTAGAGACATCCGAACTGATCCGTCTGGTGCGCAAGGTGTTCCGGCCGCGCGACGAGGATCGCACGATGGCCCTGCTGACCGATCTGCCGGACGACCGTCTCCCGGACAACGCCGAGTGGGCGGAGCGGCGGGCGTTGGTGGCCGACTGGCACCGGCGTCTTCTCGAGGCGCGGGGAGAGCTGGGCCTCGATGCGGTGCGCCTGGTCTGCTATCGCAACGTGCGACGCAACAACGCCGACCTGCCGGCGGAGGGATGGATCGTCGAGGGCGGAGAGCCTCCCGAGCACGCCGATCGCGTCGGGGCGGGCTCGGTCCCGCTGGAGCAGGTGTTCCGCGATCACCGATTGCTGATCGCCGCGACCGAGCTGTCGGCGACCGCGCCGATGAAGCTCAACGCCCCGCGCTATGGTTTCCGCGCGGCGACGATGCCCGGGTTCACGCGGGAGATGGTTCCGGCGCTCAAGCTGGACTGGGAAGAGATCCACGGCCGCTGTGCCGATCTCAAGGAGCTGCTCGACCGCACGGTCGCCGCCACGTTGCGTTTCGAGGCATCGGGCAAGGAGACCGAGTTGATCGTCGATCTGCGCCACCGTCAGGCGACGGCCAGCGGCGGCCTGGTCACCGAGCCCGGCACTGCCGGCAACCTGCCTTCGGGCGAGACCTACATCGTGCCCTACGAAGGCGAGCACGAGGGGGATCCGAGCCGCACCTGCGGAACACTGCCGCTCGAGCTCGACGGCGAGCTGCTGTCTTGCCGGATTCACGCGAATCGGGTCGTCGAGGTCGAAGGGTCGGGCCCGGTGGCCGACCGCGAGCGTCGAGAAATCGAAGCCGAGCCCGCCTACTCCAACGTCGCCGAGCTCGGGTTCGGTCTTCTGGCCGACTACGGCATCCGACCCGTCGGACGCATCCTGCTCGACGAGAAGCTCGCGTTGCACATCGCATTCGGCCGCAGCGACCACTTCGGCGGGCAGGTCGGCGCCGACGACTTCAGCTCGCCGGACAAGGTCGTCCACATCGACCGAGTCTACCTCCCGGAAGTCCAGCCCCGCGTAAAGATACTTTCGGTAGATCTGGTCCCCGGAGAGAACGCCGAGACGATTCCACTGATTCGCAACGGTAAGTATCTCTGAGCGGGGACGTTTCCCGAACGCGGAGAATGGGGACGTCTCCCGATTCCCGGTTTTGGGGACAGCTCAATCAAAATTGAGCTGTC
>Ga0255055_10002759_pt1 | contig 12134 bp, 11 predicted proteins | sample JV7_2_27_MG_FD_188633 | JGI IMG/M metagenome (GOLD analysis project Ga0255055, IMG submission 188633) | Seawater microbial communities from Jervis Inlet, British Columbia, Canada - JV7_2_27 | ecosystem: Environmental > Aquatic > Marine > Inlet | place: Canada: British Columbia | collected...
GGTCCCGTGAGAAAGCGCGGCGGCAATCAGCATTCTCTGCGTATAAGCCTTAGACGGGGGCGCGCAGACTTCACCTTTCAGCTTTTCGGTTCTTCTGATTAGAACGTCTGTCACTTGCTAATCACCTTGGCTTTTTCGTGATTTAAGCGTGCGTACAGAATATCGCCCTCATGACGCTGCAAGGCTTTTTTTACCGAGTCGAGTTTGTCGCTGAAAACCACTGCCGTTACCGCGGGGCCTTTTCCGCACAGTCCAGCGGCTAGCGCTCCAGCAATTAAAGCGTCCAACACTACTGAGGTATCATATCCTAAGGCTGCCGAGTAAATTATGCCGTTAAGCGTTAGAGCTGGCCAAAATTTTCCTTTCAAAGCTTCCTTGTACGCGATTTTAACAAGCGGCTTGACAGTTCGAAGTCTATTTACGTCTGTATCAGCTGTGTAAGCCTTTGTGGATGGAACGTGAAACAGAACCTCCAAGTCTTCAGGCAACGTGGCTCGATTAAGGAGTTTTCTTTTCAAGTTATCAGTAGCCACGGCACCTCCGAAGTAGGAGGCACAAGCGTCATCAAAAGCGCCGGTTAACGTGACTTTTGCATCAAAAGCCGCGTCCACGCCGAGCTTAACAACTGTCAAATCGTCAAGCGTCTTGCCCAAAGCTGCGACTGATGCTAGGGCTACGGCGTTTGCCGCTACGCTACTGCTTTTAAGACCTCTAGCGATGGGAATTGTTGACCAAGTTTTCACTTTTGCACCAAAACGTTTTTCAACGCTGAAATGTCTGAAAACTCGCGACACCGTTCTTTCAATTAGAACAGTGCTCTCCGCTGGGTCTGATACAATTTCTCCTTTGATTATTTGTGGGTCTTCTGTTAATCTAACTTCAGCCTTTGTCCACAAGTCAACTCCGAAAGCGGCACCTTTGCCCAAAGCAATCGCATTTACAATTGTTGCCGCGCCATGAGCTATTGCCTCAGCTTTCTCCATCACTTGCTTGCACCTGCGTTTAAAAGTTTGTTAAGCGCCGCTCTTCTCATCACTTCAATGGGAGCCGAGCGACCAGTCCACAATTCAAAGGATGCTGCTCCTTGGTAAATCAGCATTTCGACGCCACTGATTAATTGAGCACCTGCTGCTTTAGCATCTTTCGCCAGCTTTGTTTCAACAGGGTTATAGACTATATCCATCACTACTAAATCGGATTTCAACCATTGAGGCGCAACTAAACTTTGACTTAGGTTTGGTTTCATCCCCCCAGAGGTTGCGTTGATCAGTATATCTGAATCGCGCAGATTCTGCGCAATAGTATCTGAGGAAAGGGAGCCACCCACAACTTTTTTGTCAAACAGTCGCCCCAACGTTTCTGCTATTTCTTTTGCCTTTTCAGCGGCTCTGTTCAAAATGGCAAGTTCCCCAACTTCTTTGCCAAGGGAGAGCGCTATGGATTTTGCAGCACCGCCGGCTCCCAGCAAGAGTACCTTCTTCTCAGACAGGACAACGCCGTTTTCTCGTAGAGCTTTCAACGCGCCAACACCGTCAGTATTAAAGCCTGAAAGCTTGCCATCTTTATTCATAATAGTGTTAGCCGAGCCGAGGAACGTCACCTTTGAGTCTACTTCGTCTAAATAACCAATTACCGTGCTCTTATGGGGCATCGTTACATTTAATCCATGAATGCCTAACCCTCGCATACCCCGTATAGCGTTTTCTAAGTCAGCAGCTTTTACTCTGAACGCTAGGAACTCGAAGTCGAGTTGCAGATGATTAAACGCCGCGTTGTGAATAGTTGGGCTTAGAGTGTGCTCTATAGGGTCGCCGATAACACCGCACACTCGTGTCTTTCCCGAGATAGTCATCATTTTTACCCCAAAAGCTCGAAAGCTGCTTTCAATTCTTGAACGGCCATTTGTCCAGAAGCTGTTTCGCTGCCTCGCTCCAGAGAAGCGAAAGTGAAGAAACCGCCGAACAAGGGAGATAAGAGTCTAGAAACTTTGCCAAGCTCACCCATACAGAAACACACGAGCTTCGTCTTGCTAGATACTGCTGACATAAAATTCAAGATGCTGAGGTTGTCTTCTATCCGTTTTGCGGTTGTCACGATTTTGCATACATCTGCTCCGCTGGAGATTTCCTTTTCAAGAATGCTGTTCAGTTCTGAAGTGCTTAAAGAGCCATTAAACTTGTGGAATGACACAATTGGCTTAGCGCCTAACTCATGCGCTTTCTTGACGAAAGTCTTCAGCTTCGGAGTGGATAATTCTACATCTACATATTCAAAGCCACTCTTGGATGCGCTTAGCAGCATCTGTCGTTGCTTCGTTTCGGTTCGGGAGGACCTGTCCGTGGCTATTTTCGGCGTCTTCCCGTGAGCCGCCAAATCATATAATTCACCGCGATTTTCTATGAAATCGAGTCTTACTTCAATGAAATCCGCGTGAGCAACTTCCGCTTTTTCGATTAGACGAAAGGCTTCATGTATGGTTTTGGGAAGAATCGACACGCAGATTCTAGCGGTCAACGTTCTATCACCGTTTCGTCAGGCACGGCTACTCCGAAGTGTCTGCCTCCACTTGTGGATAGATGGGCTAAAACCTCATCGCCAGCTTTCAAATCTGTAACTGGCGTTGAACCTTTAGCGGTTACTATTCTTATTGTTTCGGCATTTTGTAGTATAGTCTTGATTTTCTTTCCTTCTGCCTTGGCTTCCACGAGGATTAATGGTCTAAGCTCGATTTTTACTCTTCCCACGTTCGCTGGTCTCACTTTTCCTTTTCTGTCGACTATAAGGACCTCATCGCCTGCTTTTAGCTCCGAGAGGTACCGCGTTTTCTGCAGAGACGCCAAAGTGTACATCGATAACGAACCAGCGTTGACTCTGAAAGGTCGAGATTGAACGTAGGGATTTTCATGAACTTCCGCCTCGACCAAGAAGAACCCTGCAGACTGGACTCCGACGAGCATTCCTTCGCCTGGCGCCATAAGGTCGCAAGTGTCCACGCAAACTCTTGCTCCAGTGCTGATCTGCTTAATCGCCGTGACTTTTGCCGGAACCAACGCGATTTTTTGAGGGTGCTTCTTGACTACGCCAATAGTTTTCGTGAGTTCGTCAGGGTCTAAAGTTTTCAGTAGCACACCGTCTGTTCCCAGTTCCAGTGTTTCCAAAACCAGTCGGGCGTCTTCAGCATTTGAGATTTCTGCAATTAATTTGCTTTTGCCGCGGGTTCTTGCAATGAGGTTTTCTAGGGGGATGACGCGCCAGTCGAGGCAGTTGATGATTATGTAGTCGGTTGAAAGTTCCGCTGCTTTTACTGCTGTGTTCTCGTCTTCTTTTCCATTTATACTTATTCTTAGGGCAACCTTTTTGCCTTCGCGTTTCAGCCGCGTAATCGTATTTTCATCAAAAAGGGTGAGCACGAATATGTCGCCTTTGCTTGAGCGGCTATGTGCTTGCGTTTCCTCAACCAAGACATCGCCATTTTCATTGGCGAGTTTTAGCAGAGGGCCTTTTTCAGAAGGCGAAACTGTTGGAGCTATTTCGATCCAGAGTTCCTTCAAGGGGATTCACCCAGAATTTTGAGCGCTTGCTCAACAGAGACGCCTTTGTGAACGATAGCGGATAGTGCCTTAACCATCAGAGTTGGATTTTCGTGTTGGAATACGTTCCGTCCAATGGAGAGGCCAGCACCTCCTGCCTTTATTGACTCGTAGGTTGTCTGGAGGATTTCCTGCTCAGTTTTGCATTTAGGACCGCCTGCAATTATGACTGGTACGGGACAACCTTCCACAACAGCCTTGAAACTCTCTATGTTGCCAGTGTAATTTGTTTTGATTATGTCAGCACCAAGCTCTGCGCCCAATCTAGCTGCATGAGCCACTGCGCCAACAGCATGTTCGCTCTGTATCCTTGGACCTCGCGGGTACATCATAGCCAGTAATGGCATGCCGAAAACGTCGCATTCATCAGCAACCCTGCCTAGCTTTGTAAGCATTTTGTCCTCATCTTGGGCGCCTACGTTTATATGCACCGAAACTGCATCTGCGCCAATACGAATTGCCTCTTGCACAGTGCACACTTGAACCTTGTTGTTTGCTTTTGGGGTAAGGTTTGATATGGCTGAAAGATGGATTATTAGCCCAGCGTTTTCGACGTTGACGCGTTTGGATATGCCTTTATTCAATACTACGGCGTCAACGTCACCTTTCAACAGCTGATCGATTATCTCTTGCATGTTGGTTATCCCTTTGACGGGTCCCATGCTGACGCCGTGGTCCATAGGAATCATTACAGTACGTTTGTCTTCTTTGAAGATTCTTTTTAATCGCCGTTTCTTACCTTGTTCCATGCCTTCTCAATCCTTTTCTATTTGTTGTTTTATTCATTATCACTTTCTCCTTAAGGAATTTCTGATTAAGTGTAAAGCTTTTTCCCGTTTGTTCCAATCTACAAAGAGAAGTATGCTCGATGTGATAGTTAGTATGCCCGAAATGTTCATGTCGTTGACTCGCAGGTCTTCAGAGATTTTCCCAATTATTCCATGTGTTTCTTCTAGCCCGACGCCGCTGGTTTTCAGAAATGCGAGGTCTTTCTTTACAGCCATTGCTATCGTTTCAGGGTTATTCAGTATTGTTTTATGGATTTCGTTGAAGAATGTGTCTATGTTTTTCTCTTGGGAAACGTATAGAATAACAGAGTTTGCGTTCATTGACATGCCCAGCAGTGATGAATGCGCTTTTGCTTTTTCTACCATCTCCGATATGATCTGGGGGCTTTCAGAAATGCTGTGTCCCACTACGGTTATTTCCGCCACTGGAAAGGAGTGTGCTATTTTTACGTCAAGTTCGGTTCTTAGGGATCCAGTAATTAAAGTGCCCTTCTGATTCAGATTGCCATAGTCGTGGTTGGTTACTTTAGCGTTTATGGATTGTGCTTTGTACTTCAGTGCTTTGCTGTGAATGAACTTCGCGCCCGAATCAGATAGACCCACCAAAGTGGTAACGTCGATTTCTGAGAGCTTCCGGGGACTGGCAACTACTTTGGGGTCACCGGACATTATACCATCAGCACCTGTGACCAAGACTACTTCGTCAGCATCTAGAGCTTGGGCTAGGATAAACGCGGTGGTGTCGCTTCCGCCGCGTCCTAGAGTGGTGATTCTGCCGTCTGCAGTTCTCCCAACGAAACCCGCGATAACAGGCACGACTCCTTTTTCAACGACCGGCAGCACATATTCTCGAATTCTTTTTACGCATTCTCCTAAGAGCGGGTTTGCGTTGGAGAAAGCCGCATCGGTTATTATGGGCCATTCCGCATCCAATGGGTCGAAATAGCGGGAGTTCACGCCGTTAGTTCTCAGTGCTGCAGCGAATATTCTCACGCTGGTTCTTTCGCCCATTGAAAGTATGTCGTCCAATTCGCGTTTCTCTAGTTTTCCGTTTGAAGTGTTTTTTGCCGCACTTAGGAGAACGTCGGTTGTTTTTCCCATGGCTGAAACTACCACTGCGATTCGTGTGCCTTTTGCGACTTCGTTTGTTACGGCGGCTACAGCCTTTGATAATCTCTCGGGATTGGCCAGGCTAGAACCACCAAATTTAACCACAATTTTTTTGTCAGATTTCACTTTTTCCATTAATCACACCATCATGCACCCAAAACAAAAAACAAAACTTTTCTCGTTTTTTGCTCTGGGCTTATTTAAAATAATAAAAGTCGCAGTCGAAGCTAAAGAATTGTGTAAGCATGTTGTCTTTCTGAAGCGTAGGATTCACCATTGTAGCCTCGAACCTTGCAAAAGACACAACGCTTCAAAAATAAAAGGATTTCGGAAAGAATCTTCGATAAGAATCCTTTATCGAGCTAGCTTTCGTGTTAAAAATGAAATCGCTTGAAGACCTGAAAGAATAATGCTAAGTCAACTCAAGATTATTTTGATTTTGCGGCGAACACGTTTCATGCTTCTTAGGTTTATTTGCCTGTTTACAATGCCGTTCCAAAGCTGAAGCTTCAAGCCTTTTTTTAGACAATTCATCATTTCATCTTCTGGAATAGGTAGTTTTATTGGTAAATTTTTGTTGTTTGAGAAGGCATCATATCTTGATACAATGACGTGAAGTTTTGAGCCAACAATTGGATTTGCGATTGCCCATGAAATGTAAGTTAGCAGTTTTTCCTTTAGAAGTTTTTTGACTGTTTTAAGTGTGTTTTCCACCTCTTCGGTCGTCTCGAAATTTAAAACCCCGTTTTCCTCCCAAGCATTATACAGCATGAAGAAACCGTACACTTTGATGTGATGCCTTTTGAGAAGGTTTAATGTTCGTTCGATGTCTTCGTAAGTAACCATCTTGTTTATGCCTTTCAAGACTCGATTGTTGACTGATTCTAACCCTATGTGAACCAGCCAACAGTTGATTTCGCTTAGTTTCTCGGCAAAGTTATCATCAATCTTATCCGCTCGGAGGTTACATTGAAAAAACAAGTCCTTCAAATTCAAATCTTTGATTCTCTCACAAACAGAAGTAGCCCAGTCAATTTCTGTGTTGAAAGTATCTGCCCTGAGGTAAATCTCTCTTACGCCTTTATCGTAAAGATACTGTACTTCCTCGGCTATATTCTCAGGAGAGCGCATTCTAAGCCAAGGTTTTGTTAGTTTCCAAACAGGATTGGAACAATAAACACAGCTGTAAGGGCAGCCTCTCGATTGAAGTAAGTAAACAAAAGGACGTTTTTTCCTGACGGGACCGTCGTATTTCCTAAAGTCAACAATATCCCATGCTGGGAGAAAGTTGATGTCGCAGATTAACTCCCGTTGAGGGTTAAACTGGGTCTCGCCTTTCTTGTCACGATAAACTATCCCGCTAACATGAGCTAAATTGCTGTAAAAACCTGAAAGTGAATTACATTCCAGAATAGTTGCCAACAGCTCACGAAAGGTTTCTTCTCCTTCACCAACAATACAAACATCAGTTTCAGAGTTCATAAGGACATCCATGGGATCAATTGTTGAATGAGGCCCCCCTGTCACGATTACAACAGCAGGGACTATTTGTTTCACTTTTCGAATTGTTTCATAGGCTAACGCTTTTTTTTGGGTTGCGAAGGAAATACCATAAACGTCTGGCTTCAATTTCTCAACTTTAGATAAATGCTCTTTTTCATTTAGATATGGTTCAAGGTAGTGAAATTCAATATCTTTTAGCCTTTCTCTGGCGTAGGAAATGATGTAGAGAATACCCAGATTGGGTGATTCTGTTACTGCTTCGCCCTTTAAATGCGCCATCGGGACATCAGCTAAAACGACCTTCACTGGTTTTTCTCCTTGCTTTAAGATGCTCCGGGGCAACTTTAATGATTTGCGGAATCTTCCCTGCTGTTCCAACATGCCCTTGATACATAATGAGTACGCCTTCAACTTCCTGAATGGATAGGGCTTTATCTATGCCTTGTTGAATAGCGCTGCCGAGATCAATACCTTTTACCACATTACCCACCGCGGTAGCCGCGGCATCTGCTAGGCCTGCGTTTCTGCAGAAAACCGTAGCCGATTCAGCATCACCGAAACTAAAAGCGTGACTGAAACGACCTGAACTCGTGGCAAGACCCACTGGAAAATCCGTCAGTCTGAAACCAAAGCGTTTTGAAAGAGGTGTATCCCCTGCAGAAAGCGCCACATCAATTGGTCCTTTGGACACAACGGAGACTTCTCCGCCGTTTTCTACGACAGCCACTTCACAACCGTCACGAGTCATATCATTCACTGCTAGGTCAGCTAAAACCCCTGCAACTGCAGCCATTGGACCAACATTTGCTTTTTCCGCAGCTTCAGCCATTACTTTAGCCACAAAAGGTCCGTCTAGTACGGGAGTTGGCTCAAGCGTGTAAAGAAACTTGGGGTTGACTCTCATGTATTCTTCAAGTTCCTTTCTGTTTTGCTTAATTGATTCTATGGCTGTTTGGATGCCTTGTTTCTTATCGGCAATTATGGTGCATTGTGTTTCTTTATACTGAAAAGCTTCTTTAAACAAGTTTTTCATTATTTCTTTTCCGTTTTTCTTATTAGTGTGTGTTGTCTGTCAGTTCCGAATTGTTCTGTTTAACTGATTTTATTGCTCTTGCAGGACAGGCGTCAACGCAGGCGCCGCAGGTGCTACCCACACATTTTTCTTTGCTGAAGTTTACAGAAAAATCGTCAGCGAAAGTGATGGCCTCCACGGGGCAGAGTGCAACGCAGGCGCCACAGCTGAAGCATTTTTCACTGTCTACTTCAATCAGCTTCGGTAGGGTAACCGTAGCGCCTCTTTGGCGAAAAGCTTGAACCACTGTTTCCAGCGACTCGTCGGGTACTTCGGCTAAGACTTCGCCGCCTTTTGAGGTGACGTGAGCCGTTATGATGTTGATCGGCACTTTGTGTTCAAGGATTATTTCCGCTGTTATCGGCTGTGCCACAAGTTTCTCCGAGAACCTAAGAAGAATTCTTACCATGTTCTTCACCTTCCCAAAAGCTTGGAAACATCCTCTGCAGTCACTATTCCTAACACTTTTCGTTTACTATCAATCACGGGCAACGCGGAAATATTGTGTTGTGCCATTTTCCTCGACGCTGTCTCTAATGGCTCATCGGGTTTAGCTGTCACCACGCGCCTTGTCACGACGTCTGCCAGAGCTTTCTTACCTTCAGCCATAGCTCGCGTGATGTCCCATGAAGTTACAATCCCGCAAAGTCTGCCATCATCATCGACCACGACGATATGATTGACCGACTTGGTTACGATGCGGTCCGCGATATCTCTGATTTTTTCACTCTCGTTGCAGGTAACCGCTGCATGCATCACGTTGGCTACAAATGATGTTTCTTCTGTCTGTTTCATGGGTTTGAAGACGCTGTCGATGGGGAGCCTTTCAACTGGAGCCGTCAAATGAAACGAGCCGTTCTCGATCCAGGACTTGAGTGTTCCAGCGATGTTCTTTGCTGTTTTTAAGCTTGAAAGCGAGCTAACTCTGATTTTTTTGTCATTTATGGTTATCGCGCCTGATTTAAGTTCTTTATAGCTCACCTTTCCCAGTTTTGGGCGGTCTCTGCGGGGCACGCCGTAGTCAACAACGTTGGTGAAAATCTCGTTGTCTCGTATGGCTGTCTTTTTTGCTAAGCCCTCATTCAAAATTGGTATGGGTATGCCTATTCCCACGTATAGTGTGGTGCCGTATCGCGTAAAAGCTGCGCCTTGGAGGAAATCTGTCGTCATTTTTTTGCAGTTTCCCCGAACCATTAGCGTTCCACTAAGGTTTTGAGGGTCATGCTGGGTTCCTTCGCCGATAACGTAGCCTTGTGCTCCGCCAAGGAAGATGTGAGTGCCAATGCCTATAGTCTCATAGTCTGGGTCGTTCATTAGCGGATTTAATTCGCCAGCGCCCGAGAAGGTGGCATTCCGCAGCCGCGGCAGAAGCTTTCCCATGTACGTGTAAATTGTCTCGTCGCGGCTGTTTACTGCACAAGCGTAACGTTGATAGCAATTGCGAAAGTTGAGCAAATAAAACTGGTTCAGGTCGTTTCTTGTTAGGTTTGTTTTGATTCTGGTTCGTGGGTAGCAGTCGGTTCCATACGCCGTAGCTTTAAGCTCAACTTCTTTTCCGCGTATTAGGTCTTCAATCACATGCCCTCCACCGTACTCAAAAGGCTGCGTTTCTGACATAGCGGTGGCACCGATGTACAGGTCAACGGCTGCTCCTGGATGACAAGCTTCTACCTCGTTAATCCATGCTCTTTGAATTTTTATAGGTGGGTCAGAGTGCCCAACGTTTATAATTGCGCCTGAAGAACACATGGCTCCAAAAGTGCCCGTGGTCACCACATCAACTTCTTTAAATGCAACTTCGACGCCGCTGCTTTCCACTAACTTTTTCATTTCTTCAGCTGTCAAAACTTGAACGTCGCCAGTTTTAATCTTCGCGTTGATCTCTTTTATGGTTCGCGAATTCTTTTTGGAGTCGAGCTTTTTTACCTCCAACCAATGTCAATCGAAAGGAACTTGCTGCCGTATTAATATTTTGGAGAACGAAGCGATCTGTTACCAGAGCTTCCAAGGTAATTCGTCCATGTACTCGTTCAAAGAGCGAATGGATGTTCCATAATGGTCTCTCTGTTTTAAGACTGATACGAGGACGGAGGCTAACTCAAGGTTCGTGATTACGGGAACGTTAAATTCCACGGCTTGCCTTCGGATGGTATACCCGTCTGTCAACACATCGGAGTAGTTTCTCTGTTTATTCGCCATTGGCACGTTTATGACCAAGTCTATCTTTCGTTCTTGAAGGTATCAAGAATGTTCGGGTCTACGCTAGACTCTGTAACTTTACGCAGCAATGACATGCTTTTTATCCCCGCCGCTTGCAGTGCCTCCGCAGTATGCTCAGTAGCGTAGATCTTGAAACCCATCTCCTCAAAAGCCTTCGCTAAAGGCACGACTCACTCAAATGGAAATATCTACTAACTGATAATCCGCCCGCTAAGTAACATAGAAGATTCAAGCAAGTCACAACTACTGATTAAGGGCTTTCCGCTTAGAATGCCGATTCATAAATATGATAAGCATCTTAAGCTGCTGTAAAAAGATAACTGGGAAAGGAATGCTTTTAGACTATACTGGCGCGAGGGCGGCATGGTATTGCTGAATGGATTTGACACTTGATTTACCCGCACAATAAGCGGTAATGCCCCTAGCTGCGGCCATAGCAGCTGTCAATGACGTGATATAAGGCACTTTATATCTAATAGCCGCCTTACGAATATAAGAATCATCATACTTGCTCAATTTACCTGAAGGAGTATTTATCACCAGCTGTATCTCTTTATTTTTAATAGCGTCAGTGATATTAGGACGTCCTTCATGTTCCTTGAGAATAAGTTCAGAAACGACGCCATAACTGGCCAAAAAAGCCTGTGTACCCACAGTAGCCCTTATCTTGAAGCCCACTTTAACGAATTGTCTAGCTACTTCTATCAAAGAGGAACGGTCACACTCAGCGACAGTTATCAGTACAGTTCCCTTGGTCGGCAACGCATTTACTGCCTCTTGAGCTTTCCAATAAGCCAGACCGAAGGATTTAGCGATGCCGAGCACTTCACCGGTAGATTTCATTTCTGGCCCAAGGACAGGATCGACTTCAGGAAACATATTGAAAGGAAATACAGCTTCTTTGACTCCAATGTGCGGAATTAAACGCTTTTTCAAGTTCAAATCCTTCATCTTCTCACCCATCATCAAGCGCGTGGCTAAACTTGCCATAGGTATATTGCACACTTTAGATACAAGCGGAACGGTTCTGGAGGCACGCGGATTTGCCTCAAGAACATAGACAATGTCCTTGCAGATAGCATATTGGATATTCATTACGCCGATTACTTCAAGCTCGCTAGCGATACGCCGCGTATACTCTTCAATAGTATCGATATGCTTCTTCATTATAGTAACCGGCGGAATTGCACAAGCTGCATCTCCGGAATGAACGCCGGCATATTCAATATGTTCCATAACTGCCGGAATAAAGACGTTACCTCCATCAGATAGGGCATCGGCTTCGGTCTCGATAGCGTTTTCCAAGTAGCGATCGATGAGGATATGACGGCCCGGCGTGACACCAACAGCTGCCGCTACATACAATTTCAACTCATCTTCATCATGGACTATCTCCATGCCGCGACCACCGAGCACGTAAGAAGGACGTACGATAAGCGGATAGCCGATACGTTTCGCCACCACTAATGCCTCTTCAAGATTTATAGCGGTGCCCGACTCCGGCATTGGAATGCCGTATTTCTGCATCATTTGACTGAAACGACCGCGGTCAGAGGCGATGTCAATCGAGTTAACCGATGTACCCAGAATTTTCACGCCAAATTTCTCCAGTTCAGCAGCAATATTGAGTGGTGTTTGTCCGCCGAATTGGACGATGACTCCAATAGGTTTCTCTTTTTGATAAATACTTAAGACATCCTCAACGGTCAGCGGTTCGAAATATAATTTATCTGAAGTATCGTAGTCAGTAGATACCGTCTCAGGATTGCAGTTTACCATGATTGTCTCATAACCCATATCGCGCAGAGCAAAGGCGGCGTGGACACAGCAGTAATCAAATTCGATACCCTG
>Ga0255055_10002760_pt1 | contig 12127 bp, 8 predicted proteins | sample JV7_2_27_MG_FD_188633 | JGI IMG/M metagenome (GOLD analysis project Ga0255055, IMG submission 188633) | Seawater microbial communities from Jervis Inlet, British Columbia, Canada - JV7_2_27 | ecosystem: Environmental > Aquatic > Marine > Inlet | place: Canada: British Columbia | collected...
CACGGGTAGGTTTCCAGCCCGCGACATGCGCCGTTTTGCGGCAACCGTGTGGGCGGTAGACATTGAAGATCGGCGATCCCGTGGCCGGCTCAGCTCGGAGCCGGGCGGGGGAGGGCCGCCTCGCGTTCGGTGGGGGAAGCGTGACCGGCACGAAACGGACAGGCACGATACGGCATGACGTGACCCTGCTGGCCTCGGAAGATCTCCACTGGTTCAACGAGGGCCGGCACTACCGGCTGTGGCAACAACTGGGCAGTCATGTGATCGATCCGGGGGATGACCCCGGCGTCCTTTTCGCCGTGTGGGCGCCTGCAGCCAGCTCAGTCCAAGTCATTGGCCGCTTCAACGGTTGGAAGGGTGCCGCGCACCCATTGGAGGCGCGCGGCGATTCGGGTATCTGGGAGGGATTCGTTCCTGGCCTAGGGATCAAAGAGAAGTACAAGTACCGGGTCAGGGGCGGAGACGGCAGGTGGCGAGAGAAAGCCGATCCGATGGCCCGGGCGGCCGAGCTTCCCCCGGCGACCGCTTCGGTCGTATGGGAAGACGACTACGAGTGGGGGGACGGGGAGTGGCTCGACTCCCGGAGCGGACACAACGCGCTGGACCGTCCGATCGCGATCTACGAAGTCCATCTCGGTTCCTGGATGCGGCCCCCCGGCGGAGGATTCAACTCCTACCGGGATACGGCCCCCCGGCTCGCCGATCACGTCGAGCGAACCGGCTTCACTCACGTCGAGATATTGCCGGTCACGGAGCATCCGTTCTTCGGTTCCTGGGGCTATCAGACCACGGGGTACTTCGCTCCGACGGCGCGGTACGGATCGCCCGCAGATCTCAAGTTTCTCGTGGACTACCTGCACGGACGTGGAATCGGAGTGATACTTGACTGGGTGCCGAGCCACTTCCCGGGTGACGACCACGGACTGGCGATGTTCGACGGAACGCACCTGTATGAGCACGAGGACCCGAGGCTCGGTTTCCACCCCGATTGGAGCAGCTGGATCTTCAACTATGGCCGGCACGAGGTTCGCAGCTTCCTGGTCAGCAGCGGGTTGTACTGGTTGGAGGAGTTCCACGCGGACGGTCTGCGTGTGGATGCGGTGGCTTCGATGCTGTACCGCGACTACTCACGCAAAGAGGGTGAATGGATCCCGAACGTTTTCGGCGGTCGAGAAAACCTCGAAGCGATTGAGTTCTTGAAGGAGCTGAACCGGGAGGTGTACCGCAGCCACCCCGGGACGCAGACCTACGCCGAGGAGTCCACGGCGTGGCCCGGGGTGTCCCATCCGGTGGACGTTGGGGGCCTGGGCTTCGGACTGAAGTGGGACATGGGGTGGATGAACGACACCCTGCGCTACATGGCGCTGGACCCCGTCCATCGGCAATGGCATCACCACCAGCTCACCTTCCGCCACCTGTACGCATTCTCCGAGAATTTCGTGCTCCCCTTTTCGCATGACGAAGTCGTGCATGGAAAAGGGTCGATGTGGGCCCAGATGGCAGGGGATGAGTGGCAAAAATTCGCGAATCTCAGGGTCCTTTACGGGTGCATGTACGCGCAGCCCGGGAAGAAGCTGATGTTCATGGGGGCGGAGTTGGCGCAACGGGCGGAGTGGGATCACGAGTGGGAGCTGGAGTGGGATCGGCTCTCCGATCCGATGCACGACGGAGTTCTTCGCTGGGTGGCGGACCTGAACCGGCTGTACCGGGAGGAGCCGGCGATGCACGAGCTCGACTGTGACAGCGCCGGGTTCGAATGGGTAGCCCCCGACGATCATCTGCAGAACGTTCTCAGCTTTCTCCGGCGTCGCCGAGACGGGTCCGGCCCGATACTGATCGTGTGCAACTTCTCGCCCTTGCCTCGGTCGGGATACCGGGTCGGGGTGCCGGTCGGCGGGTGTTGGCACGAGCTCCTGAACAGTGACGGTGTCGCGTATGGCGGGTCGGGGGTTGGAAACCTCGGCGAAGTCGTGGCTGAGGACCATCCTCTCCACGGCCGCGAATGGTCCCTGGACCTCACCCTTCCGCCCCTTTCCGTGGTCTTCTTCCAGGCGGAGGGAACGGGCTCTTGAGTGTAGTCCGCATCTGCATTCACGCACACTTCTATCAGCCTCCGAGGGAAAATCCCTGGCTTGAGGAAGTGGAGCCGGAGCCGTCCGCCAGTCCGCATCACGACTGGAACGAGCGGATCACGGCCGAGTGCTATGCGCCGAATGGCGCGGCCCGGATAGTCGATTCGGAAGGCGGAATCGAATCGATCCGGAACAACTACGCGTCCATCAGTTTCAATTTCGGGCCAACCCTATTGGGGTGGATGGAATCGAAGGCGCCGGCATCCTATTCCGCGATTCTCGAAGCGGATGCCGAGAGCATGGAGCGGTTCGACGGGCATGGTTCGGCCCTTGCCCAGCCTTACAACCACATGATCATGCCACTTGCCACCGCCCGCGATCGGCGCACACAGGTGGCGTGGGGTGTGGCCGACTTCCAGCGGAGGTTCGGGCGCGACCCCGAGGGGATGTGGCTGCCCGAGACGGCCGTCGACCTGGAGACTCTGGAGGTTCTTGCCGAGAACGGAATCCAGTTCACGGTTCTCGCTCCTCACCAGGCCGCGCGCGTCCGGCTGCCCGGGGGGGAATGGCACGATGTGGGATCGGATGGGCCGGATACGACGGTTTCCTATCGCCAGATCCTGCCCTCCGGGAGAGAGATAGCGCTGTTCTTCTACGATGGCCCGACCTCACGGGCCGTCGCGTTCGAGAAGCTCCTTGACGATGGGGAGACGCTGGCTGAACGCTTGACGGATATCGCACGATCCCGGGGGGAGGGTGGCGCGAGCCTGGTGCACATCGCCACGGATGGCGAGACGTACGGGCACCATCACGCGCACGGCGACATGGCCCTGGCTGTAGCGCTGGGCCAAATCGAGAGGGAGCCCGGGGTTCGCCTGAGCAACTACGCCCTCTTCCTGGCCGAGCACCCTCCGGAGCGCGAAGTCGAGATCCGGGAGGATACGGCCTGGAGTTGTGCGCACGGGTTGGAACGGTGGCGGTCGGACTGTGGTTGTTCCACTGGCGGAGAGGCCGATTGGAACCAGGAGTGGCGAGCCCCGCTGCGGGATTCCCTTGAAACCCTGTCGGGAGACCTGGCCCGGGTATTCGAGCAGAAGAGCAGAGACGTCCTCACGGATCCGTGGAGGGCCCGCGACGCCTATATCGACGCTGTCCTAGGATCGGACGCCGAGAGGATGGGATACCTCGACACCTGGTGCACCGGCGAGGGCGCTGAAGAGCGTGTGCTGGCGCTTCGCCTGCTGGAGATGCAGCGCTGCGCGATGCTCATGTTCACGAGCTGCGGTTGGTTCTTCAATGACCTCGCCGGGATCGAGACTAGGCAGATCCTGCGCTATGCGGCGCGCGCCCTCGATCTGGCGGAATCAGTCGGGGTCGGCGGAGTCCGTGAGCCGTTCCTGGAAGCGCTATCAGAGGCTAGGGGGAACGGGCCGCAAGCAAGAGATGGAAGGGAAGTTCTTGTCGACGAGACCGGGGTGGCACGGGTCTCGGCGTGTGATATTGCCGCTGATTGGGTCGCTCGGCTGGTGGCTGACGCCCCGGAGGCGGACTTCGTTGTCTGGCGGCGAGTGGGGAACTGGGTGAGCGTGGCGTCCCCGGATGCCAGGGCGGTGGCGGCCACGGTGCAGGTCACGGACCAGAGGACCGCTTCGTACAACGACTTCCGGTGCAGGGTCCTGGCTTGGGGCCCGGGCGGCGTCCGGGTCGGGGTCCGGCTGGAGCCCGGGGGTCGTGGCGAAACGGGTCGATCTGCAGACTTGGGTCTGGCGGATCTTCGCCCAGATGCGCGGGCGGCGATCCTGAAGGCGCATGAAGGGGCCAGCGAGCTGAGTCCGGAGTGGGAGACGACAGTTCAGGCAATTCGAGCGACGATCGAAGAGCTGGGAGGATCGGCCTCAGCAACGGACCGGGAGCGGATCCTGTTGGAACTGGCTGGGCTCATTACCAGGGCGGACACCGAAGCGATCGAGTTGCCTCTCTGGGAACTCCAGACTGCCTGGTGGCGGGCGGTGGGGCATCTGGCGGGCGCTCAGTGTGAAGCTGAGGAGAGCGTAGCCCTGCGCCTCGGATTCAGCGGCCGTGGGCCGGAATGAGTCAGGCTGGCCCTTCCACCTCGTCGGGACTTGTGCGGCGGAACAGGACGCGGTTCGTGGCGTCCATTACAGCGGCGGCTGCGGCTGCCACGTGGGTGGTGCGGACGGGGACCGCTCCAATGTAGCGCGTGCCCTCGATCTCGGGATCACACAGCGCTACGAGGACGACGTCGGCATCAAACGCGTGCACCTGCTTCACTCCCACCAATCGAAAGGGCGGGGTAGCCGTTACCTCGCGGATCGCTTCGAGCGCGGCGAGCGCGGCCAGGCGGATTTCGATCGTCTCCATGCCGATTCCCTCGGTCTCGGCCACGTGAGAACGGTCCTCGAAACTCACCTCGACGCTGACGCGCACACGGGAACCTGGCTGTCGCTCAGCGAGTGCCGAGCCAAACCGGACCCTCTTCTCCGGAGACCGAGCTTCTTCCGTCTGGTCACCTGCATCCTGTGTGGCCAACGAATCTCCTTGCCGTGGTCGCAAAAAGGTACGCTCTCGATCCCGTCACTTGGTGAACGGGCCACGGGCGCACCATACCGCGGAATACGGCCCTACGCCATACACACCGCTAGTGTCAGGCCCGTGACGCTCCGCAACGGGCTGGCGACGGCTTCGCGGCGGAATCACATTCCTTGCAGGACACATGCCGAGTGGCCGCTCAACAGACCGTGCCAGATGGCAGGTAGCGGAACGAGCCGCCCAGAGAGGGGCAGGAGGGTAGTCGATGGTCAGCGATGATTGTCTGTTTTGCCGGATCATCCGTGGTGAGATCCCGGCGGACGTTGTGGCGGAAGGCGAGTCGTGGATGGCGTTTCGGGACATACAGCCCCAGGCGCCGGTGCACGTGCTCGTGATTCCGCGTCGACATGTGGAGAGCGTGGGATCTCTCGACGTGGAGGACTTGGGCCTGGCCGGCGAACTGATGTTGGCCGCGGCCGAGGTGGCCCGGATCGAGGGGATCGCCGAGTCCGGCTACCGAGCCGTGACCAACGTGGGGGAAAGGGCCGGGCAGAGCGTGTTTCACCTCCACGTGCACGTCCTCGGCGGGAGGCGGATGCGGTGGCCTCCTGGTTGATCTGGAGGGCCCGTTGACCCGAGCGGACATCGAGGGGCGGGCCGAGCAGCACGCGCTGGCAGTTCTCGAGTTTCCCGCCGTCCTGGAGCGGATCGCGGATTATGCGACATCCGAGCCGGGCCGCGCTGATGTCTATGCCCTCCGTCCATGGAGGGAGCCGACTGCTGTCGAAGAGGCGCTCGCCTCTGCGGACGAAATGGTCGGCCTGCTTCTCCGACTCGAACAATGGTCACCACCTCCGATCCCTGGTGCCGCGCGGCTGGTCCAGAAAGCGGGAGTAGAGGGGGCCGTCCTGGATGTGGAGCAACTGGCGAGCATCCTCTTCCTTTTGCGGGCCTCACGGATCGTCAGCACGGACCTTCGAAAGTTCCCGGAGGATTTGCCCCGTCTGGCCACTCTCGCCGATCGCATGGTACGCCTTCCCGATGTTGAGTCGCGGCTCGACCGGTCCCTCGATCCGAATGGCGGCCTGACGGACTCGGCTTCACAAGAGCTCGGCCGACTCCGCAAGTCTCTGCGAGGGGGGCGGTCAGCACTGGTGCGCCGCCTGGAGCGATATGTGAGGCAGCTGCCGGAACGCCTTCAGGTCCCGGACGGATCCGTGACGCTGCGGTCCGGTCGCTACTGCGTGCCGATCCGGCGGGAAGGTATGTCACAGGTTGGTGGAATCGTCCACGACGAATCTGCGACGCATCGGACCCTCTTCGTCGAGCCGCCCGAGGCGATAGAGGCTATGAACCGCATCGCGGAACTGGGGCGCGAGGAATCGCGCGAGATCCACCGCATCCTCAGGGAATTGACGGAGCTTCTCCGGCCGGTGGCGCCGGCTCTCTCGGAGAGCCTCGCCGCGCTCGCGCAGGCTGACTGCCTGTACGCGCGCGCCCGGTATGCGCTGGCGCACGGGGGCAGCCGACCGGTCGTGTCGGAAATGGATTGGGGGGCCGGCGGCACGGCGTACGGGGCGGTCGAGGCCAGACATCCGCTCCTCGAAGCTGCCGGGGAGCCGGTCGTGTCCTTTCACCTGGACCTCCAGTCTGACGAGCGTGTCCTGCTGATCAGTGGACCGAACGCCGGCGGAAAGACGGTTCTGCTCAAGGCGGTCGGCCTTCTTTCCGTCATGGCACAGTCCGGAATCGTGCCCCCCGTGGGGGAAGGAACACGCTTTCCGCTCTTCCGCTCCTTCTATGCTATCATCGGGGACGAACAGTCGATTCAGGCATCTCTCTCGACGTTCAGTGCACAGGTCGAAGGACTGCGCCACATCCTCGAGGAGGCGGACCAGAACTCTCTCGTTCTGGTGGACGAGTTGGGCGGCCATACTGATCCCGCGGAGGGTGGAGCGCTCGCGGCGGCCGTGCTCCTTCGTCTGGCCGCTCAGGCGGGACTCTCCGTGGTCACCACGCACCTGGGCGAACTGAAGGACCTCGCGGCCCAGGAGACGTCGATCGTCAACGCGTCCCTCCAGTTCGACACAGAAGCGATGAGCCCCACTTTTCGACTGCTTCGTGACCGGCCGGGCCGAAGCTACGCTCTGGAAATTGCCCGGCGTCTCGGACTCCCGGAGGATGTGTTGTCTGCGGCTCGATCCAGGCTGACGGGCGGTGAGCGTCGGGTCGAGGCCTTACTCCGCGATCTGGAGGAGCGAGGAGCGGAAGTGGATCGGCTGGCGGTCGAAGCCAGGCTGTCGGCCCGACGATCGGGCGAGATCGAGCAGCGCCTGAAGGAGTCCGTGGAGCGTCTCGCCCGCCGGGAGGAGGAGATAGATGGAGAGGCGCGGCAGCGTGTTGAGAAGTATCTGCTCGATGCGCGCCACGCGGTCGAGGCGGAGGTCCAGCGCTTGCGGTCGTCGGCCGAGCCATCTTCCTCCGGGCTACCCCCGGACGTTGAGGCTCTCGATGCCGCCGTACGGGGCGCGCGATCGCGAGTGGAAGAGCTGGTGCGAGAGAGCCGGACGGTGGACGCGGGAGTATCGTCTCCGCGGCCGGCCCGTCTGGCCACGCTGGTGGTCGGAGAGGGTGTCCGGTCACGGTCGCTGTCCGTCGAAGGTGAGGTGCTCGAGATCCGCGGTGAAGAAGCGGTCCTCGAGACCGGAGGGATACGTTTCACGTTGCCTCTCGCGGACCTGGAGCGTACGGGCAGGGACCCGAGGGGCAGGTCGGCAGATGCAGGTCCGCAACTGCCGGAGATTGCTCCGGAGACCGAGGTCAATTTGCGGGGCCTGCGCGTCGACGAGGTGGAGGCAGTGCTGTCTCAGGGGCTCGACGCGGCCATCGTCAATGACGTGCCCAGCCTGCGTATCATCCATGGGAAGGGTACCGGCGCTTTGCGGCACGAGGTCGCCAGGATCCTGGAGAGAGACAGCCGCGTGAGTTCCCACCGGCTCGGAGGTTTCCAGGAAGGGGGCTCCGGCGTTACCGTAGTTGAGTTCGGAAGCGTGATCGACTGAGAGGAGGACGAGCGAGAGATTGAGGTGTGCCGCGGCAACCCCGGCCAATGGAGCAGCGAACGCTGATGGTTAGCGACGCGCTGGTTCAGGAGATCCGGGAGCGCGCCGAAATCCTGGAGGTGTGCGGCGAGTTCGTCCAACTCAAGCGCTCCGGCAAAACGTACCGAGGCCCCTGTCCCCTGCACGGCGGAGAGGGGCCGAATTTTTCGGTGGACCCTGTCCGCGGAATCTTCAAGTGTTTCGTGTGCGGCGAGGGCGGGGATGTGTTTTCCTTCCTTATGAAGCATCTTGGCCTCGACTTTCCTTCAGCTGTTCGGCAGGTCGCTTCACGGGTGGGCATCGAAGTCCCGGAGGACTCGGATCGTCAGGAGGACCCGTTTGCGCACCTGAGAGAGGTGACGGCCTTCGCGGAAGAGTGGTTCCGGTCCATGCTGCTCGATCCCAAGGTCGGCCGGTCCGCTCGGGAATACCTGTCGGGAAGGGGAGTCGACCCGGAGACCGCTGAGGAATACGGGCTGGGCTTTGCGCCGGACGGCTGGCGTCAGTTGAGGGAGGCAGGTCTCGGGCGGGGGATCAGCGACGATGATCTCATGGAGGCCGGGCTGCTTGCCACCAGCGAGAGAGCGGACGAGCCCTACGACCGATTCCGAAATCGCGTGATGTTCTCCATCAGGGATCTGAGGGACCGTCCAATTGCGTTCGGTGGAAGAGTGCTGGACGGCGCCGAGGAGCACGCGCCGAAGTACATCAACTCTCCTGAGACACCCATCTTCCACAAGAGTCGCACGCTCTACGGACTGAACCGGGCGCGGCACGCCATCCGACGCGAAGAGCATTCGCTGGTGACCGAAGGTTTCATGGATGCCCTGTCCCTTCACATCGGTGGTTTTCCGACCGCCGTGGCACCTCTGGGAACGGCTTTGACCTCGGAGCAGGCGGATCTGCTGAAGCGATACGCCGGCCGCGTCTACCTGCTGTACGACAGCGATTCTGCAGGGCTCCGCGCGACGTTCCGGGCGGGAGACGTGCTGCTCGCCGTTGGATGTCATCCGATGGTGGTCACGTTTCCGGACGGCGAGGATCCAGACTCCGTACTCAGGCGTGAGGGAGCTGACGCGTTGCGCCGCTACGTCGGAGACGCGGTCGATGTGCTGGAGCGCAAGCTCCAGATCCTGGAGCGTCAGGGGTACCTGGACAGTATTGAAGGAAAGCGCCGAGCTGTCGACGGCCTGCTCAGCACTCTCCGGTCGGTGAAGGATCCGGCTCTGTTGGATATCTACCTTGGAAGGGCGGCCGAGCGCACGGGCGTGCGTAGGGACACGCTTGTCAGCGAGGTGGCCCGCGAGCGGTTGAAGCCGCGAGCACGACCGGTGACCGACCGACGCGGCGATTCGGTGCACGTCTCGCAGCCTTCAGAGGCGCCGCAGCGGATCGATGCCGTGGAGCGCTCTCTCTTGCTCCTGCTGGCGAGGGACAGAGATCTCGTGGAGGTAGCGGTGGAGAGCGGACTGGAAGATCGACACTTTCGGGACGATGCGCTCAGGCGCATCTATCAATCGCTCCTGGTGGCAGGGGACACGGAGCTCGAACTGCCGGAAGCGGTGGCTCCGCTGTGGAGCGACCTGCAAGAGGACGATGCCGAGGTCGTGCACCCGCGAGTTGCGTTTGAAGAGACGGTCCGCCGGATCGTACACCGGGCCAAGCTGGACCGCCTGGCCCAGATCGATCGGGAAATGGATCTGGCGGAGGAGGATCAGGCGAGACGCCTGTTGGTCGAAAAAGAGGAAGTGGCGCGGGAGCTCAGGGGAGCGGGTGTGCCCCTGAGTTTCCTGAGGCGCTATTCGGAGAAAGCCCGTACTTAAGGGCCGGACCACATGACCTGCTAAAGACGGGGAGGATATGGAAGGCAACACGGTGGAGGGTCTTCTGGCGCTGCAGGAGATCGACGGACTGATTGGAGACCGGCGGGCAAGACTCTTGGCTCTGCGGGCCGAAGCCGACCAGCTGGTCAGTGAGTTGGAGGTACTGGATAAGGAAACGGTGGCGCTGAAGGGACGTCTCGAAGGGGTCGAGTCGGAGCTCCGGCACGCCGAGCGGACCGTTCAGGCTGGACGCGCGACGCTCAAGAGGCTGCAGGCTCGCGCGCAGGAAGTGCACAACATGCGGGAGCACGCGGCTGCACGTGCCGAGGTGGATGCCGCGAGGCAGAACCTGGGGGCTGCCGAGGACGATCTTCTGGACTCGATGCAGGACCAGGAAACGGCCCGCTCGGCGTTGAACTCGCTCGAGGGCGACATCGCGAGCCGCCAGCAGGAGTACGGAGAGCGCCTTGGCGACCTGGACGCTGAGTGCCAGCGACTGGAAGAGGGAATCGCCATCGATCTGGACAAGCGGAGCAACCGCGCTCTGAGGATCGATGAGCGGGCCCGCAGCCTGTACGATACCGTGGCCAAAGGAAGGGCCGACAGTCCGCTGGCTCCACTCGTTGACGGCGTGTGCGGCCATTGCTATACGGCGATTCCGCTTCAGACTCAGCAGGTGATCAGGGCGGCTCGGGTGCTCGTCGTGTGCGAGACCTGCGGCGTCATTCTGCACATCCCGGATTGATCTCCCGCGGCGGGCGATTCCCGATGGATCCGCGGGCCTCGGCCTGGAGGACCGATCCATGAGCGGTCGTGGCGCGGGCCTGCGCCGATGGATCATGCCGCTTCCGCTTCCTGAGGATCGAGTCACGGCCCTGGCCGAGTCGCTTGGGCTTCCAGACGAAGTCTCCCGCGTCCTCCTGCGCCGGGGCGTGGACTCAGCCGAGGTCGCTCGTGCCTTTCTCCGGCCTCACCTCTCGTCCGTCCACGCTCCCCACGACCTGCCGGACATGGAGGCGGCCGTGGAGCGCATCGAGCGGGCTATTTCGAGCGGTGAGCAGATCATGGTTCACGGTGACTACGACGCCGACGGAATGTCGGCGGCCGCGTTGCTGACACTCGGCTTGCGAGATCTCGGTGGGAGAGTGGAGGCCTTCGTGCCCCACCGAACGCGTGACGGTTACGATCTCTCGGACGCGGGGGTGGAAAAGGCGTCGGAGTTGGGGGCAACGTTGATCGTGACGGCGGACTGTGGCGTGACGGCATCGGCGGCGGTCGGGATGGCGGCATCGAAGGGGATCGACGTGGTCATCACCGACCACCACCGGCCAGGGAGAGACCTGCCCGCGGCCGTGGCCGTGGTGAACCCCATGCTACCGGGCAGTCGATATCCGTTCCGCGACCTCGCGGGAGTCGGGGTCGCGTTCAAGCTGCTGTCGGCACTGCACGACCGGGCAGGAGTCGATTCGCCGATTCTGAACCAGCACCTGGACCTGGTAGCCCTCGGCACGGTGGCCGACCAGATGCCGCTTATCGGTGAGAATCGGATCCTCGTGCGGGCTGGTCTGCGCGCGCTCGAGCGGAGCAGGAAGCCCGGGCTTCGTTCACTGCTGGCCAACGCCGGGATCGCCTCCGACCGCCGAATCGAGGCCGAGGATATCTCATTCCGGCTTGCACCACGGCTCAACTCGGTAGGCCGGATGGCCGAGGCAAATTCCGGACTGCAACTTCTTCTCGCGACGGATCCGCACGAGGCCCAGCGACTGGCGGATCATCTGGAGGGCCAGAACGCGGAGCGCCGGCTGACAGATGCTCGGGTCTACGAGGACGCGAAGAAGAAGCTCCGGACGAGTCTGCGAGATGATGACCGTGCGGTGGTCCTGTGGGGAGACGACTGGCACCCGGGAGTTATCGGCATCGTTGCGTCCCGCCTGGTGGAGCGCTGCCACAGGCCCTCGGTAGTCATTTCTTTCGACGGAGACGTCGGCCGGGGTTCAGGAAGGTCGATCGAGGGTTTCCACCTGTTCAATGCGCTCCAGGAGTGTGAGCCCTTGCTGGAGCGGTTCGGCGGACATCGAATGGCCGCTGGTCTCACGGTTCGGCGGGAGCGGGTCGAGGAGCTGGCGACTCGGCTTCGGGAGCTGGCTCTCCGGGACCTGCATCATCGAGAGCCGGTTCAGGAGATTCGGCTGGACCTGGAGGTGCCGCTGAACCGGGTGGGGCCGGACCTCCTTCGCTGGCTCGGCCACCTGGCTCCGTTCGGATCCGGGAACCCACACCCGATCCTGATGGTGCGCGGTGTGGCGCTCGATCGGGTGGGGCGGGTCGGCAACGACGGGGGGCACCTTCGGTTCCAACTTGTGGGAGAGGGCCAGAGAGTGCCGGCGATTGGCTTCGGCATGGGCCGTCGACTCCAGGAAGCTCGAATGGCCGATCGGAAGGACGTCGCGCTCGAGATCGCGGAGAACAGTTGGAACGGACGGAGTGAGTTGCAGGCGCGCGTGTTGGACTTCCGGCCCGCCGAGCCGTGAGCCTGCGGATCATTTCGGGCGAGTTCGGAGGTCGCCGGATCCGGACGCCG
>Ga0255055_10002761_pt1 | contig 12122 bp, 11 predicted proteins | sample JV7_2_27_MG_FD_188633 | JGI IMG/M metagenome (GOLD analysis project Ga0255055, IMG submission 188633) | Seawater microbial communities from Jervis Inlet, British Columbia, Canada - JV7_2_27 | ecosystem: Environmental > Aquatic > Marine > Inlet | place: Canada: British Columbia | collected...
GCCTCTACAATACAATCACTATAACCTAACAAGGTGGGCTTGATGAATCAAGCCCCTACAATACAATCACCATAACCTAACAAGGTGGGCTTGATGAATCAAGCCCCTACAATACAATCACCATAACCTAACAAGGTGGGCTTGATGAATCAAGCCCCTACAATACAATCACTATAACCTAACAAGGTGGGCTTGATGAATCAAGCCCCTACAATACAATCACTATAACTTAACAAGGTGGGTTTGATAAATCAAGCCCCTACAATACAATCACTATAACCTAACAAGGTGGGTTTGATAAATCAAATCCCTACAAATTTATTTTTTTTCTTTTTGTCCTTGGATTTTACGCTTTAGTCTTTCCCGTCTGTGGGTGAAATCTTTCTCATAATAAGAGGAAAAATCAAGAGAAAGGACATACCCTTCTTCTGCTATTTTTCTTGCCTCCTCATACTTTTTCTCTTTGTGTTCGAGATACATGGCAAGTTCTCTGAAGGAGAGAAGCAGATCTTTAGATTGTGTATCTGAAGAGGTCATCTCTTTCCATAAAGAAACAGCACTTTTCCACTCTTTATTTTTCTTGAAATGATAAGAAATTTTTTTCTTGGCTGCGAGAGATAACTCATCCGATAATCCCCTCTTAAGAGCCCGCTTGAAGAAATGAACAGATTTCTCAGCCTCTCCTATATTTTCCATCACTCTGCCCGCACCGTAGAGGTCCATGGCATTTGTAAGTTTCTCTTCTTTCTCGTCAGAAAAGATGAAAGAGCCGACAATTATAACTCCTAAAAGAGAAAGAATATCCTCCTGATTATGGTAGAGGATAGGCTCAATTAGTTCAAAATTTCCTGTGTTTAGATATTGAAAATATCTCCAGGGAATCTCAGCTGAAGGGATATCTTCAGAACGACCTGCCTCGACGACCTCGTGGGCAAGATGGGAAAGCCGGCAGCTTTCGTACTTATGCCTCCAGAGACTTCGGGCTGGAAAGAGAAAATCAAGATGAGGAAGTTCACTGAGGATGAAAGGCTGCTTGTGGAGGATGAACCGTGTCTCAAGCAGGGGCATATCGAAACATTTGCCGTTATATGTTACTACTGATTGAAAGTTCATCTGAGAAAAAAACTGCCCAAGCTCCTGAATCATCCTTTCCTCTTCAGCAAGCTCTCCGAGGAAAAACTGGTCTACATAGAATTTGTCATCTCTGTAGAAACCTAAACCTACGAGAAAAGCGACAACCCCTGTTCCCCCGGATAGACCCGTTGTTTCCAGGTCAATGAACAGGGCGGTGGAGAGGTCAAGGTTTTCAAATGCGCTTTCCTTGCTTAGACATGTAAGAATATTTCCTTTTATCTCCAAACCCGAAGATATTGTTACTTTTCCGTATTTGAAGTCCAGAGAATACGGGTTTTCGAAAAACTGAAGGGGCTCCCTTTCAAGAGGTTCGAAGGGCGGGGTTTTGGGTTCTGAAGGTTTTTCCTGGCGGGTGAGGCTGATAAGGTTTTCTAGTTTATCCTTGACTGATAGATCCTCGGCCTTTTGAATCTCTTTCCAGGTATCTTTCACAAGCTGGGATTTAGAGCGAGAGCGAGTCTCTCTTTCTTTTTTCAGTCGCTCTAGTTTATCTTTGATGTCAGCCATTTTTAAGTTAGCTTAAGCGGGCTATATATTGCCACACATGCTCACCTGAGGATGGAACATTTCATTCTCCTGATGAACCAAACAGATTAAAATTATAACTCTGAGTTATAAAAATTTAAAATTATTTAAAAAATATAACTGTACGTTATAAACATATGATCTGTTTTTCTCGCTTTTTCTCACTCTCCCATAAACTGGAGGAGGACCATACGGGAGCGGGAGCGGTTATCGAAATCAAGAAAAACAATCTGCTGCCATGTTCCAAGATTAAGTGTGCTATTGGAAAACGGAACATTAAGAGATGCTCCGACGAGTGAAGCCCGGACATGAGAAAATCCGTTTCCGTCCCCCCACTTCTCATCATGATGATAGGTAACATTGCTGGGAATTACTTTTTCCATGAACTCAGAGAAATCTTCAACGAGGCCAGGTTCATGCTCGATTGTCGTCAGACCGCCGGTTGATCCTGGAACAAACAGGTTGAGGATTCCGTTCTGGAGTCCTTTCTCAGACAGCTTCTTGGAAACCTCCTGGGTAATATCCTTCATGTCAGAAAATCCGCGTGTTGAAAAGCTTAAGGAATCGCTAATAATTTTCATTGCAAAATCTCCTTAATAATCATAAGACAAATACTATTAGGCGTAAAGCGTAAAACAAATATGAAGAAGCTCTGAAGTATCTCAAGGAAGTTATCGAGAAATAAGAAAGTAAAGAAAATGAAAGAGCTTCAAAAAGCTGGCCAGGAACGCGGGAAGAATATCTTTTCGTACAAGCCCAAGGCATAACGGTCGGTCATTCCGGCAATAAAATCCCCCGTTCTCTTCTCTAAAGAATCGTCCTGAGGATAGGGTTTTATATAATCCTCTGGGTTTTTAAGAACATATTCATACAAATCTGTAATAATTTTCTCTGCTTTTTCAATTTCAGGTCTTGCTTGGGGGTTGAAATAAACCTTTTCGTACAAGAAGTCGCGGAGATCAGTAATGGCTTTCTCTATTTCTTCACTCATAGCAATCTTCTCCAAGCTTGCCTTTAAACTGGCATCGACTACATCCTCTACCATTTTATCGATCCGGGAAGCATGCCATTCGCCTAAAACTTGGATAAGATATGAAGGGATATCTTTTTCTTTTATTACTTCAGCCCTCCTCGCATCATCGATGTCATGATTGACGTAGGCAATTATATCCGAGACTCTAGCTACCTGACCTTCAAGGGTAACGGGCATATTCTGCTTTTCATCATCGAGAATTTCTCCCCGACCTTTTGAGTGCTTGAAAATGCCGTCCCTGACTTCATACGTCAGGTTCAATCCTTTCCCTTCCCACTCAATTTTCTCAACCACCCGAAGACTCTGGTCGTAATGGCTGAAGCCATCGGGCAGGAGCTTGGCCAACGTCTCCTCTCCTGCATGGCCGAATGGTGTGTGCCCCAGGTCATGGCCTAAAGCAATGGCCTCGGTTAAATCCTCGTTCAACCGGAGAGCTTTGGTGATAGTGCGGGCTATCTGAGAAACCTCCAAGGTGTGGGTTAACCGAGTTCTGTAGTGATCTCCAAACGGAGCAAGAAAAACCTGAGTTTTGTGCTTTAATCTACGGAAGGATTTAGAGTGGATAATCCTATCCCGATCACGCTGGAATTCGGTCCTTAATGGATGAAGAGTTACAGAGCGCTCTCTCCCCTTTGTCTGGGAGCTAAAGCAAGCTTTGGGTGATAAAGTCTCTTTTTCAATCTCCTCAAGCTTTTCTCTGATACTCATATTTCCGAGCGTAAACTATTATAGTTTTTATTATTACCCAAAGCTAAAAGCCTTTATTCAATCAGCAAAAAGGCATAACGGTTCATCTTCTGGGAATAGTCTGAAAGAACATTAATCGGATAATCATGCTTTCTGACAGTCGAATAGACATCAATACACATCGCCTCTGGAGAGGGGCGTGCTAATTTTGGCTCTTTGCATTTCTCTTTTATTCCCGGGCATTCAGCGCATATGTCGCAGCTATCCATAAAGAGGAGGAAAGCCTTCTCATAACCAGATAAAAAAATCTCTCGCTCAATTTTTAAAAGCTTTAAGTTGGTCTTCTTTGTCCATTTAAAGCGATCCTCAGGCTTTGGTACTTGCTTCTCAAAATGAAAAATAACAGCTTCCCTGTACTCACGAAAAAATTTCTCGCATTCTGAAAATGAAGGAACATTAGGAGGGCAAGTAGCTGTGTTTCCGTATTCATCACATCCGAACATGCATTTCATCCGCACCCAATGGGAGATAACAATATTTTTGGGATCAATCCACTTAAAATCTTTGAAATTATGAGCCAGGAATTTTTCTTCAATTTTTTTTCTGTCAGCCATGATTTAAGCTCGCTATGAAACGGTTTTTTTTTGGTAACACATTATAGCATAGGCCCGCCATCTTTTCATATTCAATAAAGTGCGGGCTTGATGAATCAAGCCCCTACAAACAATTCAAACCCATTCAATTTCTATAAGGTGGGTTTGATGAATCAAATCCCAATGTCTTAAGTAAGGAAGGTTTAATAAATCTGAACGCTACAATATCTATAATGCGGGCTTGATAAATCAAGCCTCTACAATCCTTTTTCGATTTCTTTTTACGTGTTTTCGTTTATTGATCTTGCTTTATGCATTGCCTTACCGTAAGAATGCTTGAATTTTTTGATGTGTTTGATTAAGGTTAAATCTTGTTGCAAGAGATAATATGATTTAACACTTTCAGCATAATTGAAGAAAAAAATGATTGAAGAAAATGTAAAGACAATACTTCAGGAATTGCCCCCAGGAGTTGAGCTTATGGCGGCAGCCAAAGCAAGAACGCCAGAGGAAATCATGCAAGCCGCTCAGGCAGGTGTTAAAATAATCGGTGAAAATTATATCCAGGAAGCTCTTGCAGCCTTTAATGTAGTGGGGCACAGAGTGAAATGGCACTTCATAGGCCATCTCCAGCGAAACAAGGTTAAAAAAGCAGTCGAGATATTCGACATGATCGAGACTGTAGATTCTCCTGAGCTTTCCAAAGAAATCGACAAAAGATGCAGTCAGCGCAAAAGAATCATGCCAGTTCTCATAGAGATAAACAGCGGCAGAGAAGAACAAAAATTCGGTATTTTTCCTGAAGATACAGAAGATTTCATCAAGGAAATATCAGGACTTAAAAACATAAAAATAGAAGGCTTCATGACCATGGGTCCTATGTTTGGCGACCCTGAAGATGCCAGGCCTTATTTTGTAGAAACGAAAAAGCTATTCGACAGGATAAAAACACATAATCTTCCTGAGTTGGAAATGAAATATCTTTCCATGGGAATGACAAACTCTTACCAGGTCGCTATCGAAGAAGGCGCCAATATTGTCAGAATCGGAACAAAAATCTTTGGACCGAGAAACTGAAACTTAAGAAAGTTATTTCCCTGAAAAAATATCAATTATTAAAGTATTAATATAAAACTGCATAAATCTTATAAAATCTATAAATTTATGTTGAAAATAAAATTTAAATAAGTTAACATCAGGTTGCATTTATAATTCTTTATCAACAAGGAGGAATCCATGATAAAACTTTCAACAAAAGGAAGGTATGGAACTCGCCTAATGTTGAATCTTGCGCACAATTATAACAACGGAAATGAAGCAGTCATACTCAAAAGCGTATCCGATAGTGAGGAAATTTCCATTCGCTATTTAGAGCAAATCGTTATTCCTCTTAAGATCAGCAGGCTCGTAAAAAGTATCCGTGGAGCAGGAGGAGGTTATACCTTGGCCCGGCATCCTTCTGAAATCAAAGTGATTGAAATCCTCCATGCTTTAGAAGGATCATGCTGCCTCGTGGATTGTATTGAGGACCCTGATTATTGTCACCGTATTTCCATATGTGCATCCTATGAAGTCTGGAAAGAGGCCAGTAGACTATTAAGAGATTATTTTGATAGCATAACTCTCCAGGACCTCATAAAAATTGACGAAAAGAAGAACGCTAAGCCCAAAACAAAAGCCAAAGCCAAACGCCATTAAACCTTACTTCTTAATTAGCCTGGATTATTCACGAGTCGACGTTGTCAGATTGCCACGCCCTTTCAGGGCTCGCAATGACAGTGTAAAAATATATATTGCGTTTGTATTAGTTATAAGCGTTTTTAACTTCATTATTTTTGCCTCAGACAGTTTACTTCTTGTAGCTTTCTCTTAAAAATATAAAGTCCATCTTTTCCCTTCTAATTAATCCCATCTTCTGCTAAAATAATTTATTAAGTGCATAATAATTATAGTATTCATAAAATTTATATTAAGCATGAATTTAATTAACATAAAAGAGTGGAAACTAAGACATAAGATAATTCTTCATGTGGCTGTCATTGGAATATTAACAGCTAGCCTTCTAACCTTCCTTTACATTAAAACTCAAAGAAATATCATACACACCATGAGCCGACAGAAAGCTGAGCTTGTGGGCTCAATGATTGAAAGCAGCATTTTCTCTGCAATGAAAGAAGGAAAATTAGAGAAGGTTCAGACAACTTTGCAGGAAATTGCCTCTCCAAGTGATATAAAAAAAATAAGAATTATAAGTCCCCAGGGAAAAATATTGCGCTCCTCCGAAGAGGATGAAATCGGAAGTACAGTTGAAGCCAGCACTCTCGATAAAATGAATGAATTTCTTTCAAAAAAAAGCCAATCCGACATCATCTTTATCAGGCCAAAATCAGCAATCCAGGGATTTCACATAATTGAAAACAGGGACGAATGTTTCAACTGTCATTCTCCCTCTAAGAAAATTAATGGTATTTTAGAAGTGAATATAGATTATGCTGCAACCGTTGCCCTCCTTCAAAAAAATCAACTTAAGGGTGTCATTATAGCTCTGGTATCTTTAGTTATCCTAAATTTTGTCATTCTTCGGCTTTTTGAGAAAATAATTAATCGTCCTATATTTCAGTTAAAAGATAAAATGAAGAAAGTCCAAGAGGGGGACCTCAATATACAACTGTCATCATTAAAAAACGATGAGATAGGAAGCTTAGCCCAAAGCTTTGGCATTATGGTGAGAAAGCTCAAAGAAGCAAATCATAAGATCGAGGAGCTGTTTAACAAACAAATGGAAAAGGCAGAACATCTGGCATCAATCGGAGAGCTAGCTGCTGGATTGGCTCATGAAATAAGAAATCCTATAGCAGGCATGAAGGGAGCCCTAGAAATCATTAATGAAAAAATAGATGAGTCAGATCTAAGAAAAGAGATTTTTACAGAAATCCTTCTTCAAATAGAAAAAATAAACAATATCATTCAGGACTTGTTAAGCTATGCAAAACCAAAAGAAATGAGTGTGAATCTCGTCAATCCTAATGAATGCGTGAAAAATGCTATGAAGCTCGCCGTACCTCAAATAAGCGCTAAAGATATACATTTTCATTTTAAAGGCTTAGAAAACGGCACTCCTGCTTATATAGATGCGGATAAAATTCAAGAAGTCATCCTTAATTTGATGTTGAACAGCATTTCTGCCATAAACAAAAAAGGCCATATTACCATCGATCTTCGCGAAACGAACAAAAGAGAAATAGAGATAATTTTTTCTGATAATGGGAAAGGAGTAAAAAAAGAAATTTTACCTCAGATATTCAATCCTTTCTTTACAACAAAAAAAAGAGGCACAGGCCTTGGTCTTTCCATCTGCAAAAAAATAATAACGGCCCACAAAGGTTCTATTGAAGTTAAAAGCCAAGAGAGAAAAGGTACAACTTTTACTATCAGGCTTCCAGTTTTTCAACCAGAAGGTTAACCATGCGCAAGAAAAGAATCTTGATAGTGGACGATGAAAAATTAATCCGCTGGAGCCTCAATCAAAAATTATCTGGATGGAACTTTGAGGTTCTCGAAGCTGAAAACGGAAAATCAGGCCTCCGCTTGGCCACAGAAGAAATGCCTGACCTTGTGATGCTCGATGTAAAACTTCCAGATAAAAAAGGAACAGATTTGTTAGAAGAATTCAAGAAAAATTGGCCGCAGCTTCCTGTAATCATGATTACAGCTTTCGGTGTGATAGACGATGCCGTAATCGCTATGCGTCGGGGAGCCTATGATTACATCGCCAAGCCCATAGATTACACCAAGCTTCAGAGTACTATTAAGAATGCTCTAGAAACCGCTTCTTTAAAAAAAGAAATAGCTTATTATAAAGAAAAAGAGGAAAAACAATTTGATCCTTCCCAGATTATAGCTTCTTCAAAGAAAATGCACCAAGTTTTAGAAATGGCAAAAAAAATAGCCGTGAGCGAGGCCTCAATCATTTTGCTCCAGGGTGAAAGTGGCACAGGCAAGGATCTTTTATCTCAAACCATTCACCAACTTAGCCGCCGCAAGCATGCTTCCTATATCGCCATAAACTGTTCAGCTATTCCAGAAAATCTTCTAGAAAGCGAACTTTTTGGCTACGAAAAAGGAGCCTTTACAGATGCCAAGCAGCAGAAAAAAGGCCTTGTTGAACTTGCTGATGAAGGAACTCTCTTTTTGGATGAAATTAGCAATCTGAACCTCAATCTTCAAGCAAAGCTGCTGAGGTTTTTAGAGACACAAACATTTAAAAGGGTAGGAGGATTAAAAGACATCGAAGTAGACATCAGGGTCATTGCCGCCACCAATCAAGATCTTGAGCTTGCATCTAATGAAGGAAAATTCAGGAAGGATTTATTCTACCGACTTAACGTCTGTCCCATCTACATTCCTCCCTTATGGGAGAGAAAAGATGACATCATTCCCTTAGCTCAGTACTTTATATCTCACAATAATTTAAAATTCAGGAAAAATATCAAAGGTCTGCATAAAGAAGCAAAAAATCTTTTTCTGGATTACGACTGGCCGGGAAATGTTAGAGAATTAAAAAATGCGCTAGAAAGAGCAATGATCTTTGAGGAGGATTCGTTCATTTCAACCAAATATATCCCGATTCAATTAAACAGAAATTCTTCTTCGCTTTCAAAACATTCCTCAGATGAATTTTCTGATAGGAATCTTTCTCTTCCTGAAATGGAGAAAAATCTTTTGATAAATGCCTTAAAAAAAACGACGGGAAACAAAACCAAGGCAGCTAAGCTGTTGAACATCACTCGAGATAAAATGCGTTACAAAATAAAAAAAAATAGGATAAAGCCCGAGGATTTCAGTTTTACTGAATAAGCTAGTACTTTCCTCCCCCCGCTTCTTTCTAAAGCATCTTCAAAAATCAATAAATTTCCTTGTATGCTCGAAGAATGTCATCACATCTAAGGGTTATATCACCCGCTAGTGGGGCAAATGCCCCAGTTTCTTTCAATCCTGCATTTTAGGGCTGCACGCTTAAATTATAATTTTCTTATTTTCAATAACATAAAAAAACCTCTCTAAAATTTTAAATGGCATAAAACTTGCAAAATCCTTGTACGTGAGTGGTGAATTGATTAAAATATTAGTAGTTGATGATGATAAGCTAATTCGCTGGTCACTAAAGGAAATATTTTCTCAGGAAGGATACGTTGTAGATGCTGTCGCCACAGCTAAGGATGCATTAAAACAAGCGAAAAACATTACTTATGAACTTATTTTCTCTGATCTAGAAATAAGCGATGAAAGTGGAATCGAGATGTTAAGAAAGGCAAGAACATTCCAACCAGATGCAAAAATTATCATTCTTTCGGCCCTGACCAAACCACAGATAGAGCCAAAACTAGGCAATTTAAGCATCTTTTCCATAATTGAAAAGCCTTTCAGATCAGAACAGATAAAGACTATTGTCATAGAGGCTTTGGGTTCAACAAATCACACAAACGAAAGTGATAATTCCACAGAAAAAAAACAAAAGAGTAAAAACCTATGAGTCTCTTATCAAAAATTAAAATAAATAAAGCACAAGGATTTAATATCTGTGCCGAAAATATAGGATTATAAATAATTTTAGGAGGTTTGAGTTGCTAACGAAAACTAAAAAAAAGATGAAATTACCTTTTTTTGAAACGATTGGATTTATAGCATTGATAATCTTCGCATCCGGATTTTTATCTAGCGCCAAACCTGCCGCTCAGGAAATAGAGGTAGGAATTTGTGCAGAATGCCATGAAGACGTATGCACGGATTTTAAACTTGTGCGTCATGGGGAAATTAAAGAAAAAAGATGGACTGATATTGCTCATCAAGCCCATACGGTATGCGCCAACTGTCATGGCGACCCTACAAAGCATCTGGAAGAAGGAGGAGGGCCGGATACAATTTTTACGTTTAAAGAGACTTCGCTTGCCCAAGCTAAAGCGCAAACGTGTTTAAACTGCCACAGTGGGACTCGAGCACGCTTTCTAGCAAGTCCCCACGGAAAAGCCTCTATGGATTGCACATATTGTCATGACGAACTAATGAAGAAATCAATAGTGAGGAAAAGCCCGACAGAAATCTGCAGTTCATGCCATGAAGACGTTATGGCAGAGTTTCAATTAAACGAGCGTCATAGGCTACAGGAAGGAATATTGGGTTGTACAACTTGCCACGACCAACATGCACCGTCTGCAAGAGAACGTCTGGGAGGATTCAAACATGAATCATGTCTAAAATGTCATATGGACAAGGGAGGACCATATCTCTATGAACACGGAGCATCAAGGATAGAGGGTTGTACGGGCTGTCATGAAGTCCATGGAACTCCCAACCGGCATATGTTGACCCATCAAAGTACTTCTGACCTGTGTTTCAGCTGCCATATAGGCGCACCATCTTGGCACAGCCGTTTTGATTCGAGTACGACCAATTGTACAGTCTGTCATTCAACTATTCATGGTTCTAATCTCAGCAAAATTTTTCTTAAATAGGAGGCATTTCATGCGAAGAAAAAAAATCTATTTGCCATTCATACTGTTTTTCTTTGCTTTTTCGCTATCATTGTTTCTTCAAGCTGAAGATGATGATAAAACATTTTACGGCAACCTTATGTTCGGATACCGGATAGTCGATACCAGTGGAGCTGATTTCAAATACAAGGAAGATATCAATTTAGGTGAGGGCGCAAGGCTGTTTAACTTTAGTTTGCACTATGTCCCGGCTGAAGAACTTGCAAAAGTTTTCGACCGAATCGATTTGAACGTCTATAACTTAGGGGGGGATCCCTTTGAAGCTTTTGGACTATCCATTCAGAAATCCAGCGTCTATAAATTCAAGTACGACCGGAAAAAATCAACCTATTTTTACCACGACTTGCACGAAGTAGGAGGGGGAGAACTTTTTGATCTTCACACTTTTAATTTTGACAGGATAGCCGATAGTGGCTCTCTTAAAATATGGCTGGGGAAAAATGTCAACTTATACCTGAATTTTGACAGCTACACAAAAAGCGGAAATAGTGTCACCACATTTGATATCAACAGGGTTGAGTTTGAATTCGATAATCCCATCGAGGAGAAGTCCAGAGAAGTAGCCATTGGAGTAGAAGTTAATTTAAATCGCTATTCTTTTGTATTGGAAGAAAGAATCCGGGACTATGAGACCAGTAATAGTATGTTTTTGCCCGGTTTTGCCGATGGTGGGGCAGGTGCAAGATACCCTTCTACGATAAACTTTTTCACCCTGAATCAACCCTATGATCTCAAAACCTATACCCATACGTTCAAAATCAGTGCCAGACCTTTTAATAACCTTTTGATAGCAGGTTCAGGCCAGCTTAGTAATCAAGATATGGATCTAACCTATGAAGAGGATGCAGGCGGGCTTGACTATCTTGGCAGCTCTTTCACGTACAGTTCCAGCGGCACGGGAAGCTTTGAGCGGAAAATTCAATTATATGATCTTGATGTCTCTTACCTTCTTTTCAATAAGTCAGCAATTATCGGTGCTGTTCGTTACCACGATTTCGAACAGGACGGATCTTTAACAATTGATAGTGTAGAAGAATCAGCTGCTCTTAATTTTGATACCTTAGGTATTGAAGCCGGAGTTCAGCACCAATTTTCATCAAAAATTGGACTTACTCTTGGATACCGGCACGAAACTAGAAAGCTTGATGGCGTGGAAACCGTAACTTTGGAAGAGAAAACAAAAAGAAACGGATTTTTCGAGAATCTTAAATTGGACTTTTCCCGCTCATTCAAACTGACTCTCGACCATCAGCGCGGTTATTATAGTGATCCTTTTACCCTTATCTCTCCCACAGGTTTCGACAGATTAAAACTTACGGCAAAATTGCGGGCAAAAAAGCTCGATATCTCAAGCTCTTATCTCCTGAGCAGATCTGAAAGTAAAATCGGTGCCGATCGCTGGAAATCAATCCAAAACCGGCTAAATCTTCGGGTTGGGTATCAGGTAGAAAAGTTCAAGATGTTTGCCGGATATTCTCTTAATGATGTCGAACATAAAGGCGATCGAATCGTTGCTTATCCGCCTTCATTCAGCGGCGCGGCTGGTACTTTTGATTGGAGTATCTCGTATGAGGGAAAATCCCATCTTCTTGATGCCTC
>Ga0255055_10002762_pt1 | contig 12117 bp, 11 predicted proteins | sample JV7_2_27_MG_FD_188633 | JGI IMG/M metagenome (GOLD analysis project Ga0255055, IMG submission 188633) | Seawater microbial communities from Jervis Inlet, British Columbia, Canada - JV7_2_27 | ecosystem: Environmental > Aquatic > Marine > Inlet | place: Canada: British Columbia | collected...
CTCTCAAGCTGTTCCAAGTAGAAGAAAGGAGGGTGTTCTCTTACTTCACCGGCTCATAGACAATGGTTATCAAAGTCTTGGCTTCAGGCATCATATCACTCTGGCTTGGCGTTGACTCAAAGATCACAACATTAGGGATAATGGATGATTGTGTTATGTCAAAGTTGTCGAAATCATCAGGCCCTTTCCAGAAGATATCGAACATGTCAAAGCTATTCTTGTACTTCCAGTCCTTAAGCTTTTCCTTATAAAAAGCCGCGACTTTGGCCGGTTCATCAACAGTTGCCAGTGTCATCGCAGGAAGAGTCGTGAATTTTTTATCATTGGCTGTCATCTCAACGCTCTCCATTAAGGCCACGATATGGGCACCTGAATAAGCGGGGAGACCGACGGTATTTTTACTCGGAACCTTCCACTGTTTGATCAGGTTGACATACATTTGTCTGTTTGCCATTTTTTTTGACGGATTAACTTTCGGAGCAAAGGATTCATCTGCAAAGGTAACACTATGCATCATACAAAAGACAAACAAAGACAGACTAATGATAAGGAAAACTTTGTTTTTTCTGGAAATCTTCATTTTCTTATCCTTTCTTCTTGTAATTGGTTGGCACCTGAAAAGTGTCTTCTCCAACTTTATCCAAGTGGAACTCGATGAGTTCTGTGATGTAGAAATCCTCGCCTTCTCCTCCTGATTCACAGCTTTAAGCGAAAATAAATGCCGGTACAAACAACACAAATAATGCAAACAACAGAATAAGTATTTTTTTCACTTCATTACCTCCTTGAAATAAGCAATAGACACCGATGCATTAACTAAACATGCGAAAATAGTATCATATACATTGTATTGTCCATAATATTAAGTCAATAGAATTAGTAAGATAATTAACACCGAAATAATAAAAACAATAGATGGTATTAAATGAGGTTGTGAATTAAGAATGCTTTAATTATTCAATCTTTATCCCTACTCGTAAAAAATTCAGCACAAAAAGGTGGGAATGCCTTCCGAAGAGCACCCGTAGTTATAACAACATAACCACACCCATACATACACGACATTAAACGAATAACAGCAAGGCATCACCTGACCAGCTTACATAGAACCGAATGTATGATATACTCGTATCATGCTCATTAGACTTGGTGAGACAATAAAGGATGCGTGGGAGTACAAGGATTAGAAGACGATTTGGAAGCATTGTACAACAAGCTCAAGGATGCTGAGCACGATTAATACTGCTCAAAACATCCTCCACTGTTTACACATGACACATAAAAGCGATTTGATTTTTCGCACGTTATCTCTAATCGATTTTAAATAACGAGTTTAGATAATCTGATGAGGGTTATTCGGGAATAGCGGGATCCTTAACAGAAATTCTTAAGCGGCAGCCAGAAACATATCTCAACCCATCTATTGATGCGGAATAAGATGAAAATTTAGTTATTCAATATCTCTTTATGCTATTATGTATGCACAACAAGTAAAAGCTTCTGTTTAAATACCGCATTCAACAGCTCACTTCTGTCCAGCATTAGCCCCACAACAAGTAAGGCATCTCAATAGAGACGGATTGGAATCCGATAGCGTTGTCTGAAGACCCCAAAATACTTTGGAAAAGGAATGTTGGAATGGGTCATTCAAATCCTGTTGACCGGCAGACCGGCTATCTTCCACTCTACAACACCATCATCTGCCCACCGCACTTTATATCCGCTTCTTAACAATATATCAACCGCTTTATCGGCCAGGATACAGAAACGCCCTCTGCAATAAGCTGCGATCAGTTTATCAAACGGGATTTGTTTTATATGATCTTCAAGATCTTCAAGGGGAACTGAGATCGCGGCTGAATGATGGATCTTGTATTCGACTTCGTCCTGAGCATAAATTCATGTCTGGAGCTATGACTTTTTGTATGACCGGACGAGGGATGGGAGAGCACTCAGGATGCTCACAATACTGGATGAATACAGTAGGGAATGCCTTGCGATCGATGCGGGAAGAAAGCTCACTCATGATGCGGTGCTTCATCGATTGACTGATTTGTTCTTCCGCAGGGGGATCCCGGAGCATATACGTAGTGATAACGGCTCTGAGTTTACGGCAAAAGCAGTTCGTAGCTGGCTGCGCCGTCTTGGAGTGAGGACGCTGTACATAGAGCCTGGGAGTCCGTGGGAGAATGGATATATTGAATCATTCAACGGCAAGTTCCGAGATGAATTATTGGACCGTGAGGTGTTCGACACGTTAGTTGAAGCGAAAGTACTTGTGGAGAGATGGAGGCGGGAATACAATCATATACGACCACACAGCTCATTGGGGTATGGACCTCCTGCTCCGGAGGTCGTGATACCGAGGGGAGCGTAGGTGTTCGGTTTCGCTCCGCTACACCTTACACCCTACGCTTCAAAGACTAACACGGGAAGTGATACAAAGTGTGGAGGCTGGTCACTTTTTTGTAATCAAGTATACAGCGCACTACATAATATTACAATACATATCAGAGTTGTCGTTTAATCACAGTTCGAGCTGCTTGCCCTCCCGGCCGTAGTCATCTTCATGGCGGTACTGATCCTCAACCGTCCATTCGCCGAAGCTCACAACAAGAATCCTGAACGATTTTTCCTCGGCCCAGAAGCGGTGTTTCATACCGGGGTACATCATAAACTCTTCGTGGGCTTTGGGTTGGTGGATTTTACTGTCGACCTCGAGAAAGGCACCGTCGTCTATGAAGTGGAAGAGTTCGGTACGAACCTGATGCGAATGCAGGCTCGCTCGTTCGCCGGGCTTCACATGCGTCAGATCTACGGAACATGGCTGGTTGCGAACAACCATGTGTATATTCCCCCAAGGGCGGACTGATTGTACCGTCTCCTGTCCGTTTCTCGGATCTCGCTTGGAATTGCTCATGATATCCCCCTATGGGTTCTAAGTAAATATTCGTTAAGCCCTGCGACGAGATACTATGCCGGGGCACACCGTGTAGCATCGGCCGCAATAGGGCACGAGCCCCACTTTGTCACCCATCCGTTTCTGCCACGGGTCTACCTGTTTTTTATACTCAAGCAGTTCCTCATCGGTCGGCTCTTCATCCGGGATGGGGATCTCCTTGTATCCTCCCGTACACTTCAGCATACCGCTGCAGCCCCATCGACAACGCCAGCCTTCGAGGCTGCCGTAGCTTACCTCTCTCTCACCGATGACACACGAGAGTTTCCGGGAAGGATCTGTGGGTATGGCGTTTGTGGGACACACGGCAGCGCATTGGCGTCCGCACAGCTCTGGATCACACATCGCTTCCTCTAGCATAGGGTCAGAGACTAAGGTCGCGCTGGTTGCGATACTCACCAGTTTCTGGCGTGTCTTTAATTGAGGCGTAATCAGCATGGTATGCCAGCCAAGCTGGCCCAATCCACAGGCAACTGCAATGTGTTTATGGGAAATGTCTCCCGGACCGCCGGGATACTCTTTTGTTGGTTTCATCAGATGTGGAACATTTGCCGGAAACGGGTAAGCCCGAAACCCGCGGTCTTCGAGATATTTTGCCCCCATATAAGCAAGGTGGTCCAGCTCTCGATTGATCATGATAAGCGTAAACAGCTGATAGGAATGGTACGAAGGCGGATCTGTATTCCTGCGCGCATGCCGGGCAATGAGGTCGCATACCGCTTCGTTGACGCGTATGCCGATTGCAATCAAGCACTTCGCATCGGGCAGATAACGCTGGAGACGCATCTCCTCTGGTGCACCGTCGAGCCGGTTCGCAGCGCCGAAGCCTATCAGGTCCGCGCCCTCTCCTCGCAGATATGCCCTTAAATCCTTGGTCAACTGGGCAGGATCGGTTTTGCTTTCATCGCTGTAGCTCTTTTTACGCTGTATTGCGTTGGCCATGGCGCTTCCTTCATGTGCTCATATCAAAGTTGTATGCACCAAAATCCCTTAAAAGCTTCTGTCCACATTCTAAACGTTACCGCCGGAGGTTAGGGTTCTCACATAGTCTTAGGGGGTAACTTAGTAGAAATTAAACGTCACCGTGCACTGAAATCGCCAAGTATCAAAATCGGTCGATGAGGGAGGACTGAGATTTATCGTTCCGCTTACAGTCCAATCGCCAGAATAATATTGAGTTGACTTACTATAGTAACACGTTCCCTCTACCCACTTAATTGATCCAAGAAGTACATTTCCATATTCTCATAATATCTATATCATTGGGAGTACTTTTAAGCTGTAATAGCATATTGTGAATTCAGTAAAAATGGATTAAAAACTGCCTGGATATTTGAAAAAGGCAGAACATCCTCTCCAATTGATATTCCAAGTATATCTCGCATCATCTTTTGACGTTTGATTATCCTGCTATAAGTATCAGGATAATCGATTCTTAATGAACTTTTTAATTTTTCATCAGCAATAGCGACTGTATCCTCAACATGAACACCCACAAAAGGCAATCCAGGAAATGCTATAATATCGCATTGAAACGCCATACCCGATCGCAGTTTATGATTTCGATCAGTTCTAAAAGGGGAGTTTATCCATTCTTCTATATGGATTGTATGTCCTGGATTTAAAGACACCCCAAATTTATCACTATTAAGAATATTCAAAACCGCTGAATAAACTTGTTTCGACTGGACTCCTACATTTATCAACTCATACCAAGCTTTCATAGCCTTATAATAAGGGAAATAAAAATCTTCAACGATAGTTTTAGAAACCTCGTTTAATTCACTTCTTGATGAAACTGCGAATCCTGTCCTTGCAACACTTGCCCCTTCAATAGCAAAGCCTATATTAACAGGGTCTCCTTTTCGCAATACAACGTTTCCAGATGGACTTGTCAATCCCATTAACACGCGTTCAGTACCAAAACCTACACTTGGATGCACAATAAAGGGAATTCCTTTAAAATTGAAATGTGAAAGAATATCAGTTTCTCGCATGCCAACGCTTATTGAGCGAAGTATCATCCTGACTTGATTTGACAAATAATTACAATTGCATTCATATCGAGCAATCTCGTGATGCGTTAAAACGCTCCGAAGACCATAATCAGGATGAATCATTAGGTCTGTTGCATTTTGTAGTTGCTCTGGCCTTACAACTTTCTCAATTTCTTTAACAATATAATGTGGAATATCGTAGGTATGAATCGGGTCTTCTACTTCATCTTCTTCATAATATTTTAAACCGATTATTCCAACTTGGGATGTCTGACTTAATCCGCATTTTTTTAAAATGTTTCTTAATAGAACCTTTTTATCTCTTGTCATCCCTTGAAGACTAAATGTTTGAAAAAGCTCTTTTTTATGATTGAGCTTTGCTATGTTTGAGTAGAATAGACCTTCATTTCCAACAATCAATCTAGGAATATCTTCTCGGCTTATAATCAGAAGTGTTTCTTCAAAACGTGAATCATATCCGCCTGTCATATAGTATAGATTTGCAAAGTGTTCCTTATCACCATAGATCACTACATGTGAATATTTCTTTTCTTGCATCATATTATGAAGTCTTTTTAGTCGATTATTTATTTCTTCAATTGTGACTTCAGGAGGAATGGTATCATCACCAATTTCTGGTAAATCTACTTGAATAATTTTCATTGCATTTCCTTTCTGTACATACTCATCATTGAAGAAGATTTTTTTTATAAAAACTCTTGCATCCTCCAGAATACTCTGAATATCGGACAGTTGTGAATCTTCTACTGGTTTTTCAATTTTATGTGTTGTTAATATTTTTCCGAATTTTTCTATAGAATACTCAAGCCTTCTCTTTTTATCCCTTTTCTCCATCTGTCAGGATTCATGGTTCGGCCGGCTGTTTCAGGTATAAACTGTTTTTTTTCCCACCAAGTGCGTGTATGTGAAGTAGTCAAATACGTACAAGGTATAGGGCCAACCTCATCAATGAGCCCTAAAGCAAGTGTTTCTTCATTTATTTCAATACCTTCAATGAATCTACCGACTATTCCAGCAACATCTTCATCAACCATAGCCTTCACCGGATGCGCGGTTATCTCCCCAACAATCCTCTATGAGACTGTATCAATGATAGGCCGGATAACGCAGCCATCGAAATAATAACAACACACAAAACCCGACGTAAAATAATTTTGACTCTTCATTATTAAATCATCCTAATTTTTTCTATGTTCCTTGGCAATTTCCATTTATAATGCAATCCCTTCCCACCACCTCTTTTAAATGAAATATCAGCTTATTTTATAAAGCCGGCTAGCATTCTTCCATAAAAAACCTTCAATTTCGTCATCAGAGAAAAGCGGCCAGCCACATTTTTTACAAACTTCATTTAAACCGCTTTCAATAAATGATATCCATCTTTTAAAATCTTCCGCTGGGTTTTTTGAGTACAAGTCATAATCATATGAAACATAGTCAGATGCATACATAACCCTATCTATCACCCCGTATTCTTTTGCAAGAACCAAACTCCATGCGACCTTCATCTTCCGGTCATACATCATTGCAAGATCTGTCCAGAGATTTTTATCGTTTGCCATGAGGACGAAAAGATGCTCACTCCAGGGATAGCCGATGTGTTCAACAACAATTTTTAAATCCGGAAAATCGACAATCACATCATTCAACCGAAACATATTTGCATATTTTGTTGGTGCTAAAATAGCTGGTCCCATTTGGGCTGAATGATGGAACTGGACAACAACACCATACTCCTGCGCCTTTTGATAAATCGGATAAATAGTTTTATCATTTGAATAATATTGCCCATATGGAGGAGTAAGAAGGACTCCTCGGAATTTATATTCTTCAATTGCCTTTTTAAAATATTCAAATGCCTGCAGGTTAAACCGGTTAGACTCATCCATCGGTTCTATACTAGCGAATGGAATGAAAAATTCAGGGTATCTCTCGCTAGCCTCTTTTACGTACTCCTCCCCGAATGTTGTTTTCCATATCCTCGTCATGTCCTGGCCCATTATCACTGCCTTGATGACACCAGCTTCTTGTAACCATGAGACAAAGTCATCAAGCGCTGTATCATTGGGTAAATGTAGTTTGAGTCTTTCATACGTATCTTTATCAAAGTTCTTTTTTTTAATCAAATGAGTGTGAGCATCTATTATTTTCATCTTAAATACCCCTCTTACTTAATTTTTTCATAAGATAACTGGGACTTTTCTGTCCAGCTTGTTATTCGCGATTCGATTTTGTGGGGCAGGTCAAGGGCTCTGCTTTAATAAATCGAGTGCAAAATAAAGTATCAGTATAGTTCTTTTTTATAAAGAACTATACTGATGAAATACTTCTTTATCACTGTACCGCCAATCACTGAGTCTTTCTTTGTAAAGGTGTTAACGGCTTATTAATAAGGTCCATGAGATCCCTCCTCTTGGACAAATCAGCATACGTTTTTTCCCAAAACATATAATCCTTCTTTAAATCTACGGGTCCATCTAAATGCCCCAGACCTATTTCAACATGCATCTGATAGTCACCTGTAATTTTCCAATATAAATCGCTTTTTGGATCTAATGCTACTTCCCAGGCTCTCTCATAAGAGAATATCTCTTCATAGTTCATTTCATTGTACCACATCTCTTCGTCTGTCATTGTTCCTGCCGTTCTTTTATTTAAATGCTCTCTCATAAGTTGTATCCATAAATGATGTTTATCATCGGTTTCTAAAGCCTGACGCAAGTAACGTACCCCTCGATAAAATGCAGCCTGCACTCGGAGAAGAGTATCATAATCGTCTTCGTAATATTTCCTTGTAGTCTGTATACCTCCATAGAACAGTGAAGCAGGACCCATTATTTCCGTATTTCCACCCATATTTACAAATAGGTCCGGCATATTCAACATTTTTACCTCTTGAGGTAAACTTCCCAAATAAAAATCTCCAACTCCACTGATATATGCGGAGGCGGCCTTCTGATCGTCAGCAAATTGTATATGATTCACATCATCCAGTGTTAGGCCAACCTGCTGTAATGCGTCGGAAATCACACCAGCAAAAAATGGAGCAGCGACAAATTCACTGCCCTTCATGCTATTTAATATTTTCATTTTTGCTTCATCCGCATTACCTAATTCAGCCAGGACTTCTTTATAAGATTTATCGACTCCCTTTCTTCCTATCAAGATAAAACCCTTGAATAGGTTATTAGTGCCGAATGTCACTATTTCAGGGGCATTCTGTATTGCAGCAATATGAACCGACATATCCTCATTAACTATATCAAGGTCGCCCCTCACTAGAGCCTGAAATGTCCCGGCCGAGGATGGAAAATCAACAATCTCAAAATCTATCCCGAACTCATGATCAATTCCAGTTTCTTGCATGGCAGGGAACATCATGGCGAAACCATAAGGAGTTATACCTATTTTTACTTTTATTAATTCGGTAATTTCCTCAGTCTTTTCGCCATACAAATTGAATACAAACGTCAGTAACATCAATGAAATCAAGATTAAAGATGTAAAAATTTTTTTAATCATTTTGAGACTCCTTTTTAATTAATATTTTTATTATAAGTCAACCGTGTCCATTTAATAAACAGCCTAATATATCCGTTAAAGATTTTATCAAGAAACACGATTAACTGATTTGCCTCAAGATGCCTTTTATAAATTATTATTAATCTGAATTAACTTAGACTGAGATGATCAACCTTCTTAAATAGATTCAGAAATGTGCCGTTCAGTCCATCTAGTTAGTCTTACCTCAATTTTCCCAATAATCATGTCGAATATGATTGCCATTGCACAATAGATAATCACAAGGATAATAATACCGGAAGTATTTAAATAAACTTGTTGAACAATCATATTGAACCCTAGTCCTGCCTGCGAGCCCATAAATTCAGCAGCAACTTCCAAACCCCAAGATGCAGCGGCAGCGAACCTTATTGTACCAATCAGATGAGGAAATATGTATGGAAGTATAATGGTCCTGTATACTCTTTTCTTATTTGCACCAAGATTATAGGAAGCTTTTAGGTATATGCTTGGCATATTTTTTATTGCTTCTTGTGTATTGACACCCATTATTCCAGCAACTCCTAAACCAATAAAAAGGACCTGTGGGAGCCTTCCAATACCAAACCATAAAATAAAAAGAGGTATCAAAGCAAATATTGGTATGGGTCTTGAGAATTCAAATGCAGGCCCTAAAAGGTCTAAAAATACCTTGCTGTAAGCCATTATAAAGGCCAATCCTACGCCTGCACTTATTCCTATACCAAATCCCGCGAGGGTCATTGATAAACTTATGAATGTAGCTCGTGGTAAGATACCCTTTAAGCCAACCAGCGCTTTCCATAGATGTTGTGGACCAGGAACAAATATTGGGCGAATAGTCTCAGTTAAAGTTAATGATAGCCAAATGATTATAATTACCGTAATTGGTAGAATTTTTCTTATTATACTATTCAAAAAATGTCTCCTGATGATGTATTTTATAAGACCTCAGATAGTCCTCTGAACTCGTTGATAAAATTGCGTCTTATTTTTTGAAACTCTGTATCGGATTTTATTTCTATGTCCCTTGGTCTCGCAAAAGGCACATTAAATAGTGTCAATGGAATTCCTGGATCAGTATACATTATGGCTATCCTGTCCCCCATATACAGTGCTTCTTCTAAGTCATGGGTAACAAATACAACAGTTTTTTTTGATTTTTGCCATATTCTGGTGACTTCGATTTGTAAAAACTCTTTAGTTAGAGCATCAAGAGCACCAAATGGTTCGTCCATAAGTAAAATTTCCGGATCATTTGCCAATGTCCTGGCAAATTCCACTTTCTTTTTCATACCTCCTGAAAGTTCTCTGGGGTAATAGTATTTGAACTCTTCTAACTGTACAAGGTCCAAATATTTTTGAACTATATCTTCACGATTTTTTGGATCAACTCCTCTTGATTCCAACCCATAAGAAATGTTCTTGTAAACAGTCAGCCATGGAAAAATTGACTGATCTTGAAACACTACACCTCTATTATGAGAAATACCATTTACTTTTTCATCATTTACGAGAATTTCACCACTTATAGGTTTCAAAAAACCGGCAACTAAGTTTAAAAGAGTCGATTTTCCACACCCAGAAGGCCCAACTAAACAGATAAATTCATTTTCAAAAACATCCAAACTTGTATTTTTTAAAACAGGAACTTCACCTTTATCACTAAAATAGCTAAAAGAGAGATTAATAATTGTTAATATCACTCTATTTGATCTATTATTGCCCTTCTTCACATTCTTATCGTTCTCAATCATGATTGCCCTTTCATATCCCCCCTAGTTCATTAATCCTGATTTTCTTGTACAGTAGGCTAAAAAAATTTTTGTCATTGAGAATGTGGCTTATACACATTGGGTAAGTCCGTCTCTCTATTTTTATCATTTGCTTTATGTAGCCTCTGCTACCGAAATAGCAGAATTTCGGATTACCAATTCTGTAGGAAGAATAACATGTTCCGAGTCTTTATTAGATTTTTTAATTCGGCAAATTAACATTTCAGCAGATTCTTGCCCTATTTCGAAGAGTGGCTGATGTATACTCGTTAGTTGTGGGTGTGCCACCTGGCACATAATATCATCATCAAATCCCACTAAAGAAATCATTTCTGGTATTCGTATATTTAATTCTTGAGCAGCCCTCAATACTCCTATTGCCATATGATCATTTGCACAAAATATCGCTGTGGGAGTTTGTTCTTGAGACACAAAATGTTTAAAACCTCTATAGCCACTTTCTATTGTCCAATCACCATCATAAACGTTTTGGAAATCAGCATTTTGTATTGCTGATAAATAACCATGTTTTCTTTCTTCTGAGACAAAATGATCAATTGGCCCGTTAATGAATGCTATTCTCTTATGCCCTAGTCGATAAAGCCACTCTGTAATCTTTTTTGAAGACGCGAAGTTATCGATTTTAATAGATGATATAAAATTAAAAATCTTTGCATATATTGTTACCATCGGGAGAGACATTTTTCTAAATCTTAATAGGAAGGAATAATCACTTTTAATTGTTGAAATAAACGCCAATGCCTGTACGTGATACCCTTTGATAACGCTTTCAATCTGCAATTGATTATTTAATTCTTTCAGACTATTAAACTCCAGGTGCATTCGATAGTTGTGTTCTTTAAGCTTATCTGAAAAGCCTCTTATTATTCGGAAATAAAAGTTCCACGATGAAGGATGTATATAGCCATCATCAGGGATTATTATATTAAGCGAAATAATATTTGATTTATTACTCCTTAGTGTACGTGCTGTGATTGACGGATAATATTTTAGCTTTTCAGCAGCAGTACGCACCCTTTCAATTGTAGCAGTCGCAACCCCCTTTTTGTGATTTAATGCTTGAGAGGCTGTTCCGACCGATACCCCTGCTTCTTTTGCTACGTTAATTATGGTTATTCTCTCATCCATATTTTTTTAAGTGAAACCTTTCAGTATAAATATCTAATGATGTGTATTAAGCACTAATTCTAATTTTTTTCTTGGTAAATAAATATTTTCAATATAAAGTAGGTAACTTTTCTATATTAGGATTAGGTTTTTTATAGATTAATCACTTTTTTAATAGTCTTACGAGTGATTTTCTTTAATAAAATGTTTTGCTCTATATTTTTAAAATGAAACGTTTCATATTTTTAGCATATATTGAGTAAAGCGTCAAGTAATATTTTGTAATTTGTTATTTAAGATTGAAAAGTGGACTCTTAAATTCACATGATTATTAAGATTTAAAGTTCAAAACTGGACTATGCCGATAACAGATGTTTTCATTTTCTGAGTATCTACCAGTTTGTTTTTATACCTGAATCTAAGCTCAGAGACTCCTGTATTCTCGTCAGGCACGACTTGGATTTCTACTTTTTCCTGCAAAGGCCCCTGACCAACCCCCATGCTTGTACCACTTCGAGAGTTAGACCCCAAAGTTTCTGAGTTCACCCCCGTTTTTATCGATATAATTAAACTACACCTGAGGCAGAGCAGCCTCCATGGACGGAGGGAGGCCATAGGCCGACTGAAGCCCATGGAGATCAAAATCGAAAAGGAGACTAAAATTGTCTGATTTAGAGAATACACAACATACAGTAAG
>Ga0255055_10002763_pt1 | contig 12117 bp, 9 predicted proteins | sample JV7_2_27_MG_FD_188633 | JGI IMG/M metagenome (GOLD analysis project Ga0255055, IMG submission 188633) | Seawater microbial communities from Jervis Inlet, British Columbia, Canada - JV7_2_27 | ecosystem: Environmental > Aquatic > Marine > Inlet | place: Canada: British Columbia | collected...
GGAGATCGAACGGTTGGAGGAGAAGGGCGTCACCGTTGTTGCGGTGCGCGGCGTCATCAACTTCGGCGAGTCGGCTCGGCAGTTCTCTTCGTACCTCGCGGATCTCCTGGATGCGGGTGTGCCGGCAGTGCTGGTCGACATGTCGGGGATTGACCACGTCGATTCCACAGGCCTCGGCGAGCTGGTGGGCTACCTACAACGATTTGAAAAGGAAGGGCGGCGTTTGGCCTTGCTTCGACCGCACCGCCGGATTCTCAGCCTTTTGCGTCTCACCCGCCTGGACGAGATCTTTTCGATCTTTGAAGAGCGGAGCGAAGCGATCGAGGCGCTTCAGACGTCAGACTGAAATCTCGTGCCGCCAACCGAACGGGTCGTCCTCCGTCCCGGTCTGGATCCCGACCAACGAGTCATAGAGCTTCTGCCAGCGTTCATCGAAGGGGAAATCCCAGCTTCTTTCTGCGTCGACGATGCGCTGAATCCAGGTAATGACCGCTGCGGTTCCGCAACACGCGGCAGCCGAGAAATCGTCAAGCTCGTCGACGGAGATCTTTCGCTCCTCCGTCGGCCACTTGTAGATTTCTGCCGCGATTTCGAGTAACGACTGGCGGGTAATGGAGCGCAATATGCTCCGAGATTCAGGCGTCAGGAGAGTGTCGCCCTTGAGGGCCAGGAAGTTGGCGGCGCCGACTTCTTCGATGAACTTGTGTTCGGCAGGGTCGAGGTAGATCGCGTCGACGAAACCGGCGTTCTTTGCCTCGGAGCCGGGGTGGAACGAAGCGGCGTAGTTGCCTCCAGCTTTGATGTGGCCCGTTCCGCCCGGAGCAGCGCGATCGTACCGACTGATCATGAAGGAATTGCCCTGGTCGGGCCCGAAACCGCCCTTGTAATACGGACCGACCGGGGTCACGAATATCCTGAAAACATAGTCGGTTGCCGGCTTGACACCGACGTTGTCGCCGATGCCTACGTAAAAGGGCCGCAGATAAAGAGATGCGCCGCTGCCGTGCGGGGGCACGTAGGGGTGGTTGGCCGCTACGACCTCTTCCACGCCGCGCAAGAACAGCTCCTCGGGGACCTCCGGGCCTCGGAGGTATAACGCTCCTTCGTTGAGCCGACGTGAGTTGTCACGGGGACGGAAGGCGTAGATCTTGTCGTCGCCTCCGCGAAAAACCTTCATGCCCTCGAAGAGCTGTTGGCCATAGTGCAGGCACTGACTGCCCTCCGGCAGGTGCATGGTATTGTCCTCGACCAATCCCCGCGCCCTCCAGAAACCATGTTGGAAAACCGCTTCGAATCGGTATGGGCAGGCAACGTAGTCAAATCCGAGGTTCGAAAAGTCGAAATCGGCCGTGTCGCGCTCTCCCGGGAAGTAGTACCGCGGTTTATCCATTCGCACCTCCATTTAGTAGAACGCTGCGGCGGCTGCCGTGGGACGCTGTGCTGATCGTTGCGATTACTTTGACGACAGCTGGGGAACAGGATACCCGGTCCCGACCCCTTTGCGCCACCTGATGATCTGGGGGAGAATGGGCGCCTATTGTCATCTCCAGGACACAGAGGGGCGCCAAGTGTGCATTGAGACTTGGTAACAATTTGGCATCGAGCTTGCAAAGAAACAGTTGACCCAACGAAAGGGGAGAATATGAAAATAATGAAAACCACTTCGATCATCACCGTGTTGGCGCTGGTCGCCGTCACCGTGACCCTCGTGAGCTGCTCGTCCGCCACCCCGACCGATACTCCCGGTGTCGAACGCATGGGCCGTTCAGTGCTCCGGCAGTACGGGCCTGAGCTCTGGACGGTGCTCGGCTACCGATTCGCGACCTCCCAGATCGGAGAGGAGTGGATGATCCTCGAGGTTTCGCTGAGCTCGCCAGGCGGGCAGGTTGCCACGGTTCATCGAAAAGATGTCTTCCTTCGCACTCCCGGTGGCAACAGGTTGCCGCTGCCGACCCAGAAAGAGTTCAACGAGGCCTATGGCTCGCTGCGCTCGACAATCGCCAGGGCAGATATCGATCGCGATCCGCTGGATTACTTCCCGCCGGATCGGCAATCGTGCGACATGCAGTTCTTCGTAACGCCGGGTGCCGGGGTTTCCTTCGATGAGGTCGTCATGAACGATCGACGGGCTTGCTTCGGTCGTCTTTTCTTCAGTGTGCAGGGTGGGATTCAACCGGGACGCTGGGTCTTCGGCATCGACCTGCCCGAGAGCGAGATTCGCATTCCGTTCGATCTGGGAGAGTAGCGCCCGCCCGGATGCAGGGATCAGGGTCCAGGATTCAGGGCCGCCCACCCACCCTCGCCTTGGAATTCAGCCGCCGGGTGGGACTTGCATCCTGCATCCTGCATCCTGCATGGTGAACCCGGTTGGGCGGGCGTGCAGGCTAGGGGAACAGCCCCCGATGCTTGTAGACGCTCGCGATCTTGTCGATCGCGCTCACCATCGAAGCGGTTCGAAGATCGATGCCTTCATGTCGCTGTTTGATTTCCCGGATCTCGTTGTAGGCCTTGATCATGGTCTCCTCGAGACCGGAGTTGACGAGATCGATCTCGTCGGCCCCGCGAGCGAAGTCGTCGATCTCACTGTCGCTGAACGAAGTTCCCGTGGCGTGTTCGATGGCGTTGAGGATCTGCCGTGCGGCCTTCTCTTCGAAGCGCTTCTCCATGCGACCGAACCGGACGTGTTGGAGGTTCTTGAGCCACTCGAAGTAGGAGACCGTGACTCCGCCGGCGTTGATGAAGGCGTCCGGCACCACCATCACGCCGCGTTCGTGAAGGTGCTCGCTGGCTTCGGCTGAGACTGGACCGTTGGCGGCCTCGGCGACGATCTTGGCCTGGATGCGCGGTGCGTTGTCCATCGTGATGGCATTTTCCAACGCAGCCGGCACCAAAATGTCGCATTCGAGCTCGAGGCCGTCGTCGCGCTGCTCGAGGTTCTCGGCGCCCGGGAAATCGAGCAGTGACCCGGATTCCCGCCGGTGAGCCATCACCTCTTCGATCTTCATACCACTCGTGGAGGAAATGGCGCCCTCGTACTCGATGAGCCCGACAATCTTTGCCCCGCCCTCCTCCTCGAGGAACTTGGCAGCGTGGTAGCCGACGTTGCCGAGACCCTGCACCACCACCCGTTTGCCCTCGAGACCCGGGCTGAGATCGAGCGGTCGCATGTCGCGACCGAGGCTGCAGACCTCGCGCAGGGCATAGAAGATGCCACGGCCGGTGGCCTCGGTGCGACCCTGGATTCCGCCCTGTTGAATCGGTTTCGCGGTCACGCACCCGAGCCCGTTGATGTCTTGCGGAGCCAGCGTGGCATAGGTGTCTGCGATCCAGCCCATCTCGCGCGGGCCGGTCGCGAAGTCCGGCGCCGGCACGTCGAGACCCGGACCGATGAAGTTCTTTTTAAAAAGCTCGAAGGTGAAGCGGCGGGTGATGCGCTCGCGCTCGCTCTCCGAGTACTCGTGGGCCGAGATCTTGACCCCACCCTTGGCGCCGCCGAAGGGCACGTCGACGATCGCGCACTTGTAGGTCATGAGAGCGGCCAGCGCCATCACCTCGTCTTCATTCACCATTTTCGCGTAGCGAATGCCGCCCTTGGTGGGCAGCATGTGGTGGCTGTGCTCCGCCCGCCAGGCATGCAGGACCTCGATCTCGCCGCTGTCCCGCTTGATCGGAAACGTGAAGTGGATGACGTTGTTGATCTCTTTGATCTGGCTGAGAAGGCCGGCGGAATAATCGGTCAACGCCGCTGCGCGATCGAAGTTCGAATTGACCTGGTCGAAAAAGCTGATGGGGCTCTTCACTGCATCCTCCGCGGATTGTCGTCGGTCGGGCGATCATAACATTCGGGGAGCAGGGGAGCAGAGGTGTTCGGCTAAAGCTCTTCGTCGAGAGTGGTGATCCCGTCGACGACCCTGCACACGTGCATCGCAAAGGCGTCGGCGTAGGCTGGATGGCTCTTCGGATAGCCGGTTCGGACAGCTGCTTCAAGGGCCTCCACGCTTTCCGCACGAACCAGGGCGCCGGCTGCACCCTTGTTGCCACCGCCCAGCATCCGCTCACCCAGGACACCGGGGACGGAGCGGGCGATATCGCACATGGTCTCCAGCTCCGGCCCGGAGATCTTGTACTCATCCCGGAGCCCGATCCCGTCCTCGCGGAAGACCCGGCCAACGGTTTCCACATCTCCCGCCTTCCACGCCTCGAGCATGGTCGAGAACCGTTGTTGAGCATGAAAGATATAAGTCAGTCGATCACAGTGGTTCGGATGGGTGGTTCTATACATGTCGAGGATTCGATCGTACAACTCGCGTGATCGCACATCGGCGAGGCAGGAGACTCCGAACTCGGGACCGAGCATTTCGGCAAACTCGTCGCATTCGACGCGGCGAATCCGGTAGGTCGATTTCTCCAGGCCTGGCCGTACGGTGCCCGTATCGAGCCCGACAATCCGAAAATTCACCGCGTTCTCCCCAAGCGGTATGTAGCTGACGGACCGGTTTCTCGGGTTGAAGTGGGTCCCCATGCCCTCCCTGGCAAATAGGATCATGATCTGATCGAGCTGGCCGCAGGGGGAGCCGATGTAGTCGTTCTCCACCGCCTGCGCGAGATCGACTATCCGCAGCCCATCGTCAATATCGATCCCGTTGGCGTCCAGCAGGGACAGGATCAGGTTCAGGGTCAGGGATGCCGAGCGCGACATGCCTCCGCCAGGGATATTGCCGTGCAGGACGACGTCGACACCTCTCGAGAGGGCGAGGCCCTCGCGTTCCAGGACGTGATCCACACCGAACGAAAACCGGCCCCAGGTGTCGGCGATCTCGGGAGCCTTCGGTTGCGGGACGTTTCCAGGTTCGAAGGAAATGATTCCGTCACCGGGAAAGTTGCCGCTCACCAGCCGCACCCGGCCGGTGTCGTTCGGTTTGAATCCGAGCCAAATAAAACGGTCGGTGCCAACCCCGAAGAGCTCGGTGCCGTTGTAATCGCCGTGCTCGACGCCCAGGCAGAATCGTGAGGACGAGCGACGGATCGTACCCCCGGCGATGTCTAACCCCGATTCCGACGCGAGCCGGCGGAGATCGGCTATCGCATGTACGTCGTCCGTGTGCAACATTTCGTTCTCTCCGGTCGCCTACCAGAAGATCACGTACAGGGTCAGGGTCAGGAGGACCACCACGACGCCGAAGATCTTGGTCCGTGGATCGGTCCGCATGTCCATTTTTTCGTTCACCGGCAGGGTCACCGGTTGCGGCAGCGGTTTGAGCACGGTCATGAGCGTCAACACAGCGAGGATCACGAAGAAGCAAATCGCCATCCGGTTCAAAAAGGCGATATTCGGGGCGAAGTACTTGAGTCCCCCGTAGAGGATCGGGTTGATGATCAGACCGACGGTGCCGCAGGCGCGCGGTGCGCGGTGGACGAGCACCCCGAAAAGGAAGATCGACAGGATGCCGGGGCTGATGAAGCCCTGAAACTCCTGGATGAAGGTGAAGATGCCGCCGAACTTCGGGTTGTCGAGCCTCGGTGCGATCAGCATGGCAATGAAGACGAAGGCCACCACACAGACCCGACCGACCGACACGAGCTCGAACTGCGAGGGTTCCTTTTTGATCTTGCGGTAGATGTCCATGGCAAAGATCGTCGACGACGAGTTCAACATCGACGCCAACGAGCTCACGACGGCTCCGAAGATGGCCGCCAGGACAAAGCCTTTGAGGCCAAAGCCCGCCGGCAGAAGATTCTTGATGAGGACGGGAAACGCGGCGTCATAGTCGCGCAGCACCAGCTCGTGGACCGCCGATTTACTCGCACCACCGGCTGCCTGGGTCAGCAGGGCTCTGTTTGCGTCGAGGATGCTCAGCGGGTCGATCGCCGCGGACGGTTCGGCGACACCCAGTCGCCCAGCGTTATAGGTCAGAATGCGGCCGGCGTCGCCGGTGTGGCTGGTGGCAAAGATCTCGCTGAACCGGAAGACCGTGATGTCCTTGGGTGGTTTCGTCCTGGCCGCCTCGAGGCGTTTGTTGATCGCCTTGATGTCGTTGACGAAGAGGGCTTCGTTGGGGTCGGGTTTGACCTCGTCCGAAAGCTCCGCATACAGATCCGGGGCAAAGGTGGCGATGGCCTTGGCGTTCTTGACGACGGCTGCCGTCTCCAGATCCGAAGTGAAGAGGTTGTAGGCGAGGATGCCGGGGATGACGACGACAAACGGGATCAGGAGCTTGAGGAAGGCGGCGAAAACAACTCCCCGCTGACCCTCGGCGAGCGATTTGGAGCCCAGGGTCCGCTGGGTGATGTACTGGTTGAGGCCCCAGTAGAAGAAGTTCGGGATCCACAGACCGACCACCAGCGCGGTCCACGGAACCTCGGGGTCGTCGGGCGGGCGAACCATGTGGAGCTTGCCCGCCTGCCAGTCCCCGGCGTTCAGCAGCTGCAAACGCTCGATCGCGCCGGCGTCGGCCAACTGGGCCGGATCGACGGATGTCGTCGCCGTGGCGGCCAACGCAGACGGATCGGCGTTTCCGAGGAGTTTCATCGCGAGGTAGGCAATGATCGCACCACCGACGATCAGGGCCGTGCCCTGGATCAGATCCGCCCACGCACAGGCCTTGAGCCCGCCCGCAAAGACGTAGACCGCGGCGAGCGAGCCGATGATCCAGCAGCCGACCGTAATGCTGCCGAGGTCCAGACCGAAGAGGGCCTGCCCCTGGAAGTTGACGGTGATCACCTTGGCCCCGGAGTAGATGACCGACGCCGTCGGCACCCCAACCAGGATGATCAGCGTCGAGATCGCCATCACCATACGGGCGAACGGGTTGTAGCGGTATTCGAGGAACTCGGGGATGGTGTAGATACCGCTCTTCAGGAAGGTCGGAACGAAGAGGAAAGCGACGACCACGAGGGTGATGGCGGCCATCCACTCGTAGCTGGCTATGGCCATCCCCAACCAGTCCGCCGCCTTGCCGCTCATGCCGACGAACTGCTCGGTGGAGATATTGGCGGCGATGAGCGAAAAACCGACCAGCCACCAGGTCAGACCGCGGCCGGCGAGGAAGTAATCCTGAGCTCCGTGCTCGCCGTGGATCTCCTCGCCCCGGCTCTGCCAGAGGCCGATGCCGATGACGACCACTACAAAAACCACGAACACGATGATGTCGATGATGCCTACACCCACGATGACTCCCTTGTATGCGCCGGTCGGTAAGTTTGAATCGGCGCCCGCCGATCGTCAACGAACAGACCCAGTGGATGGCTCTTCATGTCGCCAAAAGCCGGTAGATGGTCGTCGTTTCGTACACTTCGCCCGGCCGCACTACCGTCGTCGGGAACTCCGGTCTGTTGGGCGAGTCCGGGAAGTGTTGGGTCTCCAGACAGAAGGCGCAGCGGCGCCCGTAGGCCATGCCGCCTTTGCCGGAGATGCTGCCGTCCAGGAAGTTCGCCGTGTAGAACTGGACACCCGGTTCGCTGGTCAGGACTTCCATCACGCGACCGGTCGTCGGTTCGAAGACTCTGGCCGCATGCCTCAGGTCGGTGTCCTCCCGATTCAAAGCCCAATTGTGGTCGTAGCCGGATCCGGCCCGGAGCTGCTCGTCGTCGTCGTCGATCCGTTTACCGACGGCGGCTGGTTCGCGGAAATCCATCGGCGTGCCCTCGACCCCGCGAATCTCACCGGTCGGGATGAGGCCGTCGTCGATGGGGGTGAAGTGATCGGCGTTGATCTGAACCTCGTGGTTCAGAATGTCTCCGCTGCCCGGACCGGCCAGGTTGAAGTATGAGTGGTTGGTCAGATTGACGTGGGTCGGTTTGTCGGTGACCGCGCGATAGTCGATTCGAAGCTCATTGGCGTGGGTCAAGGTGTAATTGACCATGACATCGAGCCGTCCGGGATAACCCTCCTCACCGTCGGCACTGACATAGGTCAGCCGCAGCCGGGGGCCTTCGGGCAGAGATTGCTGCTGCGCCGACCACAGGGCTTTGTCGAAGCCTTCGATTCCCCCGTGCAGGTTGTTGCCGTTGTTGTTCTGAGCGAGGGTGTAGGCCTGACCGCCGAGGGTGAAGGTCCCGTTGGCGATCCGATTGCCGTATCGCCCGATGATGGCACCGAAGTACGGGTGTCCCGCCAGGTACCCATCGAGATCGCTGAAACCAAGCACGACATCGGCGAATTCGGCGTTTCGATCGGGAGCCGTCAGCGAAGTGACGATGCCGCCGAAGGTCGTGATCGACGCCCGCATCCCGTTGTGGTTGGTCAGTGCGTACAGTTCGACGTCTCGTCCGTCGGGCAGGGTCCCGAACGGCTTTTTGGTGATGCCGTCACCAGGTGTGCGCGATTTCATCGTCAAAACCTGTCCGATAATAACTGGCCCATGGGAGCCAGCGCCGCACACTGATGGGCGGGGAACCTGATTTTCGGGACATTCGGCACGACAAGAGCGTATCAACGTTTTCTTTTCTTTTCAGCGATTTTTCTTCTATTTCTTTTGAATCGTTCCTCCGACGACTGAATGCAGCCTCGAGCCAGCTTCTCTCGAGACCAGTCGATGCCGCCCTCGAAAAGCGTCAATGATGAACGAGAGAACGTAATGATACTGCGTTTCAATCGAGGATTCGTTGGCGGAGAGGAGAGAGTGCGACTCATTGAAAATTGGACTACAGGGCAGATCTGATTTTTTGCCGCACTGCCCCTTGCGCTTTTCAAAATCTGGGATTATCTTCTATTTCTTAAGGAATATGATGCTGACCACGGATCATCCCGTTGCTCTCAAGGCCGCCTTGAGACACGATACGATTCGGCGAGCCATCGAAGTCAACGGCCGGGTCAGCATTGCCGACCTGCGGGACCGTCTCGGCGTCTCGGAGGTCACCATCCGTGAAGACCTCAAACATCTCGAAGGCAGGGGTGTGCTGACCCGGGTCCGGGGCGGGGCGGTGGTGTCGCGTAGCGGCGCCATGGAGATGTCCCTCGAAGAGACCATCACCACCAACCACGCCGAAAAGATGGCGATCGCCGCCCACGCCGCCGTGATGGTCGAAAACGGCCAGACCATCATCATCGATGTCGGCAGCACCACCACCGAGATGGCCAAGGCCCTCTCGCCGGAGCTCTCGCGAGTCGTGGTGATCACGAACGGCCTCAACATCGCCCTCATCCTCGAGGCGCTTCCCGGGATTTCGGTGATTGTTACCGGCGGAACCCTGCGGCCGCTTCAGCATTCGCTGGTCGCGCCGATGGGGACCCTGCTCCTCGATCAGCTCAAAGCCGACGTGGCGTTCCTCGGCTGCAACGGAGTCGATCCAACCCGGGGCTTTACCAACACCAATATCGCCGAGGCCGAGATCAAACAGGCCATGGTGAGGTCGGCTGGGAAGACGGTCTTTCTGGCCGACCACGACAAGATCGGTCAGGTGGCCTCTGCCTTTGTGACCGATATTTCGGGCGCGGACCTTTTGATCACCGACGACGGCGCCGATGCTTCGGTGCTTGCGAATCTGGAAGGCGACGGGCTGGCGATCGAGCGGGTCTGTTCGAATGTCAAATGAGCGAGGGAATGGGAAAAGAGAACCGGAGGAGGTTCATGATGACCAGAGGAAGATGGATCGGATTGGGGGTTGTACTGTTTCTGCTGCTCTTCAGCCAGGCGGCGTGGTCCCAGACTACAGGCAGCATTCGCGGGAGGACCGTCGACGCCGACGGGCAGGCCCTGCCGGGGGTCACGATCGTGGTCACCGGCGAGATCCTCGGCTCGGCCCAGCGGACCGCAGTGACCAGCCCCTCGGGCGGTTATCAATTTGTGGGTTTGCCGATCGGCACCTACATCGTGGAGGCCGACCTCGCCGGATTCCAAAAACAGGCGGCTGAAAACGTAAGGGTTGCGATCGGCAAGGTGACGTCGGTCGACTTCACCATGACAGAGGCGTTCTCCGACGAGATCACCGTCATCGGCGAGACGCCGATCGTCGACGTGGCGAGCCCCAGCTTCAATGCGGCCTACGATGCAGATACGATCAAGGACCTGCCGACCAGGGGCAACTTCTACGACACCCTCTCGGTGTTTCCGGGAGTGGCCACGGACCGCGAGAGTATTTTCCTCCTCACGGCCTTCGGCTCGGACGTGCAGTCGAATCAGTGGAACATCGACGGTCTCGACAGCACCTCGCCGGAGAGCGGTGATCTCTACTGGTCGATGAACGACGAGGTCGTGCCGGCGGATCAACTGATGGACCGAACTCGTGCGGTGGCGCAGGATCTTCTCCGTGCTGCACCCCTCTCCCTGGCGGCAGTCAAGGAAGCCGTACACCTGACGGAGAATCTCTCGTTTGAAGAGAGTCATGCAGCGCTGCGATCCCGATCCTGGCCAGCGTTCATGAAAATGCTCGAGAGCAGTGACTCTCGGGAAGGCGCCAGGGCCTTCATAGAAAAGAGAGAGCCCGAGTGGAAAGGCCAATGAAAGGTGGCTCGATGCCACCGCGGAAAGGACCCGAGCCGATGAAATCGAGCGGCAACCAGATTGAACAGAAGATCGTAGCCAAGGCGAAGGAGCTGAGCGCGTCGTTGGCGGGAATCGCCAGAGTTGCTGATTTGAAGGCGTCTCGATCCTTTGAGATCTACGACAGCAAGCCCTACTACCCCGAGTACAAAGGCGTGGAGTGGAAAGAGGAGCACAAATCGGTGCTGGTTTGGGCTCTGGCACATCCGGAATCGGAGCCCGTGCTCGATTGGTGGAGCCTCAAGGTGCCGGGCTTCACCCCCGGCAATCGCGTGTTGAGGAAGCAATCGAGAAGACTCCGGATATGGCTGGGTGAAGAGCTCGGAATCACGGCGCTCTCGTTGCCGTACCAGATCGAATACGGGGGGACCTTTCTCAAAGATTCCGCAGTTTTGGCGGGACTGGGGGTGATCGGTAAGAACAACATCCTGGTCACTCCGGAGCTCGGTTCGAACCTCCGTCTTCGAGGGATCTTCATGGAGGCAGAGCTCGATCCGACCGGTCCGATGATCGACTTCGACCCCTGCGACGGATGCGACTTGCCCTGCCACAAAGCCTGCCCAAGGGGTGCGTTCCGCAGCGGGTCCTACGACAGATCGATTTGCAGGGGGGAGATGGACCAGAACGACGCCGATGTGAAAGAGCTCGATGGTCCAGCCATGGGGATCGAGGAACCCTGCGACGTCATTGTGTATTGCCGGAGATGCGAGTTTGCCTGCCCGGTGGGCCGGGATCCGGGCGACGTGGACCTCCTTCTTCGCGAAGCAGTATTGCGCTGATCGCCGCAACAATCTCTGTAGAATGCGGAGCGAGATCGTATTGTGGGAGGGTGGGCGTGAGCAACACCTCTGAGCGAAGGATTGCGTTCGCAAGATTGCTGCCGGTCTTCATGTGCGTGCTGACTGCCTCCTTCATCGGCTGCAGCCGAAGCGAGCCGCCGATCCAGGCCGAATCGCCGGATGTATCTGAAGCCAAATGGCGCGGTGGGATCCGACCGGGTGACCTCAACGTCATTCTCATCACCATCGACACCCTGCGCGCGGACCGGGTTTCCAGCTACGGATCGGATCTGGTCGACACCCCGAACATCGATGGCTTCGCCTCCGAAGGCGTGCTCTTCTCGAACGCGGCGAGCACCGTGCCGTTCACCCTTCCCGCACACTCGTCGATCCTCACGGGTCTGTATCCACCGGGGCACGGGGTGCGCGAGAACGTCGGCTATACCCTCGACCCGAGCATCCCGACCCTGGCCGAGGTGCTGTCGGAGGCGGGCTGGACCACGGCCGGTTTCGTCAGCGCCTTCGTGTTGGACGGCCGTTGGGGTATCGACCAGGGCTTCGACCACTACTTCGACGATTTCAACCTCGCCGATTTCGAGACCGCCAGCCTGGGCTCGGTGCAGCGGTCCGGCGACGTCACGATCGCGGAGGCCGTCCGCTGGCTCGACGGGCGCTCCCAGGATGACTCCTTCTTCCTGTGGCTCCACCTCTATGACCCCCACGACCCCTACACGCCGCCCGAGCCCTTCAAATCGCGGTACCCGGGCCGACCCTATGACGGGGAGGTTGCCTACACCGATTCGCTGATCGGAGAGTTTCGGCGGGCGCTCGAGGAGCGCGGTTTGCTCTCCAGCCCG
>Ga0255055_10002764_pt1 | contig 12112 bp, 15 predicted proteins | sample JV7_2_27_MG_FD_188633 | JGI IMG/M metagenome (GOLD analysis project Ga0255055, IMG submission 188633) | Seawater microbial communities from Jervis Inlet, British Columbia, Canada - JV7_2_27 | ecosystem: Environmental > Aquatic > Marine > Inlet | place: Canada: British Columbia | collected...
CGCCGGCTGAGCCACCGCCCAAGACCTCGAGGGAAGAAATCTACGCTAAAGCGAGAACCACCCAAGATGCGGAGATCGCGGACACGTTAGAGGAAATGACGCCCGAACAGCGTATGCACTATGACCGTATGGTGGCCGAGGCTGGCGGTGGTCCCGATCCTTTCGCACCTGCAGAAGAGGCGCCAGCAGGGCAGCCACCGCCTGCAGCAGCCCCGGGGCAGCCGCCCCAGCCCGGAGAAATACCGCCGCAAGGGATTGACACCCCGGGCGAAACCACTACCATCACGGTCTATGGGATGCACGAAGAGATTCCCACGGCAGATATAGAGGCTGCCGGCGGAATTTCGGCATACCAGAAAGGCAGAGCAGCTGATGTTCGACTGGAACGACTGGCTACCTACGAGGCGTCACTTCGGAACTGGGAACAGCAGCTTAGTCAAAGCGCTCAGCAGCCAGCTGCTGAGACCCCGGCTCAAGCAGGCGCTACGGGGATCACGGAGCCATCACCTACCGACGTTCCGGGGAGCACTGTAGATGTAGGCGCAATGTCAGAAGTTCTGACTGATGCGATCTACTCAGGCGATCGCGAGGAAACGGCTAGCAAGTTCAAGGATGCGCTGACCACGATCCAAACGGACGCCATTAGGGCTGCTCAGGCCGCTGTGCCAGTGCAAGCCCAGCCTTCGACTCAGGATCAGCAAGCTGCAGCAGCAGAAACGCGGGCCCGAGCAGAGGCGAACACGGTGTTTTCCCAAGAGTTCGGAGACCTCGATACCCCCGTACTCAGGCAAGCCGCCCTAAACATGGTCCAAGAAGTAGCAGCGGACCCTGTGATGATCGGCAGGCCACTGGCCGAAATCACTCGCGAGGCTTGTGGACGTATCCGCGAGGATGTTTACGGGACTCGAGAGCCGCCACCGGGATACACGCCGGCCCCAGTACCAACTGGGCTGCCACCAGCGCTGCACACGGCGCCAGTGACACCGCCCGGACAGGACCTGGCAGGCCGACACGCCCTGAAACGGCGTACCGTTGTCACGCCCCTGACCGAAGCGACTGGACGAGCGCCGGCACCGCCAAGCACTGAGAAGCAATTCCCGAACAATTCGGAGTTCGTGACGAAATTGCGGCAAGGGAGGGGCCAACCCACCTAAACCAGTCAGAGCTCCGAGCGGCCTAACAAGGAGCTGACTATGGCTGGTCAACTTTGGGCGGTAAGTGCTCTCGGTGGCTATATGTACACCGACGAGCTCACGAACGTAATGCGGACTGCGCTGCAGCCCATCGTTCGTTTCCGCAATTTCTGTGACGCCAAAGACGCCACAGACAAGGGCTTGGGCAAAGGTGAGCTGTTCGCGTGGAACGTCTACTCAGACGTGGCTACCGGCGGCGATTCGCTCGATGAGCTGAAAGCCATGCCCGAGACAAACTACACGATCACTCAGGGCACCCTGACGATCACCGAGTACGGCAATTCAGTACCGTACAGCGGCAAGCTGGACAATCTCAGCAAGCAGCCGGTGAGCGAGATCATCCACAAGGTCCTGAAAAACGACGCCAAGAAAACGCTCGACGGCGCGGCTTTCAACCAGTTCAACCTCACCGACCTGACAGTGCAGGCCACCAGTGGCACCAGCACGACCGCGGTCACGTTCGAAGAGGGCGGCTGCACGATCACGAACAACGTCGCACTGGGCAAGGGCCACATCGGCGCCATCGTAGATGGCATGAAAGAGCGGAACATTCCGCCCTATATGGCTGACGACTACTACGCGATCAGTCACCCCACCACGTACCGCAATCTCCGTTCCGACCTCGAATCAGTCCACCAGTACGTCGAGACTGGCTTCGGGTTCATTATGAACGGCGAGATCGGACGCTATGAGGGTGTTCGATTCACGGAGCAGACGCACGTCGCGAAGGGCGGAGCGGTGGACAGCGGCACGTTCACATTCCGCGTAGCTGATGCGTGGAACAATGCCAAGTCCAGCTGGATGTTCGTGCTGGGCGAGGACACGGTAGCCGAAGCGCTGGCGATTCCCGAAGAGATTCGGGGCAAAATCCCCACGGACTACGGCCGGTCAAGAGGTGTGGCCTGGTACTACCTCGGCGGATTCGGCCTGATTCATACGTCAGGTGCCCAGAGCCGCGTTGTCAAGTGGGAGTCTGCGGCGTAGTTGGCCCAGCTCACACAGGAGAAATAGCATGAAAAAGAGCTACGACAATCCACTGACAATCACCTATCCGTTCGGCCTCTTCGACTTCGGTGGAGCCGGCGACATCACGGCCATTCCAGTGCCAGTGCTTTACGGCACAGCGCTGGCGACCTTTGCCCGTATCGAGGAAATCTTCTGCATGGCTGCAGAGGTTTTCACGACAGGCGGCAAGATCGAGGTCGGCAATGCCGCGGACCCCAACAAGTACGCGCAGCTGCTGTTGCTGACGCTGGCGGATACTGATGCCCTCGGCCTGACGGACCACACCGCTGAGCTGTTCGACAACAGCTACGGTGGCAAGGGCGTTGTCCTGCTGAACTCGAGCGGCGAGAACATTTCGCAGCTCGAAGTGGTGCTGACGATCACCGGCGGAACGCCGACTGGTCAAGGCTTCGCTGGCATCGTCGTCAGCTGGTGGTAGGCTAAGGCCCACCGAAACCCATTAACTGCATAGGAGCAATCCAATGATGCACTCAGGAACCGGAAAGCCGAAGCTGAAAGGCATGCCGAGAGACGGCAAGCAAAAAGCCGGTCTCGAGAGCGGCACCTGCCACAAGGAGAAGATCGGTAATCCTGATCTTGGCCAAGGGGCAACGTCCGAGAACTCAAGCGGCAAGCCGAAGGGCCTCGGTCCGAAAACCAGTGTCAGCAACGGCCAGGTTATCTGGTAGGCGCTGATCTCTGAATATGCCGGCACCCGGGCGACTGGGTGCCGGTTTTGGAGCACCTGATATGAGCGACCGCAAATTTCTCGATCAGCCGAACGGTGGGAAGCTGCACAAGGGCTACCCCTACGACCTGACGGCGAAGCCACCCCGGAGCCATACAGGCGCCGGCAATCCTGACATCAGTCCGATGGGCGAAGGCGAGCTGAACGGCCGCCCCGCCGCAATGGACCCGCCGAATCTCGGCAAGGGCAAGCTGGCTGATGGCCTCGCATTTTGCGTCCCGATGGACGAGGAATACGAGGACTACATCATTCAGGACGACTAACCCACCACGACAGAGAAGGGAGAACACCGATGGCACGTAAGCTCGACAAGAACCGCAAGTACGGCAACATTTTCGGCATCCACGAATACGGAGGCGTGTTCGAGCAGGATGGCCGCTGCTTTGACGGTGCCGGCAACGAAGTAGGCCCCGGCATCACGCCAGTAGTCGAGGAACCGCTTCGACCTGGCGCAGCTGGCCCGGCACCGACCGAGCCCGCACCCGCGATCCCCGCAGCAGTAGCAAACATGGCGGACGAGCTCGCCAATATGCACCCGGCGACGATCGCCAAGCTGGTCACGGAAGCTGGCCTGACGCCTATCACTGGTCCGGGCAGCAAAAAGCTCAACATCAAGCAGCTGCTGGACGCAGACGCCGCTGGCTAAGGAGCATGAATGTCCACGTATCTGCAGCTGGTACAGGAGCTCGTATCTGAGCTAGGCATCGGTGGCGCCAACACTGGCGCCACTGTTCCGACCACGGTGGCATCGCAAACCGGCCAGCTGTGGAACGCGGTCAACTGGGTAAAGCAGGCTGAGAACAACCTGGCGCTGATGTATTCGGATTGGCTCTTTCTGCGCACGGCCTACAGCCAGAGCACCCTTGTCGGTAGCCGGCTGGTCCCGGTTCACTCAGGCAGCGACACGCCGAAGATATGGGATCGCTCGAGCTTCTGGCTGGACAAGAGCACGACGCAGGCCACGAACCTCGAGTGGTACGAGTGGTTCGACTTCTCGCGCATCATCGAGCCCGGTTATGGCACTCGATCCAATGCCAAGCCATCGTCTATAGCCTACGATCGCACCGGGCAGGGCTACTTCGACAGCCCGGCCAATGCCGTGTACACACTCACCGCCGACTTTTTCAAGACGCCGGTCATGCTCAGCGTCGATGCTGACGTGAGCCCGATCCCGGCGGAGTTCCACCGCCTGATTATCTGCGAGGCCGCGATCAAATACGGCAACAAAGAAGCGGCGCTCGAGGTCATTCAGGGCATGGAGGCCGAGTACCTATACCTGCTGGACAAGCTCGAGGGCGACCAGCTCGAGGGCCGCGAGTTCGAACGCCGCGGAACGCAGGACGTATTCATAGAGGTGGAAATCCCCGGCTATGCCGACGATGACTTGAGGGCTCGTTAGTGATCAGCCTAGTCGCAGCAAGGCAGGGTGCCCGGAGAGTAGCCCCCAGCCCCCGGCAAGATAGCGACTTCTACCCGTTCGCCGGCGGCCTGAACCTGATCGAATCGCCGCTGAGCTCCGAGCCCGGCCAGTGCCAGAACGCACTGAACTACGAGATGGGCTTCGAGGGCGGCTACAAGCGCATCGGTGGCTACGAGGGCTTCTCAGGCGTACCGAGCACCGCCGACAATACCGACTACTACCTGCTGCCATTCCGTGGCCGTGAGAAGCCGGTCATCGACAGCGTGTTATTCAACATCCCCACCGACACAGACAACTGGTGGCAGGACCACCGGCAGGTGATCGGCAGCCTCGGCAATGGCGGTCGTGCCCAGATTCTGCAGGTGAACGACAGCGGCGGCTACGGTCAGAACGAGGTCCAGCGCAACGCCAAGTTCGCCAGGCATGACTTCACCATTGACGAGGACTACTGGGACAGCAACCCGAAGGCGGCCGGCGTCGGCCACGTAGGCGCCTTCGCAGGCGACTATATCTGGCCAAACGGCAGCAAGTACGGCTTCCCATCCCTGCAGCGACTGATCGAACGGTCCTCGACCCAAGAGCACTGGATACAGTCGATCGGCGCCACTACATCGGTCGCGGTAGGCGATATGGTCTACTTCGGTGGCTACTTCAAATTCAAGACCGGGCACCCGGATACGGACTTGTGGGGGTCAGCGAAGGAAGGCGTCAGGCTGGAACTAACTGGCATGGCTGGCGCGTTCGCCGTAGCCACCGATCCGTACATTGATGTCAGGCTGGACCACGCGCAGATCGTGGCCAGCGCTAACATCGACAGCTCAGGCGTGGACATCCTCGAGGATGACGTGCTCAGGGTGTGGGCCGTGACCCGCATAGCCACGACAGCCGACACCGGCAACCTGTCGATGGCTTTCCTCGAGGCCACCAGCCCATCGGCGCAGGCTATCAGCTACGCCGGCGATCAGAACGGCTACGTGCATGTGAATGGCTTGGGGGTGGTACTGCTGAGCCCCAGCACGGCGACCAACAGCCGCCGTAACCCCATGAATTACCATATGGGCGTCGAGAATTTCAATACCGGGAACCAGTGGAACAAGGTCGGTGTGACGGTCGCGGACAACGACACCGCCTGGCCGGCGGGAGCGCCGCTGTATCCGGACTTCTCGAAGATACTGGCCACGGCGGCGACGACGAGCCACTGGATCAGGAGCTATGACCTCGACCACCCGCTCAACTACAGCGGTGGATTCGCTCATATACCGTTCGCGAAGGGCGATAAGGCGGGCGTCGATTTTTACGTCAAGCACGAAGCCAGCTCAGCCGATGGCATCAGGCTGCAGCTCTCGTCGATGCACCACGCCTTTGCGGATACCGACGCGCCGGAAATCTACATCAACATCGACAACGGCGGCACCCTGTACACGGACGAGCTCACAGGCGGCTTGGAGAATATCGACAGCTGGCTTGTTGAGGAAGTCGAGACCGGCATCTGGCACATTCAGGTGGTCAGCGAGGCCACGATCACTGACGGCGAGTTCATCGTGCAGCTGTACATGGTCGAGGACGATGGCAGCGACACTGATGCCAAGACGACCTTTGATGGCACTCCGGGCCAGTACCTGCTGATCACTGGCTTGCGCATATCGGTGATGGCTGACCCGTTCAACACGAAAATCGCCATGCCGATCACGGACACGGCCGCGCAAGAGGTCAATACAGGTGAGCTAGTAGTCTGCGGCACCAGCATAGGCGAGTTCAAACCCGATGATCAGCTGCTGGTTCGCTCTATTTGGAGCGATGACGGCACCCCGGACAGACCCTACGAAAAGCACTACGAGCTCGAGTGCTATGTCGGCACCGACATCAACGAGAAGGTCAGCAAGAACAGTGAGACCAATTCGACCACGGAGACCACGTATGAGGCGCTGGTAACGTCGCAGGCGGCCACGCTAGCGCATCCGAGAGGCACCGGCCCGATCCGCGGTGTATGGATGCACAGGGGCATCGGCTACTGTTTCCGCGACAGCGTAGGCGGCGACGAGTGCATTATGTGGCAGGCCAGCGGCGCTGGCTGGCGCCAGGTGGGCAACCTCTGGGTAGTGCCGTTCGATGCCGGCTCAGGCTCCGAGCCAGCCCCGGGCCTTGTGATCAAGGACGCCACCACGAATACGTGGGGCGTGGTCCGGCACATTGACACAATATCGGGAACGTGGGGCGTCGATGCCGCCGGCATCATGTACGTGGAGAACCGACTGCGACAGATCGGCGCCACCGGCGAGTTCAACAACAACAACAACCTGCAGGACGTGGATACCAGCACGACTTTCGCGGTAGTCGATGGCACTGGCGCGATCCAGACGCTGCCGGCTGGCGGTCGCTACGAGTTCAGGAACGCGAACCTCTATGGCTCGCTGGATAAGCAGCGCATGTACTTCGTCAATGGCAAGGGTCAGGCGATGGAGTACAACGGCCTGTACGACACGCTCAGGCCCGTAGTCACCGGCATGACGACCGATACGCCGACGCACCTGGCAATCCACAACTATCACCTATTTCTGGGGTTCCCCGGCGGATCGGTGCAGCTCTCAGGCGATGGCAACCCGCACAGCTGGACCGTTATTACCGGGGCCACCGAGATCGCGGTGGGCGACGAGATCACTGGCTTCAACGAAGAGGTAGGCAACAGCCTGTTTATTTTCACGCGGAACAAGAGCTTTGTGCTGCAGGGCACGACCCGAGCCAATTTCAGCCTTGACGACTTCAACATCAACGCCGGCGCCCATGAATGGAGCGTCCAGCGCATCGGGCTGGGGATGTTCTTTGACGATCGTGGCTTCACCAGCCTGCTGCAGACCCAGCGCTCAGGCTCAGTCAATTTCCAAGAGAACGCCCAGTCGGAGCTGATACAGCCGCTGGTCGAGGACCTTGTGCGAAACAGCGAGGTCAAGTGCAGCCACCTGCTCAGAAACCAGAACATCTATCGCTGCTACTTCGATGATGGCCGGATCGTGAGCGTGGGATTCAGCCAGCATGAGGTCAGCGGCCACATGCCGGTTAGGTATCCATTCGTGGCGAACTGCGCCTGCTCAGAAGAGGACGGCGAGGGCGCCGAGCGCATCCTGATCGGCACGGACGATGGCGAGGTATTCGAGCTCGAGAGAGGCACCACGTTCGATGGCGACGATGTTCGAGCCTTTGTTCGGTCGGTGCTGTACCACAGCAAGACGCCGGGGCGCATCAAGAAGTACACCCACGCCCGGCTCGATGGCGCATTCAAGAGCACCCTCACCCTGAACGGCCAGATCGAGTACGACTTTGGCGATCCGGACCTCAACCTGGCAGACCCACTGGACTTCTCGAACAGCTCAGCCGGCGGTGTCTGGGACGATATGGTGTTCGATCAGTTTGTGTGGGACCAGACGAAATCAGGCAACCCACAGGTGAAGCTCGAGGGCGAGGGTACGAACGCCGCGATCTACCTGTACTCGACCTCAAAGGTGGACTTATCGCATACGCTTCGCGGTATGACGCTACAGTGGATGCCGCGCCGAGCTGACAGGAGAACGACCTAATGGCAGCACCACATTACACGCCAAGCGGAGCGCCGATACAGGGCGCCGATGGCACCAGCAAGGACCTACGGGACGAGTTCGCACTGATCGAGGCAGGTATTGAGGTACTGAATCGCTACGCACTCAATGCCTACTTTGCAGACCTCAATACAGCTCAGAGCCTTTTCGTGCCGGTGCCTTTCAGCTGCCAGATCGTGTTGTGTACTGGCGCGATTCACGACGCCAACGGCACCACGGACACGATCGTAACCTTCGAGATCGGTGGCGTGCTGGTAGTTATGGATAGTAATGGTGAAATGACTTTCACCAGTACCGCCGGCGCCGGCAGCGTGGCTGGCGCTACGCCGGCATCGAACAATCAGGTGACGGTGGGTACGCCGATCGAGGTCATCACCGATGGCGGTGGCAGCACGACGATGAAGGCTCACATTCAGATGGTGCTGCGGAGAGTCTGATGGGCAGCCCGCACTACACCCAGACAGGCAAGCCGCGAGCCAACAAAACGGCTTTTGCCCAGCATATGCGGGCAGAGTTCGAGTTGGTCGAGGCCGGAATGCAGGTGATGGCGCTGGGCTTCATACAGCTCTTCATATTTGACATCAATGCCCACGGCGGCGAGAACAGGTACTACAAGATGCCGGCGCCTTACAAGTGCGACATCGTGAAGGTGTGGCGCACAATCTCGGCGGCCAACGGCGGCGCGAATACGGCTACGTGGGTCTACAACTACAGCAACGAAAGCCTGAACGTAGATAATGCTCATATCTGGTCAGTGCCATCGACCGCGGTGGCCGGCGAGACACACTTCTTTACGGCTGATCAGAACCACACCGATCAGATTCCATTCGACCCCGCCAATCCCAGCATCACGCCTGGCGGGATCACATTGCTGACGCAGGGGCAGGGTACGCCGGTAGTGCCGATGATGGTCACAGCGTTGATACGGAGGGTGAATTGAAATGCACCGACACCAATGGCAACGGACTGCAGGAACGCTCGCCCCGGAAAGGAAATATGGGAAGAAATTCCCTAGAGAGGAAGGGTGCGACTTTGGATGAAAAGGGCGTCATTGAGTATCTGGCATACATTTCGGTGGCGCTCGTTACGACGCTCTTCACCGGCTGGAATAAGCACATCATGGGCCGGCTCAAGAAGAACGACGAGACCAACGATACCCAGTGGTCGGCCATTCACAAGATCGAGCTGGGCCTATCGGATAAGTTCGCAGAGCATGAGAAGCAGGAGCTCGAGCGCGATGCCGCCCATGCGGCCGAGATCACGAAGGAGTTTAAGGAGCTGCGCCGGGACGTGAATACCGGGCACACAGCCATTTTGAAAGAGGTCAACCAGCTGGCGCGGCAGATTAGGAACGGGAACAACAATGGCAGGACGTGAACTACTGAATCGCAGAATATCGTCAGGCGACGAGGCTACGCTGGGCACCCTGTTCGACGTGACCGTGACGCCACAGTTCTTGTGCTACGTCCTCGAGGACCAGTACAACGAGCCGAAGGTCCCGGGCGAGACTCGCATTCCGCCTGGCCGCTACGAGATCAAGCTGCGCGAGGAAGGCGGCATGTACGGCCGCTACCGGAAGCGCTTCCTTTGGCACCGCGGGATGCTGTGGCTGCAGGACGTACCCGACTTCAAGTGGGTTTACATCCATGTAGGCAACGACGACGACGATACCGAGGGCTGCTTGGTTGTCGGTGATGGCCAGATCAGCAACGTAATAGAGCGCGGTCAGGTGACGCGCAGCGTAGTCGCCTACCGGCGGCTGTACGAGAGCATCGTGCAGTCGATCGTCAATTTAGACGGTGTATGGATCACCATTGAGGACTACGCATGACCATGATTAGGAGATATTGAGATGACCGACAATGCGCTAGATTACGCCAAGCTGCAGCAGCCATATAGCAGCGGCCCCACTACCGAGTTCGTGGATGTGATGTGGCCGGCGCGTACAACGGCTCAGCTGGCCGATGCTGCCAACGACATAAATTTAGTAGATAAATTTCAAGGCAAGTGCGTCTATGACACGACGCAGGGCGAGCCAGTTTTTGCCTTCGGTGCGGCAGCCGCTGATCCGTGGTACACGGCCGTTGAGCTATCGAATCCGTTCTCCGCCACTACGGCCGCGCTGGAAGCCATAGGCAACGACATCAATACGGTACATAAACACGCCGGCAAGATCGTCTACAACTCCACATCGGGCATTCTGGTCTACGCCGATGGCGCTGCAGCTGGCGATACTTGGTCTGGTGTGCATGACAACGTAGCAGATCACACGCCGAGCTAACCATGAAGATGACGCCCAGAGCAAAGGTCGCGTGGGCAGCTGGCACGACTGTCAGCATCCTAACGGTTATCTCGCTGACGATTACGCTGTGGGGCGCGGTGGGCTGGACCACGCCGGCCCAGCACCAGGCAGACATCGACCTACTGGTAGCGGAGCGAATCGTGTCAGAGGGAGCCATTATCGAGGTGCTTCAAAAGAACCAAGACGAGTGGAAATGCGACGAGTACGATGAAGAGCTCAAGGCTGCGCGGATCAATCTGGCGCAGGCTGAGACACCGCGGGCCAAGGCCGAGATCGAGCACTTAATCGAGAAGATCGAGGAAGCTATGGCTGATCGGAAGTGCTCGCGATTTGATGATTTTGGATAGGAGAACGAGATGGGACAGGTACAGGTACTGACACTGACGAACGAGCTACCACCGGCATCACCGATCAGCAGGCTGATGATTGACGAAAAGCTGCTGAAAGCCGAGCAGGCACAAGCGAAGCAACTGGGGGTTGACTGCAAGTATGTGCTGGACGACAGCAAGACCGGCGGCAAGACGTTTGACCAGCTGACGAAGGCGCAGCAGAAGCTCGCGGTGACAGCTCAGGCCAAGCGGGTAGCCAAGAAACCAGCGGACGCCGAGGCTGAGTGATGCTGACGAAGGTGCTCATGGGCCTATCGGCGGCGGCGTTGCTGGCGCTGTTTATCGTATCCAAGCTGCTGATGTCATCGCAGGAAGCGAGGGGAGCACTGAGGGCCGAGGTCAGCGAGGCCGTATCAGCGAACGTAGCCCAGACCGAGAACATCGAGCTGCTGGAACAGGACATGATCGACCTGCAGGAGCGGTTCGAAGCGGAACAGCGCCGGGCCGAAGCATTCACCGAAGCGGTGGCGATCGGCCAGGTGGAATTGGAGAAAAGCAAACGTGAACATGCAAGCGAGCTTGCAGAGGTACGCGACAGCCTCACGGTCGAAGATCGTGTGTGTGCTGATCAGCGTGTGCCTGCTGCTTATTTCGTGCGCGAGCGATCCGGAAGTGGTGACGCGGACGGAGTTCAGGGATCGACCAGTACCGACCCCGATTAAGACTCCGCCAGCCCTGCTGACGCCTTGCGCCATGACACCGATGCCCGTACCCGGGGCAACGTGGCATGACGTATGGGTATTGATGGACGCAAAGGACGCCGAGCAGCAGGAATGCAACCGGCGATTCGAGAAGATCAAGGAGTGGCAAGATGGCACTGTTCAAGAGTCCAGCACAGGAACTGATTAAGAGCACCACGCAATCGAAGATCACCCCGCCGTGGGGCGGTGGCGGTGAGCCTACGAACCCGTTCTATCAGGACAAGCAGCTGGGCGTGACGATCATCGGCGGTGGTGATGGATCGCCGGCCGGCGCACAGACGAACGCACAGGGCCAGCAGCAGGGGCCAGCCCCGGCGGCCCCGGAGGCGATGCCGGGAGACAACGGCGTACCGCAGGTGGATATGCCGAGCGCGAACATGCCGGCACTTCCGTCGAGCGTTAGCGACGTGCCCGTACCGTACACGACAGGCCAGCCAGGCGGGATGTCTGATCTATTCCCTGACAACCCACCGCCCCGGGCCTTTACGGACGAGAACAACGACTGGCAGGGCATTGCCGACAATGCACCTGGCGTAACGCCCGAGCAGACCGTACAGGGCCAGCTGGCGGGGCTATTCGAGAACAAGGAAATGAACCCGCTGTGGCAGTACGCGCAGGGACTGGGCACCCAGTACGCCAACACTCGCGGGCTGCTGAATAGCAGCATCGCCGCCGAGGCCGGCGCGCAGGCGGTGTACCAACAGGCCATGCCGATCGCGCAGCAGGACGCCAACACATTCGCCGCCAGAGCCCAGCAAGAGGCT
>Ga0255055_10002765_pt1 | contig 12111 bp, 10 predicted proteins | sample JV7_2_27_MG_FD_188633 | JGI IMG/M metagenome (GOLD analysis project Ga0255055, IMG submission 188633) | Seawater microbial communities from Jervis Inlet, British Columbia, Canada - JV7_2_27 | ecosystem: Environmental > Aquatic > Marine > Inlet | place: Canada: British Columbia | collected...
GTGGACAAAAAGATTATCTTACTTCGACATTCAGCATTCAATATTCGATATTCGATATTTGATTTTTTTCAAAAAACAGCATGTACTTCAATCTTGAGGGTCTATTGGACCTTATCTTTAATCTTGCCTTTTAGCCACTCGATCCAGGGCTCGAAGCCTTCCTCGGTTTTGGACGAAATTTCAAAAACCGGCATGCCCGGATGAACCTGGTGGATGTAATCGAGCGCTTTTTCTTTTTCGAAATCCAGATAGGGCAGCAAATCAATCTTATTTAAGAGCGCCGCCTCACATACCCGAAACATCAGCGGGTATTTTACCGGCTTGTCTTCGCCCTCGGTCACACTTAACACCACCACGCGTAAATCCTCACCGATATCAAACTCGGCCGGGCAGACGAGATTTCCCACGTTTTCAATCACCAAAAAGTCGATATCGTCAAGATCCAGCGTACCGGCCGCTTTTTCAATGACATGCGCCACCAGGTGACAATCCCCCCCGAACTCATCGGTATTGATCTGTACCACCGGTGCTCCGGTATTCGCCAGCCGGTCCGCATCGTGGGTGGTGCAGATATCGCCGACAATTACCGCACTTTTTATCTCCGACATAATTCGCGCAAGGGTTTTTTCCAGAGTGGTTGTTTTGCCGGAGCCCGGAGAACTCATGACATTAAGCACGAAGACGCCCTTTTCGTCAAAAAGCCGGCGGTTTTGCTCGGCCATCTTCTCGTTTACATCCAGAACCCGGCGCACGACCTTTATCTCCCGCGTTCCGCTTTTTTGGGTGCTCACATCGGCCTGCGGCCGGTTTGCATGGGAATGGTGGGGTTTGTGAAAATCTTTATGATGAAAATAGCGTTTCATTTTAAATGCATCACCCGGAATCAGTATTTTCCTCTTCAAGCACCTCTATGGATTCAATATCGAGTTCACGTCCGGAAAGAATTTCCAGTGAACCGCTTTCACATGTTTTACAGATAAAAACAGGCTCGTCAATCGTCCATCGGGCGTTGCAGTCTTTACATCTTGCGACAACCGGCACTTCTTCAATGGCCAGTTTAGCGCCCGCAAGCGGTGTGTCTTTGACGGCCACATCGAAACAAAACCGCAGGCTTTCGGGCACGACCGCGGCCAATTTACCAATTTTTAGATTGACCGCAGCAACCCGGGCCTCGCCTAAATCCGCCGGCAGGGAGGCGGTAGCAATTTCGATAATCTGCAGGGCGATACCCATTTCGTGCATCGATGAATTTCCTGTATTTTTTAGACAGGATTAACAGGATTTACTGGATATCATTTTGGGCTTCAGACTTCATCCGAATGATCCTGTTAATCCTGTCAACCAATTTAAAGCTAAGAAAATATATCGGCACACAATTCGCCAAGGGTTCCCAGATCCTCACACACATGAACGCCATTGGCTTTCATGGCTTTAATTTTGGCCTGAGCCGTTCCGCTGCTGCCGGATATAATAGCGCCGGCATGTCCCATCCGTCTGCCGGGGGGGGCCGTTAAACCGGAAATAAAACCGACAACCGGGATAGACATATTGTGGGCGATAAAATCCGCAGCGTCTTCTTCCGCCGTCCCGCCGATTTCACCAACCATCACCACGCCCCTGGTGGCGGAATCCTGCTCATAGGCTTCCAGACAATCAATAAAGCTCGTGCCGTTGATCGGATCGCCCCCGATGCCGATACAGGTCGTCTGCCCGATGCCCTGCAGGGTTAACTGATGAACCACTTCGTAGGTCAGGGTCCCGGACCTTGACACCACCCCGATCGGCCCGCCCGGCTTGTGAATGGGCCCCGGCATAATACCGATTTTGGCCTCGCCGGGTGTTATGATTCCCGGGCAGTTCGGCCCGATCATGCGGGTGGGTTTATCCTGCAGATAATTTTTGATCTTCATCATATCCAGCACCGGGATCCCCTCGGTAATCACAACCACCAGGCCGAGTCCCGCATCAGCGGCCTCCATGATAGCATCGGCGGCAAAAGCAGGGGGGACAAATATTAAGCTGCAATCGGCAGCGGTATCATCGACGGCGTCCTGTACGGTATTAAATACCGGCACATCATCCATTTTCTGCCCGGCTTTGCCGGGCGTGACACCGGCGACGACCCGGGTCCCGTAATCAATGCAATGCCGTGTGTGAAATTGCCCTTCCCGACCGGTTATCCCCTGAACCACAACCCGGGTATTCTTATCTGCAAAAATGCTCACGGTTTGTCCCCTGTTTTAATTTTTTTTCACCGCACAATATTAACGCTCAAGGCTCAAGGCTGAAAGGCTAAAAACTGAGCGATAAGAATTGAATTTTTCTTTGAGCTTTGAGCATTCAGCCTTGAGCTTAAATTTATGCGCTCTTTGGTGAGCTATATAAATCGAGCAGCTATCAGCTTTATTGAACGACTTCAGCGATTTTTTGGGCGGCCTCTTTAAGATCGGCAGCGGTGATCAGATTCAGACCGGACTCAGCCAGAATTTTTCGCCCCTCTGCCACATTGGTTCCTTCCATTCGCACCACCACCGGAACTTTGATCCCGGTCTTTTTAGCGGCTTCTACCACGCCGTTGGCCAGAACATCACAGCGTAAAATCCCACCAAATATATTTATCAGGATACCTTTTACATTTTTATCACTTAAAATGATTCGAAACCCGTTTTCGACCATTTCGGCACTGGCGCCGCCACCGACATCTAAAAAATTTGCCGGTTCCGCCCCGGCCTGCTTGATAATATCCATGGTGGCCATCGCCAGTCCGGCACCATTGACCATGTTGCCCACATTGCCGTCCAAGTTGATATAGTTAAGGTTGAACCTGGAGGCTTCAACCTCCAGCGGGTCTTCCTCATCAATATCACGGTATTCATGAATATCCGGATGTTTGAAAAGAGCGTTATCATCGAAATTCAATTTGGCATCGAGCGCCATCACGGCTTCCTCGGCCGTAATGACCAGCGGATTGATCTCCAACAGCGAACAGTCATAGTCAACAAACAACCGATAAAGATTTTTTAACATGGCCACAAACGGTTTCATGACAGCCGGGCTCAAATTCAGTCCGAAAGCCACCGCGCGGCAATGATACGCCTGTATGCCCAGCAGCGGATTAACAGGGACCTTGATAATTTTTTCCGGCGTTTTGGCGGCCACCGCCTCGATATCCATACCGCCGGATTCACTGGCCATAACAACAATCTGGGCCGACGCACGGTCAGGAATAATGCTCAGATAAAGCTCTTTTTCGATATTCAGACCCTGTTCGACTAAAACTTTCTTGACCAACCTACCATCCGCACCGGTCTGAGGGGTCACCAGCTTCATTCCGATAATTTCCCGGGCCACGCTTTGGACTTCGTCAGCCGACTGGGCCAGTTTAACGCCACCGCCTTTGCCGCGACCTCCGGCATGAATCTGGGCCTTCACCACCACCGGATAGTTTGCCAATTTGTTAGCGACGGCAACGGCTTCATCCGCCTTAAAAGCAACCCCGCCTTCCGGAACGGGAACGCTGTATTTTTTAAACAATTCTTTGGCCTGATATTCGTGGATCTTCATTATTGTAATCTCCGATTACGGCACAAGGCTCACAATAAACGGTTTCAGGTGTCAGTGTTCAGGTGTCAGGATTCAATGATTGAGGAATTCAGGAATTGAGGGATTTAGGAATTAGAATGACAGAATACCTTCAATTCCTAAATTCCTGAATTCGCAATTCCCAAATTTAACTGCTGGTGCCTGACACCTTTAACCTATAACCGCCAATATGTCCCCTTTGGCGACCGAATCGCCGCTGCTGAAATTAACGCTCTTGACGGTACCGCTGGCCGGCGCCGGTAGGGCATTTTCCATTTTCATGGCTTCCAGAACAACCACGGTTTCACCCTGGCTTACGGAATCACCGATTTCTTTTTCATACTTGACGATCATACCGGGCATGGGAGCACTAACCGGGGTGCCTTCCACTGCTGCGGCCGGGGCAGCCGCCTGAGCTTCGGGCTTGGTTTCTTTGGCTTCAGCTGCTTGCGGTTTTTTAGCGGCAGGTGCCGCTGCTGGAGCGGCTGGAGGTGCTGCTGCCGGCATTTGCATTCCCGTGGCCATCGGCTGGACGTAGCTGACCACCGGCGAGCCGCCGACTTCATCCACGGCAACCTCAAAATAATCATCATCCACAAACACATTAAATGTCCGGGTGTTCTCGGTTTTATCCGGGGCGGCTTTATCCGTCTTTTCAATAAGCAGACCGGCTTTTGCCTTATTAACAAGCTCCTGTTCATCTGCCGCATCTTGCAGTGTTTTGGGTTTCACATCTTCCGGGGGTTGTTCTTTGCCGTATTTCCATTTCAAAAAGCGCTTTCCGGTAACCGGATAAAGGGCATAAATCAGCGTATCATCCAGATCAACGGCCAGATCTGCGGTTTCTGCTTTGGCCTTATCCAGCTCGGGATCCAGAACTTCCGCCGGCCGGCAGGTAATGGGTTTCTGCCCGCGCTCATACCCTTTAAGCGCCTTTTTCTGCACCTCCGGGTCAATCGGAATCGCGGTTTTACCGTACAAGCCGTAGCACAAATCTTTTACCTGACCGGTGATCATTTTGTAGCGTTCATTTTCGTCGTCAAAAAGAACGTTGTTAACGGTTTGGGTGCCCACAATCTGGCTGGTGGGCGTTACCAGCGGGATTTGGCCCAGCTCTTTTCTGACCCGCGGCAATTCGGCATAGACCTGATCAATCTTATCCAAAGCATCCATTTCTCTTAACTGATTAACCAGGTTGGAGAGCATCCCGCCCGGGGTCTGGTGCAGCAGCACGTTAATGTCGATGATGGACATCTTGGTATCATCCCGTAAATGCCTGTATTTAGGCAGTATCTCTTTTTCGAAAACCTCATTGATTTTTGCCAGCAGCCGGATATCAAAGCCGGTATCGCGGTTGGTCCCCAGCAGGGTCATGACCAGCGGTTCAATGGCGGCATGGGCGGTGCGATAAGCGTATGGTGACATGCAGGTGTCAATGATGTCCACACCGGCCTCGATGGCCTTCAGGTGGGTCATCGACGACATTCCTGATGTAAAATGGCTGTGCAGGTGAATCGGCGGTTTGACGGCCGCCTTCAGGGCTTTGATCAGATTATAGGCATCATAGGGCGCCAGCAGCCCGGCCATGTCTTTAACGCAGATGCTGTCCGCTCCCATCTTTTCAAGATCTTTGGCCTTGTTAATGAAATAGTCGATGTTGTAAACCTCTCCGCCCATCCGCGGTTCGGTCATGGTGTAGCACATACAGCCCTGGAAATGTTTGCCGTACTCTTTAATCACCGGAACCACGGTTTCAAAGTTACGGTAGTCATTAAGGGCATCAAAAGTTCTGAAAATGTCCATTCCATTCTCGCAGGTCCTTTCGACAAAGGCCTTGGCAACATCATCCGCATAGTTGCGATAGCCCACCAGATTCTGGGCCCGCAGCAGCATGGAAAACGGCGTCTTTTTGACGTAACGCTTCAACGTCCGAATGCGTTCCCAGGGGTCCTCATTTAAAAACCGGTGCATGGTGTCAAAAGTTGCCCCGCCCCAGACTTCCATGGCCCAGAAACCGACGTCATCCATCATCTCGGCCACCGGAATCATATCTTCGGTCCTTCCCCGGGTGGCAAACAGGGATTGGTGGCCATCGCGAAGGGTCAGGTCTTCTATCTTGACAGGATTCTGCGCCTTGGGTCGATCTTTGTCATAATTCATTGTCGTCATTTTTACTTGAATGTCATCACTCATTTTTTGTAACTCCTTTTAAACACAAGTTAGGGGCTTCGCCCCAATTGGAATGTTGGAGTGCTGGAAGATTGAGGCAAAAACTCAGGCCTCAAAAAATCTCTTATATTTTCAATGAACTACCCCGCAGCAGAGCTGCGAAGTATCAAAATGAATTTTTATCTTATTAACCCCGATGCAGAGCATCGAGGAATTCTTTTGATTAAATTATAGAAATCCCGAGACGTCTAATTATCGTTTGCGAAAGGTCCTGAGTTGCATCAAATTTCGCATCTGCATCTGCGCCTGTCGGCCACTTAGGCCCCAGGGCTTGGCTACCGGCACAGGCTGCTGGGCGAGCATCGGCATCCGGAACTGTGCAGTTTGCATGGCGGACTGCATCGCAATGGCCTCTTCTTCGGTTTTAATATATTGCAGCACCGCAGATATCGCTGCAGTGGTTTTTCTGGCATTTCCCATTTGAACTCCTTAATAAAATTGAATATTTTCTATTGAATATTGAATATTTTATTTTTGAGTTTTAAATCGTCAATCTTCAATATTCAATAATCAATCACATCGGAATATTGCCGTGTTTTTTCGGCGGCCGGGTCTCACGTTTGGTGCACATTACTTCCAGGGCGTCGATCAGGCGCGGCCGGGTCTCGCTGGGTTCGATAACCGCATCAATATAGCCCCGGTAGGCTGCCTGATAGGGATTGGAAAACAGATCGTCATATTCTTTAATCTTTTCCTGGCGTTTGGCTGCCGGATCCTCGGCCCCTGTAATTTCCTTGCGGTGGATAATATTGGCCGCTCCGGCCGAACCCATGACGGCAATTTCCGCCGTAGGCCAGGCAAATGCCATATCCGCACCCAGGTCTTTTGAGCACATCGCCAGATATGAGCCCCCGTAATCCTTGCGGGTGACCAGCAGCAGTTTGGGCACCGTGGCCTCCGAATAACACCACAGAAGCTTGGCACCATGCCGGATGATCCCGCCCCATTCCTGCTGGCTGCCGGGCAGGTATCCCGGCACGTCAGCGATGGTTAACATCGGTATATTGAATGCGTCGCAAAATCGAATAAAGCGTGTGGCTTTGTCCGAAGCATTGATATCCAGGCAGCCGGCCAGCACTTTCGGCTGGTTGGCAATAATACCGATGCTTCTGCCATTCAAGCGGGCAAAACACACCACCATATTGCGTGCAAAGTACTGATGGGGTTCAAAAAACTCCCCGTTATCGACAATGGCCCGAATGATTTCTTTCATATCGTAGGATTTGTTAGGGCTATCCGGAATAATCGAATCCAGGGCCGGATCGGTGCGTTTGGGATCATCCCCCGTATCAACGAAAGGCGGATCTTCCATATTATTGGACGGCAGATAGGACAGCAGCCGTTTGATCCGATCGATCGCATCTTCATCGCTATCACAGGCAAAGTGGGCCACACCGCTTTTTTCATTATGGGTTTTGGCGCCGCCCAGATCCTCAAAAGTAATTTCCTCACCGGTAACGGATTTAATGACATCGGGTCCGGTAATAAACATATAGCTGCTGCCTTTTACCATAAATACCCAGTCGGTCATGGCCGGTGAATAGACCGCCCCGCCGGCCGTGGGTCCCATAATCGCTGAAATCTGAGGAATGACACCGGAAGCAGCTGAATTGCGGAAAAAAATCTGTCCGTACCCGGAAAGGGCATCGACGCCTTCCTGAATCCGGGCACCACCCGAGTCGTTTATACCGACAAACGGCACGCCCGCCTTCAAAGCCAGATCCATAACTTTACAGATTTTTTTGGAGTGCATCTCCCCCAGGCTGCCGGCTCTGGCCGTAAAATCCTGGGAAAAAGCAAACAGCGGCCGGCCATCGACCAGGCCGTGGCCGGTGATGACCCCATCGGACGGGATATCGACTGTTTCCATGCCAAAATTCACGCAGCGATGATTGACAAACATATCGATCTCGCGAAAGGTGCCCTCATCAAATAACAGATTCAACCGTTCCCGGGCGGTGAGCTTGTTTTTTTCATGCTGCTTGGCGACCGCTTTTTCGCCGCCCATTTGAAGGATTTGGTCCTCACGTGCTTTAAGTTCTTTAATCAAATCTTCGATAACACCCATTATATGTATCCTTTCATCTAAATTTAAATCTTAAGGATAAAAGCGTCAATTTTCTAGACCGAACGCTGATTGTCAAGAAAAAAAAGCAATTTATCCGCTGCAAGGGTCGGAGCGGTTTCCCCTTTTGCGACTGCGCGGGTAATCTGATCGAGTTTCTTTTTGATTTCAGGATTTGTATCAAACCTTTCCTTCAGCCCATCTTCAACCAGGGACCACAGCCAATCCAGGGCCTGTTTTTGGCGTTTATCTTCCAGCTCACCGCTGGTGGCAAATTTTTTATGGAATTTCATTACCGTTTGCCAGATTTCAGCAATACCCGTCATCTCCAGCGCGCTGCATGTCAACACCAGCGGTTTCCAGTTGGGCGACGTGGGTAGCAGCATATGCAAGGCGGTTGCATATATTTTTGCGGCCTTTTTCGCTTTTTCGATGTTGTCGCCATCAGCCTTGTTAATGGCAATTGCATCGGCCAGTTCCAATACGCCTCTTTTTATGCCCTGCAGCTCGTCTCCGGCACCGGCAAGCATCAGAACCAGAAAAAAATCAACCATCGATGCTACGGTGGTCTCCGACTGTCCGACACCGACCGTTTCGACGATAATTACATCAAAACCGGCTGCTTCACAAACCAGCATGGTTTCTCTGGTTTTGCGGGCCACACCCCCCAGGGTGCCTCCGGAAGGCGATGGGCGAATGAATGCATTTTCTTCTACCGAAAGCTTTTCCATGCGAGTCTTATCGGCCATCACGCTGCCTCCGCTTCTGGAGCTGCTGGGATCCACCGCCAGAACCGCCACCCGATGGCCGGCTTCCACAAGCAATATACCAAGACTCTCAATGAAAGTGCTTTTGCCTACGCCGGGCACACCGGTAATGCCGAGACGAACCGCTTTTCCGGTATGCGGCAGCAGTTCATCAACGATTTTGCGAGCCAGTTGCTGATGGTCGGGGCGCGAACTTTCGATCAGGGTGATGGTTTTAGAGAGAATCCTGCGGTCCTGTTCCTGTACACCCTTGACAAATATTTTTGGATCAGCCGGATTCATATAGAGTTTTTACAATTTTAATGGTTTTAAGCGCTTAACACTTAATATGCGCTATCTACTCAAACATAATTGAATATCGAATATCCATTACCGAATGTCGAATGTCGAATAAGGTATTCTGTCATTTTAGCATGCTTGAAAAAGATAGAGCGAATGCGATTCCATACCTCGACATTCGAAATTCCTTGTTCGATATTCGATATTCATTATCACACAGATTGTGGTGACTTCGCAAAACCTCTTTACAGCCGTCTCTTTCAGATTAGGCGCTAAGTGATGATATCATCTCTTCTGTTCCAATGCATTGAGCACCTGATTGGCGGATTCGGTCACCGGCGTACCGGGGCCGAAAATACCGACCACACCGCCCCGATAAAGAGACTCATAATCAGAGGGCGGAATAATCCCGCCGACAACCACCAAAATGTCACCACCGCCTTCTTTATTGAGCGCCGCGATCAGTGCGGGGACCAGCGTGTTATGACCGGCGGCCAGGCTGGATGCGCCTACCAGATGGACATCATTTTCCACTGCCATGCGCGCTGCCTCTTCGGGCGTTTGAAACATGGGACTGATATCAACATCAAATCCAAAATCGGCAAAGGCGGTTGCAATGACTTTAATGCCACGATCGTGACCATCCTGGCCCATCTTGGTAACCAGAATCCTGGGACGGCGGCCTTCTTTTTCTTTAAAACCTTCGGTCCGCTTGCAGAGCGATTCAATGATCTCGCTGTCGCCGTATTCGGAAGCATACACACCGGATATACACTGGGTGGTGGCCACGTAACGCCCAAATACCTTCTCCAGGACATCCGAGATTTCACCAACAGTGGCCCGGGCCCGCACGGCCGGAATACATACTTCCAGCAAATTACCGCCGGATTCCGCAGCGTTGACGACAGCCTGCAGTGTCTGCTGCACTGCCTTTGCATCCCGGTGCGCTTTGAGCTCCTTTAATCGCGTGATCTGTTCATCCCGAACGCTGGCCGGAACTTCAAGAATCTCCAGATCCACATCTTCTTCGATCTGGTACTTGTTGACGCCCACAATGACATCCTTACTCTGGTCGATGCGCGCCTGCCGGCGGGCAGCCGCCTCTTCAATTCTCATTTTGGGCATCCCGGTTTCTATGGCTTTGGCCATGCCTCCCATTTCTTCGACTTCATCGATAATTTTACCGGCCTCGCGAATAATGCCGTCGGTTAAAGACTCGACGTAGTATGAGCCTGCCAGCGGGTCAACGACATGGCAAATTTGGGATTCTTCCTGAACAATCAACTGGGTGTTGCGCGCAATCCGGGCCGAAAAATCTGTGGGCAGACCGACGGCTTCGTCAAAAGAGTTGGTGTGCAATGACTGGGTGCCGCCCAGAGCTGCCGACAGACATTCCAGCGTGGTTCGAATAATATTGTTATAGGGATCCTGGGCCGTCAGGCTCCAGCCCGAAGTCTGGCAATGGGTTCTCAGCATGGTTGATCGCGCATCTTGGGGGTTGAACTGACTGATAATTTTATGCCACAGAAACCGCGCTGCCCGCAGCATGGCAACCTCCATAAAAAAGTTCATCCCGATTCCGAAGAAAAACGACAGTCGCGGCGCAAAGGTGTCGATACCCAGCCCTGCATTAAGGGCCGCCCGAACATATTCCAGCCCGTCAGCCAGGGTAAAAGCAGCCTGCAGCACAGAGTCGGCTCCAGCTTCCATCATATGATAACCGCTGATGCTGATGGTATTGTATCGGGGCATGTGGGTCGAACAGTATTCGATAATGTCGGAAACAATCCGCATGGAAGGTTCCGGCGGGTAGATATAGGTATTGCGGGTAAGGTATTCCTTTAAAATATCATTCTGGATCGTGCCGGCAAGTTTATCCTGGCCAACGCCCTGTTCTTCAGCGGCAACGATATACCCGGCTAAAATAGGCAAAACCGCACCATTCATGGTCATGGAAACCGTCATCTGATCCAGCGGAATCTGATCGAAAAGAATTTTCATATCTTCAACGGAGTCCACGGCCACACCGGCCTTTCCGATGTCACCGGCGACACGAGGATGATCGGAGTCGTATCCTCTGTGAGTCGCCAGATCAAAGGCCACCGATAGTCCTTTTTGCCCTGCGGCCAGACATCTGCGATAAAAGGCATTGGACTCCTTGGCAGTCGAAAAACCGGCATATTGCCGAATGGTCCAGGGCCTTCCGGCATACATGGTCGCTCTGGGGCCCCGCACGTATGGTTCCAGGCCCGGAATGGTGTCGATATGGTCCATTCCCGCGAGGTCCTCAGCCGTATACAGCGGTTTAACGGGGATGCCTTCAGGCGTTTTCCAGTTTAAGGACTCCAGGGATTTGCCCCTCAATCCCTTGGTCGCAAGGTCCTTCCATTTTTTAATTTCCGTTTTTTTTGCCATAATCGTTTGTTCCTTTTTAACTCATTTTTCTACAAAAAGAATAATCCCAAATTAATCATTCCAAGTAAGGGTTCAGGGTTCAAAGATTGAAGGGCCAAGAGTTCTGTCCTCCGACACATGACCTCTTTCTGCCGTTATCTAACCGCTGAACCTTTGAACGTTGAACCTTTGAACCAGGAGACTGACACCTGAACCCTGAGCGACACATTTACGGCAGCCTTTTTGAATTCCATAAATATGGTGCGCTAATCCTTGCGTTCACATAACTCGACAAGAACCCCATTGGTGGATTTAGGGTGCAGAAAGGCAATTCTGGCGCCACCAGCACCGATCCGCGGCTTTTCATCAATTAAGCGGATGCCTTTTTCTTTTAATTCGCTTAAAGCCGCTTCGATGTTTTCCACCCGAAAGGCGACGTGTTGAATTCCCTCACCTTTTTTCTCAAGGTACTTGGCAATCGGCCCATCTGGCGCGGTGGATTCTAAAAGCTCCACTTCACTTTCACCGACCGGAAAAAAAGCCGTGGTGACTTTTTGTTCGGCCACGGTTTCCGATCCTTCGAACTCGAGGCCCAGGGCATCGGTCCAAAAGTTTTTACCCTCGTCAATGCTTTTTACGGCAATTCCCAAGTGATCGATCTTCAATATTTTCACCCCATCCTCCTTTTGAAGTGCTGCAACATGATCATATGGCAAGCCCCTAGTGTTGCGTCCCGCAAGTAATTTACAAAATACGGTTTTATTTTAGGTGTCAGGTGTCGGGTTTCAGGTGTCA
>Ga0255055_10002766_pt1 | contig 12108 bp, 8 predicted proteins | sample JV7_2_27_MG_FD_188633 | JGI IMG/M metagenome (GOLD analysis project Ga0255055, IMG submission 188633) | Seawater microbial communities from Jervis Inlet, British Columbia, Canada - JV7_2_27 | ecosystem: Environmental > Aquatic > Marine > Inlet | place: Canada: British Columbia | collected...
GCGTGACGAACTCAGCTGCCGCTCGCGTCATGACGGCGCGTACGGATACACCCTGTTCGCGCAAGCGGCGGACGAGGTCCAGGCACTTGTAAGCGGCAATGCCGCCACCGATGATGAGTAAGATGCGGTTCTGCTTCACATTCAACGCCGGCGAGTGGGGGTCCGAAAGCATCTCAGCCTAACACAAGAGAGGGTCCAAATGGGTTAAGTCGGGCCAAACCTGCCTCGCTCACGGCCCCGCTCGGAGGCTGAAGTTAGCCGACAGACGACAACCCGTACGAATGCAGCATTTCTATTCAGTCGAGACTGTATTGGCCTCCCGCCAATGCCCTTCCAAACGACAACGTGCCATGCGCTTGGGCAGTGGCCAGATCGTCCAACATCCTTAGGCTCAACGTGGGATATACCTCGGTCCTTCTTCCGGAAGGCCGCGTGCACGGATTTACTGTAATTCGTATTAAGAAGATGCACGAGTCTGCTTGACGCAGTTACCCAGCTCGCACATTGTGTCGCAGCCGACGAATCATGGATCAGACCGTTCGGTCTCCAAGAAAATCAAAATGGTCCAAGTCTAGGGAATTGATCTCAAGCGGGGGGATGCCATTGGCATCACCCCCGCATTTCGTTTTCCCCACATTGATGACCTTCCACAGCTCGATTGCGCACCAGTCAAAGCGGGCGGGTGCAAGGCTGCCATCGCTTTGTCGCAAAGCCTGAGGAGCTTGTGGCGGCAAAGTCGCCGCGGCACACTTTGGCGGCCATGGATGCGAATGGACGAATGAGGGGGAGACTCGGTGTCTGCCGGTTCCGATCAATTCGAAAAAGCTCAGCCTAAAGGGCGTGCGCGCCGGTTCCCCGCGTTGGCGCTCTCGCTGTGGGCGTTGATTGCCTTTGCGATCCCGCTCATCGTCCAGCCGCTTAATCTCATTGATTTCATAAGCTTCCCGCTGGGCTTTTACATGCTCGCTCAGGGCGCGCTGATTGCCTTCTTGCTCATCGCGATTGTCTCGGCACGGCGCCAAGATCGCATCGATGCACGAGAAGGTCGGGACGATTAAGGGCACGGGGTCCATGGCGTCGAAACAAGACAGCTCGATTGCGCAGACTGGATGGCGCCTTGTCACGATGGCGCTGCTGCTTGCTTCCGGCGTTGGCGTGGCGGCGTCGCTGCTTCTGCTCCTCGTGAAACTATGGCCCGGTTTTGCGGGCATCAATGCGGGCTTCTTTATCGTGGGCGCTGCATTGGCGCTGAGTATTGCCTTGCTTGCACCGAAGCTGGAAGCTTTCGCGCCGGATGCGCGGAAGCTCGGGGCGCCGCCCTTCTTTCGCGGACTGGCTCTCAGCATTGACACGATTTCGGCGGCGTTCGTATTCGGTCTCGTTGGCGCCGTCTTCGCGTGGGGCCAGGACGGCCTTGCTTTTGTGCTGGGTCTTGGCGCGGGATATCTACTGCTTCAGCTTATCATCGCGCCGCGGCTGCCGTGTTTCAAAGCTACGTCGATACCTGCATTCTTCGCCGAACGGTATGGGGGACTGGCTCTGCGGATCTTCTCAAGCGCGATTGTTGTGGTCTCGATGGCGGCCCTGCTCGTTGCCCAATTGCTTGCGGCCGGTCTCATCGGCGCGCGCCTCCTCGGGCTAGAGTTTCAGGTTGCCGTCTTTATTGGAGCCGTCGCGCTGCTGTTGTGCTTCTTGCTGCGCCAGATGGCGGTGACGGCCTGGGTCAGGGGCATTCTCTTCCTATTTCTGCTGGCAGCTTTTCTCGCCCCCCTCATCACGCTTGCGTTGCAAAAGTACGGGCTGCCCGTGCCCCAGATCGCCTACGGCAAGGCTCTTTGGCAGATCCAGAACTTCGAGGAATCTCTGCTTGAGCAAGAGCTGGCAGACCCCGTTTTCATGAAGCCGATGCTCACGTCGTTTTTGACGCTGAGCCCTTTGAATTTCTTTGGCATCGTTGTGGGACTGGCCGCCGGATTGGCGTCATTGCCGAGCGTGCTGTCGCGACACATGCTGATTGGGCCGGTGCGCCAAGCGAGATGGTCGACCGTCTGGGCGCTGCTCGTCGCCGGTCTGCTTCTCGCAGCCCTCCCGGCCTGCGCGGCCTTCACCAAGCTCAATCTTTACGCGTCGATTGCTGAAGGGATGAAGCTCGTTGATCTGCCGGCCTGGATCTTTGCCTATGGCAAACTCGGACTAGTTCAAATCTGTGGCCAAGCTGCGACTGACGCCGCCACTGTTGCGCGCGCCTGCGCCGACGTGCCGATTGGAAACGGTACGTTGCGACTCCAGGATTTGACCCTGCATACGGATATGATCGTTCTCGCGATGCCGGAGATCACGGGGCTGTCGTACTGGTTCACCGGGTTCATCACCTCGGCCCTCCTCGCGACGGCTCTGGCTGCTGCGAACGGCCCGCTGCTGACAATCGTCCAGACATTCGTCGGGGATGCGTGGTCCGAGGGCCATCCTGCTCCGATCTCAACATGGCTTGCCCCTCGCGGAATCGCTGCCCTTGCCGTCGTCGCCACGGCCTTTGCTGCAACGACGCGACCGGGCAGCATCCTCGACGTGGCGACTTGGGCCTTCACGCTTTCCGCCGCTGGCCTATTCCCCGCGCTTGTATTCGGACTGTGGTGGAAGCGGGCGAACGCTTGGGGCGCGTGTGCCGCAATGCTCTTCGGCTTTGCGATCTGCCTCTACTACCTGGTGGCAACGCGTTTCTTCGCCGTAAGCTTCTGCGAGACGTGGGGTTTTCTCTCCAACTCCGGACCGATGGCGGTGGAGACCTTTAATGAGCTGAAGCAAGCATGGATGGCCGCCGAGCCCGGCGCGGCAAAGGATGCGGCATGGGCGACGCTCGATGGTCACGCGCAGACGATGGCCAACTGGTGGGGCGTGCCGAATCTCGCTGCGGCTCTTTTGGCGCTGCCCGTGGGATTCATCGCAATTCTCGCCGTGTCGTTGGCCACATCGGCCGGCGCGGGCGACCGGTCCTGACAGGGGCAATGCCGTTTGTAGGTCAACGCGTTCCGAACGCCTCCCGTGCTACCATCGGCATTCACGCAGGGTAGGATGCTCGTTTCGCCCGAAACCCGTCATGCACCTAGCCGGTAAAAGGACACCATGATCTACGATCTGGCTGTTATCGGCGGTGGCATCAACGGCGTGGGTATTGCGGCCGACGCGGCCGGGCGTGGCCTTTCCGTGCTGCTGGCCGAAATGGGCGATCTTGCGAGCGGGACATCCTCGCACAGCTCAAAGCTTGTCCATGGCGGCTTGCGTTATCTGGAGTACTTCGAATTCCGGCAGGTGCGTAAGGCGCTGCAGGAGCGCGAAGTGCTGCTCGCCAAGGCGCCGCACATCATCTGGCCGCAGCGCTTCGTGCTCCCGCAAGTGCCCGGTGGCCGGCCGTGGCTTTTGCTGCGCGCTGGGCTCTTTCTTTACGATCATTTGGGCCACCGCCAGCGTATGCCGGGCTCGCGCTCTGTGGATCTAAGGCACGATGCCGCCGGCGGGCCCTTGCGCTGCGATCTGACAAGTGGGTTCACCTATTGGGATTGTCACGTCGACGACGCGCGCCTTGTCGTGCTCAATGCGGGCGCGGCCGCGCAAAAGGGTGCTGTCATCGAGACACGCACGCGCGTTGAGGCAATGATTGCCGACGGTGCCCTATGGCACCTTACGCTGAAGGGGCGCGCTGGAAATCGTGCGGTGCGTGCACGGGCTCTCGTCAATGCCGCCGGTCCTTGGGTTCAAGACGTAGAGCACAGGTTTGGCGGCGGCGACCATCCCGTCAAAGAACCGCTTCGACTTGTCAAAGGCAGTCACATCGTGGTGCCGCGTATTGCGGGCGCGCGCGACGCTTACGTCTGTCAGAGCGCCGACGGGCGAGTCGTGTTTGCGATCCCCTACGAAGAGCGCTTCACGCTTATCGGCACAACTGACGTTCCCTTTTCTGGAGATCCAGCGGACGCGGCGATCGGAGAGGACGAGGAGGACTATCTTCTCAATTCAGCGAACCAATTCTTCGCGCGACCGCTGACGCGCGCCGACATCGTCTGGAGGTACTCAGGCGTGCGCCCGCTTTACGATGACGGCAAATCTGCCGACCCATCCTCTGTGTCGCGTGACTACCGCTTCGAATTAAGCGCGGAACCGGGTAAGCCGCCGCTGCTGACCGTGCTCGGAGGCAAGCTTACCACCTACCGGCGTCTGGCCGAGGCAGCTCTTGCAAGGTTCGCACCCCACCTGCCACCCATGGGACCGGCGTGGACGGCAAACGCTACTTTGCCTGGCGGCGATCTTGGTGAGGGCGGCCTGTCCGGATTCGTGCAGCGATTGTGCATGCGCCGTCCGGCCTTCGATGCAGATTTCCTCGATCGCCTCGCGCGCCGCCATGGATCGTTCGTCGATGACGTTTTGGGTGATGCGAAACGAGAGTCGGATCTGGGCGCTGCGCTGGGCGGCGGCCTGACGGAGCGGGAGGTCTGCTACCTTATCGAATACGAGTGGGCGTGCGAGCCCGACGACGTGTTATGGCGGCGCACCAAGTGCGGCTTGCACATGGCAGCGGATGAGCGCCGCGCCGCAGCGGAGAAAATTGCAAAACTGTTGTGAGGCTAAGAAGTCTAATTGGGTCTCTGCAGACCTTATTGCGGACTGAGCATTCCGTTCGCCGGAAACAGGCCGGGACGCAAGCTAGGCTCTTTCCACGGCCCACGCATGTCGATGACCACGCGCGGCTCAGGCCTTGCGTCTTCGGCCGCGTCGGCCGCCGGCCGGTCGCCGATCACCAGGCTGAGATCCAACATTCGCGCAGAAAGATTGATCGCGCCCTCTGCCTCCACCGCGCGCTTACCGGACGTTGCCCAGGCTCTCTCGGTGCGAATGACGCCATTCACAACTGCAAAGCGTGCGTCGAGGTGGTCGACGGACATGACGCCCGTGCTAGCCGTTGTCCAAGTGCTCCGCGCCTCGGGTGACTTCACCGCGGCGGAAAGCTGATCGATATCGAGCCCGATGCTTCCACCGTCAGCCATGGTCACGTAAAGTTTGCCGCTGAGCGAGTTGAGCAGGCTCGTGCCGGTGTCGCCGGTTGCCGAAATTTCGATGATCGCATCCCCCTGGCCTTGGATCGTTGCGTGACCGAAGATCGCCTGCGCGGCGCGGCCGATATCCAAATCCTCGAGCTTGCCGCGGATGTCGTAGCTGGGCTGGGGCCCATTCATGTCGATGCGCAGCTGGCCGCCACCGCGCGTGCCGTCGTCGATTTCCAACTCTGCAACGTCGGCAATCATCTTGCCACCCTTCAGCGAGATCGTCGCCGCGCTGCTCCCAATGGTCACGCCAGGAACGACGACGCTATCCGAAGAGATGCGCAAGTCGGCGTCAACGGCTCCCACGAGCGGGAAATTGAGGTCAGTTGCCGTGCTCACCAGCGAAAGCAGGCTCTCGCTAGACGTTTGTGCGTCGTCGTCGCTGGAACGAAAGTAACTGGTGAGGTCGAGTGTCTTAAATCCGAGTGTGCCCTCAATCGCGGGACGCTCGCCGCTGAAGTTGACCGACAGTGTGCCTGTGGCCTCATTGCCATCCATCTGCACCACCGCATCTTGGAACGTGATGGTGCGATTGACCCACTCAAGTTGGCCTTTGGCGTGGAAGTCCTTAAATCCGGGGCTTGAAGGCCAAACGACTCCGATCCAGTTGGCGGCCTCCTGCAAACTTGGAATTTTCAAATCGCCCTGCTGCGAAAGCAGCCGCGGGTTCTCTCCCAGCATGTAGTAGCCGTCGAAATCTGCTACGAGCAATCGGCTTTTCAGCGAGGCGCTGACCAGACGTGCGCCGCTCTTAACATCGAGGTTGGTACCAAACGTCGTATCGAAGGCAACTTTTTCGCCGCGCAAGACAAATGAGCCTTCCGCGTGGACAATACCTTCCGGATTCGATGTGACATCGGCTGTCACGTTATGAAGCGCAAGGGTGCTGCCGTCGGCCAACTTCACGTGAACCGTGCTGTCGCTCACGGTTAGGGAGTCGAATTTCAGATCCTGGAATATCGCGACCAGTGGCGCCACGCCACCAGGCGTCGCCTTGTTCAAGGTGGTTATTTCAGACCCCGAGAAGTCGGCAGAGAGCTTTGCATCCTTGAGGGCAATGCGCGAACTGCTGCCCGTGATGAACCGCGCAAGCATTTCGCCGCTGCGCGCCAGACCGGTGCTGTTCTGGGGTATGTAAATCGTTCCGCTTTCCAGTTCGATGAGCGGCGTTTGAAGCAGCCGAACAGGAGAGTTGAGGCTATAGCTGTCGGTCGTGGCGGCAAAGACGGCAGCGCTCTTGAGCGACAGATCAGGATGACGGCCGCTAATGAAGACGGGCGCTGCTACAAGACCTATCAGGCAGCACAAAATCGCGACTGACACCAAAAAGCGCCGCAGCGATTGCCTGGGGGTTTTCATGGACCCTGCCGTCTTAGCGTACGCCACTCGTTGCAGCCTACCGTCTGCCCACTTTGAAGCAGGCGGCCCGGATGTCCTTAAGCGTGTTTTGGGACGTGGACACTTCTAAAGCTGGCCGGCGCGGCGTGCAAGCGTTCTGCTGTCTGATGCGTCGACGCGAGACGGTTTTCCAACGCCCCGAATCACTTTGTATACTGCTTTTGTTCGAAAAGCGAGCATGCATAGGTGCTTGCCCTATCTTATCGACGAGCTTTGGGTGTGGCGTCAGCTGATCGCTAGCCGTTGAGCAACCCAGATGCGTCCTCGCACGTCATCGTCACTTTGTAGATTTCAAGCTGCGGTGACAACAATATGGCGCGGGGCACATGTTCAACGTGCGTGAGCCCATTCAGATTAGGGGGTAGTCGGTGTCATCGGGCGAACGCCGGCGTCGACTTGCCGTAAGGATGCTGCGCGACGTGACGAGATGGTCTCATTAGCCCGAGCGAATTCAGATGGCGCGCGTTCCCGGCCGTCCACCCGCGATCGCTCTGTGCAATAGCAGCACTGGTATCAGTCCGACGAGTATGATCGTCAGTGCTCCGAGCGCCGCTTGCTCTAGCTGCTCAATCGACGCAAGCGTGTAGACATGCGTCGCAAGCGTCTCGAAGTTGAATGGACGCAAGAGCAGAGTGGCCGGCAGTTCCTTCATGCAGTCGACGAAAACGAGGAGCGCGGCGGCACCAAGCGGTGGTAGCAACAGCGGGAAATGGACACGCCAGAGTGTTGAAAGGGCTGTCTCACCAAGTGTGCGGGCCGCTGCGTCTAGGCTTGGAGAAATTCGCCCCAGCCCAGCTTCGATTTGGCCTAATGCGACCGCCAGAAAGCGGATCACGTAGGCGAGCGTGATAGCGACCAGAGAACCAGAGAGCAAAAGTCCGGTTGAGATACCAAAAGTGCTGCGAAAGATCGCGTCTACGCGGTTATCGATCGCCGCAAGGGGAATAAGCAGGCCGATCGCCAACACCGTGCCGGGAACGGCATAACCCAGTCCGGCGAGACGCACTGCGGGACGAATGAAACCATTGCCAGCAACCCGGTGCGCGTATCCTAGCGTTAACGCGACGGAAACCGCAGCGAACCCTGCGATGCAAGAAAGCAGCAGGCTGTTACGGGCGGCCGATATGTAGCCTCCTGCGATGGCTCCTGAAGCATGAGTCATCGCATTCTGCACGAGCACGACGAGTGGGACTACAAACCCGAACAGAACCGGCAAGGCGGCCAGCATTGCTGCGACCGCGCCCTGCCACCCTTGAAGATCTTGGAAGGGGATTGCGCGATAACGGCCCGTGGTATGATGCGTGCGCGCTCCAGAACGCGCCTTGCGTTCGATAGCGAACAGTGCGGCGACGAACACCAGCATGATGGCGGAAAGCTGGGCCGCGCCACCAAGGTTTGATCGCTGCAGCCACGTCGCATAGATACTCGCCGATAGCGTGTCGACACCGAGGTATTGGACGGCACCCAAATCGTTCAGACACTCCATGATGACGAGCGCGACGCCGGCGGCTATTGCCGGGCGGGCAAGCGGGAGTGCAACTTCGAAAAATGCGCCAAGGGGCGAGCGCCCCAAGGTGCGCGCAACTTCCAGCGCGCACACCGATTGCTGGGCGAAACTCGCGCGCGCGGTGAGGTAGACATAGGGGTAGAGGACTGAAGCGAAAATGAATACGGCCCCGCCAAGAGAGCGTACTTGGGGGAACCAATAGTCAGTTGGGCTTGTCCAACCGAAAAATGATCTCATGCCGGTCTGAACCGGCCCGGCATAGTCAAATAGCTCAACGTAGCAATAGGCCACGATGTAGGTCGGCACAGCGAGCGGCAGCACCAAGAGGCGGTCGAGGATTTCGCGGCCGGTGAAGCGATACATGGTGACGAGCCACGCCGTTGCCGTGCCGACGGCGAACGCGATCACGGCAACGCCGCCGGCCAATAACAGCGTTCGCACAACTGCGCCAGGAAGGACGGTGCGCAACAGGTGCGGCCAGATGTTTTCTTCGGGCGCGAGCGCAAGCACAAAAACGGTCGCAACAGGCAACGCGACAACCGCCAGGATAACGGCAACAACTGCAGTCCACGCTGGCGAAGCGCGCTGCTTTTGACGCCATGCCGCAATGGTGTGCGGCATCTGCGAGATTCGCAGTAGCACTTCGCGCAAGGGGCGAGGCGAAGTCGATTGATGCCCGAGATCCGGCATAGACCGCCCAGGTTCCTGTTGTCGTTCTTTCTAGAGCCCGATCGTTTCACTTGGACGCACTTGAGCCGTTCCAAGTGTAACGTGAATCAGTCTCCACACTTTTGATTTAGAGCAAGATTCACTTATCTGTTGGAGACCTCCCGGACGAAGGCTTAAGTGATTCCGTCAAGAACGATCTTGCTCTAGACGCGGTGCAAGGCCGTCTTCATCAGCTATGGCCTAGCACGCCCGGCGAGACGAGACCGGCACCCATAAATACTGTGCTCGGCGACAGCACCTGATCGGCTGCCTGGAGGCTTCGCGCGAAACACTCTGCCCCTTCGATGGCCGCGTCGATCTTGTTGGATCCGAGCAGGGCGACGGCGCAGGCGCGGAACGCCGGGCACGCGCTGTGCTGACAAGCCGCGACCATGGAGATGGCCAAGCATTCGTCGCGGCAGAAGCGGCGGCACGGTGCGGGATAGACCTCGATCTTTCGCCCTGCACCATCTTGCACTGCGCGTACCCAGTACGCGAGTTCAGCCATCAGCGGCTTGGCTTCATGCGGTCCGACGGCCTGTGAAAATTCGTGCCAGGCGACGTCCCAGCAACCGATGTCGCTGGTCCGGTATCCGGCAAGCCAACAGCGAAAGCCGACGCCAACCAAGCGCTCGGGCGCCGACAACACTTCACCGGCCGGCATCGCGGTGTCGCGATACGGGCAGGTTTTACGAAAGGTTTCGATCTCTGACATCAGAAGTTCGGCCCCTGATCGAATTGCACGTTGTCGACAAGCTCGGAGGCTTGTTTGCGAAGCTCGGCTATCTTTTCTAGCGGCAGTGCGTCGGCCTTGAGCGTGCCCCAGCTTTCCACCAATTCCGAGGCCGGTACGCCGGGCACAACGGGGTATTCGCCGTTGGCTTGCGCATAAATCTCCTGTGCTTTGGACGAGACAAGGAACTCCATCAGCTTCAGAGCGTTGTCCTTGTTCGGTGAATTGGCGGTGAGTGCCATGCCCGAAATGTTGACGTGCGTGCCACGCCCGTTGGCGTTGGGGAAAATGATGCGCACGGCGTCGGCCCATTCCTTCTGGTCTGGGTTCTTGAGCATAGCGGCCATGTAATAGGTATTGCCGATTGCGAGATCACAAAGGCCGGCCTTCACGTCGCGCACGCTATCGCGATCGCCGCCCGCAGGCTTGCGCGCGAGATTGGCCTTGAGACCTTCAAGCCACTTCTCGGTTTCCTCCTTGCCGTGGTGCGCAATCATGGAAGCGACCAGGGCGACGTTGTAGGTATGCTGACCTGAACGCGTGCAAATCTTGGCGCGCCATTTCGGGTCGGCTAGCTCTTCGTAGGTAATTGAGTCCTGATCCACGCGATCCTTCGATGCGTAGACGACGCGCGCGCGCCGCGTAAGGCCGAACCAGTGTCCGTTCGGGTCGCGCAAGCTTTCCGGAATGGCCTTGTCAATCACGCTTGAGCGCACGGGTTGTGTTGCGCCCGCTTTAACCGCCTGCGTCAGCAATCCAAATTCGTTGGTCAGGAGTACATCAGCGGGGCTATTGCGTCCTTCCGCAGCCAGCCGCTCGACAAGGCCGTTCTTGGCAAACACGACATTCGTCTTGATGCCCGTCTTTTCGGTGAACGCAGCGAGCAGCGGGTCGATTAACCCCGGTTCACGGTAGGAGTAAATGTTGACTTCTTCTTCTCCCGCGCTTGCAGGAGGTACAAGTCCGTTCGCCAGACTCACAAGAGTAAGAAGTGCAATAGCCGTCGCCCGCCGCAAGACGGTACAGAAATTCTGCATTGGTTCGCTCCAATATACGGGGTTCAAGGCCCCGGTATTGGGATGAGTCGTAGTAGACCCCCCTGCGAGCACCTGCTCGCGATGTGTCATCCCTAGCCTGCGCGACTGCGGCCAGTCAATAAAAAGGCTAGTGAATGCAATAGATTAGAACTTGTCTAATTCAAATTCGACGACGAGAGAAATGCAGCAACCAGCTAGCGGGCGGCCACGCGCTCTTTAGGGAAGATCAACGCAACCGCCGTTCCCTCGCCTGGTGCACTATCGATCTCAAGTCGTGCGCCGTTCGCCTTTGCCAAGCTAAGCGCCAGCGGCAGTCCGATTCCCAGGCCGCCCGCCGCCTTGCGTTCTGGCTTCGGCGGTGACGACGCATCGAGTGCGCGTTCGATCTCATCGGCGCTCATTCCGGGCCCTGAATCACGAACTGCGACGAACACGGCTTGGTCGTAGCCAAGACCTGTAACCACTCGAACCTCACCGCCCGGCTCGGTGAACTTGATGGCGTTGGCTAAGAGATTGAACAGGATCTGCTTCACCATGATCGCATCGCCGATGACGCGTGGCAGGCGTGTGTGCAATTTCTGGCGAAGCTTAAGTTTGGCCTCCTCGGCAAGCGGCCGCATCGCAGAAACGGAGCCTTTAGCGATCGCGTTGAGATCGAGTTCGACTGTTTCCAGCAGGTTCGTCGTGGCCTCTGGCGCGTCGCTAAGCAGACGACTGATGACCGCTAGGGCGTGGTGAGCATTGCTATGAATATCAGTTGCGTAGCCGCGGTAGCGCGCATTGGGCAGCTTGCCAAAGCGTTCGTCCTTCATGATTTCGGCTGCCACGGCGATAGCGCTCAAGGGTGTTCTAAGCTCATGAGCGAGCTTGGAGACGTTCGGCGTGTGATCGGGCGATGAGGCGGCCGGCAGTCCCTCATCCTCTTCTGATTCAGCCGTCGGCTCCTCGTGCTGGTCCTTGCGCCCGCCAAAGCCGCCGCGAATGGCGCTGGCAATCTTCTTGAGCGTCGCGGCATCGTCGGCTGCGGCTGAAATACCGGTTGATGGACTCGCATCGTACGTGGCCGCGACGTCTTGGTCCTCGTTAACCATTGTGACGAGGACCAGCGGAGGGGCGCCCGATTGCGCCACGGCACTAATGCTGCAAAGGAGGTTTTCCGCCCCATAGGCCGTCCAAAAGACGAGGGACTCGCGCTTTCCGCCGTTGAGCGGCTCGTGGGCCATGGCCCGCAGCCGGATGAGGCCGGGCATCGCCGCATCTAGCGTGCCGGAGGCTGCGTCCGGGCACAGCCCCAAGCGTGCGGCCCCGGCAGAGTTCGCCGCAAGGACACGCCCTTTGGCCGGATCGATGACCCATGCGGGGCCGCGGCAGCGCAAAAGTGCTTGCTCGGGGCCTGATCCGGTCGATTGTGGCAATGCGCGAGGTCCGTCAGCTGGCATGGACGAAATACCAAGGCTTAAAGTCTGTTAGCGCGTGCGGCTCTCTGCGTCCACGAGCCCAATGGCCCCAGGTACGCTATCCACACTCAATTTCGCGGTCGCTTCGTATCGGTCCCTGGATATAATCGGTCAATGCCCGATAACCAGGAGCGGGCGCCAGGAGCTTCCTGGACGATGAGGAGGAAGTCGC
>Ga0255055_10002768_pt1 | contig 12106 bp, 19 predicted proteins | sample JV7_2_27_MG_FD_188633 | JGI IMG/M metagenome (GOLD analysis project Ga0255055, IMG submission 188633) | Seawater microbial communities from Jervis Inlet, British Columbia, Canada - JV7_2_27 | ecosystem: Environmental > Aquatic > Marine > Inlet | place: Canada: British Columbia | collected...
AAAACACTATCATGCCCATGCTCCGATTTTATCATGATTCATGCTCCTTTACATGGGGTGATATGCCCATTTTGTATATGCTGTTTATGGTGTCAGAGTATATTTTATCATAGCCCGCGAGCTCAAAATAAACATCAATAAGGTGTGCTTTAATACCCAGACCATTGTCGTCGAGCCCTTCATGCGCCTCAACGATGCACATATGTGGTCGCCACTTGGCTATAGAGAACCCGTTCAGTACATCTACCTCACTGCCCTCCACGTCAATGACAAGCACGTCAAAGGCTGGGGGCCACGCGAGTTTCTCTAGCTCTATGTCTAAAGTGGACACATCTACGAGCATGGTTTTTTCATCCGCGTGCCCGGTTGACCTGGCCCAAGGGATGCCCATGTACATATCTCTAGTTCTTTTGCTTAGGGTAGATAGCGAGCCGCCCAGATAAAGCTCAGCTTTGCCCGACATGTTGCTCAAGGCCAGCTGGCGTATGGTTATGTTATCCATGCCAGTGTAGCGCTCTTTGCACTTGCTCACGAGTTCGGGCTGCGGCTCAAAGTAAAGACCCGTCCAGCCAGCCATAGCTAATGACCATGTGTTGCTCCATGTGTAGCAGTCAAATGCACCGACCTCGACAAAATGACCAGAGGTTTTGTATCCAAATGTGTCCATGTATATGTCATCTAAGCCTGGTATCTGGCACCGGTAACCTCGATCATATTTCATGTTTTGTTGCCAGCAGTATTAATTGAGTTGGTGGAACAGCTATCTCGTGTATCGCGTGGCCGGATTTCGCATAGTAGTCAACAAACCACTTCTTGTTGCTCGGTGGTCCTAGGCCGTCTGCCCCAAGATAGTTGTCCGTGAACCATATCAAGTGGTTCTGTGCATTCGCCTTGTCCATAACAACCTCTCTAGTCGATGTTGGTGTCTCGTCTAGGGCGCAGACAGACACGAAGAGGTCGTGTCGTTTTGGGCGTTCACCCGCACAATTTTCGTAGGACACGTTTTTGATCCCTCTGTTTTCGTGATGCCATCTCTGAATTAGCAACATCTCTGGGAAATCGCATGCTGTGTAGCGGCCTCTGTACACAAATGCATCTAACACAATTGGTAGAAGACCGAGGCCGCCGCCAAACTCATATATACTTGCGTCTGCCCTGAACATGCCGTGATCCACAAGAAGCTGGAACACGTACATTTGGCGCAGATATGACCCAATGGCGGCGTCATTCGTGCACATGTTCAGGGCCAATCTCTTGAACTCAGACGATAGTGGTAGTCCCTCGGCGTGTGTTGTTGCCCCTGTGACCAGCGCCTCCTTGGCAACAGGCCAATCGTACATGCCGCTCAAGTCGCCATTCGCCTGAATGATGCGATTTCTGAGATCCTTTCTCCTGAAATCCCAGGTGAACCGCTTTGGCGCGTGTATTGGGTCAGTTACCTCAAGGGCCCGTATGGTTTCCTTTACGTCATTATTGTTCATCAGACCACGTTAGGGTACCTGCTGCCATTTACTATGCGACTAATGGCCGAATATGTGCGGTTGTATCTGCGGCCAATGTCCGTTTGCGTATACCCCAAGCGGGCTAGCTCTCTAATCTTCCTGACATCCCTTGGCCTAAGCCGAGACGAGAGACTATAGCGCACCTCTTTCTTCAGCTCGTCCGGGAGAAGGTCGTATGCCCTTACCCAGTTCTTGCTCTCTACGGTGCCATACAGGGCTCGATGCACGGTCTCTTCGTGGAATCCCGAGCACGCCGCTATATCCTCAATAGGTTCACCTTTAATCGCTCTAAATGCCCAGTCTATCAAATACCGCGCATAGTCGTTTTCTGTCTTGCGATCTTTGCCAGTTCTTAACTTGTAGCAGTAGCATGCATGGCACAATCCTTTCGCATAGTACACATACCGCTCGCCGCAGTTCTCACATGGCGGGCCATTTTTTGCCCTCTTTTTGCGTGAAGCCGCCGTGGTGTCCAGCCTGCATTTGATGCAGTAGTAGTCTATGCCGTCCGACCAACAGACGGCTTTGTAAAACTCGCGGGCATACTTCGTCTCTTTGCACCTAACACATTCTTTTTTCATGTCATACCTCCTCGTATGATAGCTAGTCTGTGTTCTGATATTCCTTTATTGCTTACTCTGAAATGGATGAACCGCCCACTCCTGCAGAGTATCCATCGCCTACCCTTCTCGCCCCAGAAGGCCCATTTGTCGTCCTGGAGCCATGTATCCACCGTGGCTTTCAAACTTATGCGCTCGCTACACATGGGACATTCAATCATGGGCGAACATGCACGGGCGCTCTAAATACTTGGGCTGGATGAACTCCTTAGCATGGGGCATGCACAGGCCCATATTGGTGAGTGTGAAGCTCTGCGCCTCGACCGTGACTGAGAATTCGGCAGCCATCTTACACCCATTCACCCTGCACCACAACTCGATTTCGGCATTAACCAAATCGGTTATTATGGCATCAAGGCCAGATACGGCTAGGTTTTTCTGGGGCATACTAAAACGGTGGTGTCCAGTCATCTGTCTCTATGGACGCAGCTGGCAGATCGGGGTTCTCGATCTTTGTGTGTGCCCCATCGCAGTATGGCTTGTTGCTAGATAAGCCGCACCTGCATAGTGCCACAGTGCCCTCGTTCTTGAGTAGCTTCGTATCATCTCGCCTTACCTGGATTTCTGATGCATATATTATTATCGGCCCGCCTTCAACCAAGTCTATCTTTGTCATAGTAACCTCCTACTGTGTCCTTGTTATCTTGGTTTGTTTACCAGTGTTGTTGTTTATATCCAGGGTGTCGCCAGCGACAGACCCGGACAAAAACGCTTTAATGATAGCATGGTCTTCTTCCTTGTAACGCGGGAGAAGAGTTCCTAGCAACCTGCTACCATCCTTCAAGTAAGTGTTTTTGGTTCTCCCTGGACGGAAGACCTCTACTTTAATCATTCTTCACCGCTGTACCCAATCATGCGTAAGTATATGTTGTCATCACCTGTTATGGGCAGCTCCAACTCGTACATCCTGTTGCATTTGGGGCATACCAACGTTGATATTTTCTTTGCGAACTCCATGTGCTCCTCATTAATGTTTAGTAGCTCTTCACACACGTAACAATAGTGCTCGTCAAGCCATCCTAATAAGCCATTCATGTTTATGCCTCCTTTCTCATGATCTATTAATAGTGGACGTGATGGCATCGAAGCCATGTCCAGGGCCACAGATGTCTCCATCTGCTTGGACGGCCCTGTAGAATCCTGTCACGCCCATTACCAGCCCAAGTCATCTATGTCATCGTTGGCAGTTGTCCATGTCGTATCAGTGGTGGCAGTGGCAAAATGCGCCACACTTCCATTATCCTCCCACGTCCATGGCATATACACATATTCTCCTTCCATGGGCATGTCAAACATGCACTTTTTCGCCTTGCGTGGCTCTATATCATAAATCCAACTGTAACTCATAACCCACCTCCTATCAATACCATAAACATGATACATGAGAGCACCATGAGACCGACACACCCATAACCACAACCCATGGCCACTGGGTCTTCCATATCGCCAGACTCTACACTTACTCTTAGGGTGATTTCTTCATCATTCTGATTCATCGGCATCGTCCCATATATATAAAGCATCCTTAAATGTGTCCGCGAATCTGTAGACTGTGTTCTCCATAAACTGCTTAACACCCTCCACAGAGGCCGGTTTAGCCAGCACGGTCCTGTTTGACGCGGTTACTTCGCCGTTCTCGTCTATGAGAACCATGTCTATTTCCCATTTGCTGACTATGATTTTCATGGTCAGCTCACATTTGCTCATCTTCTTGTATGGGGGTGAATTTTATTTCAATGTCGTATGTCTTGTGTAGCTCCGACAGATCAAACATGGCCTCGGCCATTAGGTGGTTGTACTCTGGGGGTGCCACAAGGGTGGCGCTGAGCCCAAGGTTTTTGTGCTCAGCTGGCCTGACTAGCTGTAGGTCGTTTATAGACCCAACGAATCTGATTTCATGTGAGTAATCCACTGCTAACCTCCTTTTTTGTTTGCATATCTTTTTCTAGACCCCTATATTCTTCTGGGCCGACGAACCTATTTTGCTCTGAGCCGTCACTATATCTAATCAGCACAGCTATTGGGCCATCCCAATTCGAGTCTACATACACAATTTTACCAAACTCAACTGTCTCTTCTTCCAGAGGGGTGGCGTGCAACTCAACTATATGTTTCATGCGTTCTCCTAGAATGTTTGTTCTTGTCTTGTTATTATAGCAAATCTTAGCCGCTAGTCAACAAAGTAGGGGGTTGGGTCTACAATGTCGATTAGAGAGTAGCCCGCCATTCCGCCGCCTATCTTTTGTAGTGTAAAGTGTAGGTGTATCCCCGAGCTGTTGCCCGTACTACCTGATACGCCTAGTTTTTCTCCTGCGCGCAGGATCTGGCCTTCTGCAACCACGGCGTCTGACATGTGGCTGTACCATGTCTTCCAGCCATTTCCGTGGTCTAATCTGACATATATCCCGTATCCTTTGCCAGGAGTATAGTCCATCCTCACTCTTTCCACTGTGCCGTCCCTGGCCGCTACAACGTCAACAGGTCGCCCGCCACTGTCTATAGCAATAATGTCAACGCCTTCATGCAGGTCATCATATACACTATCCTTGTCGTAGTCTCTTGGAGCATTGAATGGAGAGTATATTCTGAAGGGAATGCTTGGCACAGGAGAGGCGAGAGACATCTCCAAGCCGCCACCACTGGCAAACTCTACTACTGTACCCGGATATTCTGTATTGAACCAAGTCAGGAATGTTGAGTGCTGGTTGGAGGGCAGGTTGTACAGGATTGCCTTTTTATTTTGCAGATCTCCTATTCCGGCATCGTCATATGATGGGCCTACTGTAGTTGGTTTTTGCGCCCACTGATTCTTGAAAATGTTGGCCGCGATATCGGCTGGGGTCGATGCGGGTATTACGATAACTTCGCGGTGATACTGTATTCTGGGTTCCCCATAGCATTCATCTGGTGGCTGTGGGGGAATGACAACTTCTCCAGGCTTCCACATTTCAGCCGTGAGATCAGCAAGGGCGTTAAGCTCTGGTTGCCTAGTCTCAAAATGCTTCCACTCGTTTGAGCCGCCGGATGTAAATGTATTGAACCCGTAGATACGGCCTTCTGCATATGCTGCTGTCAGCTGCACATCTTCCAACCATTCTCGCATAGCCAACATGTACAGGGCTAGACTACCGTTTAGACAATTTGACGAGCGCCAGCCGTCTAGCGCGCTTTCAAACGGGCCAGCTTCTGTGAAGGCCCACATTGGGTACACACCCCAGCTATCTTCCATTCTATCCCATAGACCCGAAAGGTCTGCCCAGTCGTTAGCAGCCCTTGCTGGCGTGCCAGAATATCTAGACCAGTGGGTATATGGGTGGTAGCCAACTACCGCATCGTCTGACACGGCTAGCTGGCCAAACCTTTTGTCTATCCAGTTTCCAACAGCAGTGTTGCAAATCACTACTTTAATGTCTGACAGCGCTGTGTGCTGTGCGCGGTATTCGTCATTCCACACCTTTACCGCCGCCTGCGCGTTTACTACTCTAGCGTCTATTTCTATTTGAGTCTGGCTATTGGCCAGATACTCGTTATCTTCCTCGACCAGGTCAAAAGACCCCTGCTCTGCGAGCTCGAAAAAGGTATCGTTCACAAATCGCGGGTATATGTTACGCCATTTGGCGACCATTGCGTCCCAGTTTGTGCTGTATTGCTGTAACGGATCATGCCAATACCTGAAGCATGTCCACACGTGTTTTCCTGCGTCATTCGCGGCTCGCTTTGCGTCTCTAAGCAGGTGCTGGTCGTTTACAGACTTCGCTAATGAGCTGTCTGCGCTCCTAGTTATAGCCTGTGTCCAGTTATTAACTGGTGCCTGTAAATGAATCATGTTAACTCCTTATATCCTCTAGTACCGTATTTACCATGTCCAGCAACTCTGTTTCTTTCCCGTGACGCCTTTCCCACTCGATAAGGCTGTCGTGTCGTGAAACACCGTACCCGCCAAGCCGGTGGTGGTTTGGGCACAGGGGTATAGTCTTGTCATGGTTCCTTCGCTGGCCTGTTCCTAGGCCATCTCTAAGATGGTGTATCTCTGGCTGAGTAAAAACCCCGCGCTCTATTCTGCATACTATGCAACCAATGCGTCTAAGAGTGTGCATTCGCTTCTTTTGTCTAGCGTTCATTTCCTTTTCACATGCTCTGCATATATCGCCAATTCTTCCGTTTATATCCCAGCCCCAATCTGGCGGGACTATATCTTCCATATCTATCATGAATATGAGGCACTGGCCACAGCGCTCAATCTCTCCAGCCTCTGTGAGGGTGAAGGTTGCAATGTGCGTCCTAAGCCACTTGTCTTTATGTCGTTGCAACATGTCACGCGGCCTTACGCCCTCGCCGCAGATAATTTCCGCGACGGACTTTTCTGTCATGCTTAGCTCTGCGGCTATTTCTTTGTGCGTTGTAACGCTGTCAGAAAAATACATCTCTTTGACCAGGGACTCAATTCTCTTTTTCATTTTGATAGCGCATAATGTAGTCGCACACACTAAAAAAGTATTCTTCACTAAACTTATTTTTCATTATGTTCACATCCTTATGAACCCATTGAACATTATCTTCTGTATACGGCAGAGACGAGTCGATCCTGTCTAGCGACGCTGTCCTGCCGCAACCATCGTCTGAAGAGGGGATAAAGCTAATTGGCAGGCCACTTAGCGCACAACGGCCACGCTGCTTAAGGTAGAGACTCCACCCGGCCTCTATGGTAATGCCAAAGGCAAGGCGCGCCCTTCCACTACGCACTCTTCGCGCATTCGCGGTCACTTGCGCCCACACACGCCCAGATATTTCTCCTGCTCCCGTCCACTGAGGGTGTTTGGGGCCGCGTCGCTCGCGGAGAATGCACCCGCAAGATTTACTATTACCTCTCTTTAGGTGCTCGGCCAAAACGGCCTTTCTTTCCCCACAGTTACACGCACACAACCAATATGTCCTGCCGTTTCTCGTCCCTGAATGCCGTTGCAAAACAGTCCATCTTCCATATTTCTTACCTGTTAAATCTACTAATGGCGTCATGTTGGGAGTATAGCACACATGCATGTATACGTGTAACTAGATATTGCACACATCGCTTGGGCAACTAAGGGCAGAGGCATCCTCCTCTTTCAAGTTTTCCAGAACCTGGAAGTCTCTGCTCCCATCTCTGTATATTGTAATCCCCTTACACCCTTTTTCCCATGCATATATCATGGCATTGGCTACGTCGTCCCTGCTAACGCCATTCATCATATTTATGGTTTTGCTTACTCCTGAGTCTATCTGGCTTTGGGCGCTTGCTTGTATATCAATGTGCTCTTTCCACGAAGGGACTTTGGCCTTGTCGGTGTTGATGCTGGAAGCAAAGCAATCATCGTTCTTCATGGGGTGCTCAAAGACATACGTCTCGCCACGCTCGTCTGTCCTTTGGTAAATAGGAGAGAATATGGGCTCTATGCCGTGAGATACGCCAGCGAGAAACCCGATGCTACCGGTTGGGGCTATTGATGTAGTTGTTATGTTTCTTCGGTCAACCTTCTTGCAGTGTTCTGGTATTCCGCGCTCTTGTCCCAGGCTAGCAGATTCAAGATATGACGCACCAGATATGGTGCCCATAATGTCGCGTACAATGTCATTGCTGCGGGCGCTACCATACCGCATGCCCATTCTCAGGAGCATGTCCGCAAAGCCCATGATGCCTATGCCTATGGGCCTATGCTTGTCATACCATGCCTTAAACTTGCCGTTTGGAAATATGTTCTTTGAGCCTACGTTGTCTAGGAACCGAGTTAGTCTACGTACCACATCATCGAGTAGGTCGTACTTGAATTCTCCGCGCCGATCATAGAAATGGTCATGTGCTATGTTTATAGAGGCAAGGTTGCACGATCCATATGGGGGGAGCGGTTGTTCGCCACACGGGTTCGTCGAACTAATGTCACAACCACATATATCGTATGGAGAGCAATCATTAATACAATCAGAGAACAGTAGGCCAGGCTCGCCGTTGAGCCATGCATTCTCAACTAGCATTTTGAATGCGCCAGTAGCGAGTTCGTCTGTTCTGGCGTTGCGTATCATCCACTCATCATCGGCGAACACGCTCTGGTTAAAGTTGTAGCAAAAGCGCTCGTCCTTATCTTTCTTAAGGTTTATAAAACCCTCTAAATCTGGATGGTCTGCATTTATGGCATACATGAGTGCCATCTTCCTGAACCCTCCTTGTGTGATCATGTCTAAGTAATCTGACACGCGCAATGCCCATGCATTTGGCCCATAAGCATAGCCATGGGCGCTACCTGAGACTGGTGACCCCATCGGGCGAATGTAGGCACCCGTAAACCCGCATCCTCCGCCTCGCTTTCCCACCGCCGCGATATCTCCTAGAGTCTCCACGTGGTTTTCCAAGGTATCCTTCGTTGGTCCTACTACGAAGCATGCCATAAGCCCACCATTGCTCTTCCCCGAATTTACAAGACATGGCGAGTTGGGTAACCATACCATGCGTCTAATATCATCAAACACCTTACCGCTGTACTCATACGACTCTCCTTCACATACGTGATCTACCACGCGGTCTACTAAATCTTCCCACGTTTCTCGTGGTTCTAAATAACGCTGTTCGAGCAATGACTGTGCCTCAAATGACAGAGGTTCCATAATAACTCCTATACTTCTAAAAACTTATTGATCCATCTAATCCCATGCAGGGAGGAATCCATGGGCATGGCCTCGCAACTGATTATGGGCATGCCTAACTCATCAAACCCATGGTGGGTAAATTTCTCGTTGCCAGCAGCCAGAATTAGATTCTTTATATCCTGCTCTTCTGGATATAAAATGCCGCGAACGAGAGCGCTTTTGTCTACAGTGTATATACCCATTATTAGACTATAACGGGGTCGCAGAGAGGTGTGCGACCCCGTTAACACTTACACCAGTTCGAGGGGCTGGTGTTTCTATTCCCCAGCGGAGCCACTCCGCTAAAGATAAGTCCGAGGGCCCTTGACCAGACTGCAATTATTGTGTTCCTTAATGTCGAGGTCATGTGCCGTCGGACATGCTGATTATATCATGGTCGCATGGAAAATGCTTGCAAATTTCGGACTTTAATCTTCCTCTAATTTTGTGTATACTATGTTTATGGCTGTTAAAAAATACAAGGATAAAACCAAGCGCCCAAAGCGGTCTAAAGATCGGATAATCCGCGATAGGAAGCGGGTATCAGAGCTGGTACTACAGGGGTACCATCACCAGCAGATAGCTGACATCCTTGAAAAGGAGACTGGTCTCAAGTTATCGAGAAGCACGATTCGCGCCGATGTTGATGTTATCCGAAAGGATTGGATGGAGGAGCGTAGAGATAATTACGACGCTCTCATGAACCAGGAACTGGCCAGATGCGACTCGACAGAAAAAGAATTGTGGCGAGGATGGCGTGCTAGCTGCAACGGGACTGAGAAAAAGATTATCAGCGAGATTGCTAAGCAGCTTGAGGAAGAAGAGGGTGACTTGGAGTTGGTGGTCAAAGGTGTCACGACTGTTTTAGAAACCGCTGGCGGGGCCGGAGACCCTAGATATTTTGACAAGATCATTTCTGTCCAGAAAGAACGTCGCCGTCTTCTCGGTCTTTATGCACCAGCAAGGCTTGGCATCGATATCAGACAAAAGAACGAGCTCGTTATTAAGGGGTACGCAATAAAGGATGCTTCTCCAGATGCGTGGCCTGACCTAGAGGCAGGTGGGGCCAACATTATTGAGGGAGAGGTACTGCAACAATAAAATGCCGCACACATACGACAGAAGCAGGAAGATGTATTACCCATCTGCTATAAGCACCGGCAACAGTGTCTACAAACATATCCAAACGTTCAAGCCGCTCAAGTGGCAAATCGAACCATGGAAAGACATGTCCAATATCCTGTTGCTTACTGGCAGTGCCGGTGGGGGCAAGAGCAGGTTCTCGGCTGAAAAAATGCATGGGCTCATGCTGCGCTACGATGGTGCTGCCGGGTTGGTTCTCAGAAAAACCAAGGACAGCCTAAAGAACTCTTCCTTGCTCATGCTTGACAGAAAAGTAATTGGTAAAGACCCAAGAGTTCTACACTTGAAGTCAAATGACCGGTTTGAGTATTCCAATGGCTCTGTTCTTGCGTATATGGGCATGAGCGATCCAGCCGCCAGGGAGCGGCTCAGGTCGATAGGGCCTGCCGGGGCATTAGACTTTGTATGGATTGAGGAAGGAACCGAGTTTGTCGAGGAGGACTTTAATGAGATTCTGGCCAGGATGCGAGGTACCGCAGCGCCATTTTGGCAGATACTCCTGTCCACAAATCCCGACGGGCCCGCGCACTGGATTAACGTGAGGCTCATTATAGGTGGAGAAGCCTCTGTCTACTATAGTCGCGCCGCTGACAACCATCACAATAGAGCAGATTACGAAGACGCTCTTGATGGGCTAACGGGCGTCCAGCGCCAGAGGCTAGTTGAGGGCAAGTGGGTTACTGGTTCCGGCGTTGTGTTTGATACGTGGCTAGATGACTTTAATCAAGCATCTGGTAAGGGAACTGGTAACGTCAGACTAGAAGCTGATTACATACCCGATGGCGGCAGGGTTGTGTGGGCAATAGATGACGGCTATTCTGGCAAGCAAGATAGGCTAACTGGGATCTTTACTGGAAGGAGTCACCCGCGTGCGATAATGATGTGCCAGCTTAGAGATGATGGCACGATGGCTTTGTTTGGCGAGAGCTACAAAGTCAAGACTCTTGCCAAGGACCATTTGCTAGAGGCCAAGAGTATGTGCCAGCAGAAGGGCTGGCCACTACCCGAGTATGTGGTTCGCGACCGAGCTGCCGCGTCTTTGGATGGGGCCTTAAGGGCAGTAGGGATAAACAGGGTATTTTACAATAGCGTTGACAAAGAAGAGAGCATCAAGGAAATGCGCACCTGGATTGCCGCAGACGACAATAATGTGCGTCGCATGATAGCACATCCACGAGTGCGCCACTTCCGCTACGAAGTAGCTCAATTCAGCACCAACAAGAGCGGGAAAATAATTGAAGAGCATGATCATGGGCCTGATGCTGTGAGATATTTAATATGGCACAAAGTACACGGCGTGAGCCCAGAGGTCGATATTGTAACATGGTCGATGGTGAGCAATGGCTAAAACAGCGGACATAACCAGGACAGAAGAACTTATTGCCGAGGCGACTGGCGCTAAGGTATTGGTATCAGAGGAGGGGGGCTATCCTGTAACGGTAAGCCCACTGTTTGGTATAGGGGCAATGGCCAAAGCTGGCGAACTGTTACCTCCTTGGTGGAGTACGCGTAGAGATATAGAGTTGTCCGCATTTTGGAAGCGTTCGCCGCATCTAAGTTCGGCACTATACAATGCTCAGGCAAAGCTGGTTGGTATTCCATTGCAGGTCGTTGCCCGCGATCCAACCATACCAGAGCACAGAGAACAAGCCATGGACATGACCATATATATAAATGAGTCGTCTGAATTCAATAAGTCATGGCATGTCACATATGCCAAGTTCATGGAGGACTTGCTGACACAGGACAATGGTGCGTTCATAGAGGTCATTGGCGCTGGTCTTGCTGACGGCCCCCTATTCGGACCCGGCATGGGCATGCGGCATCTAGACGCTAGGCGCTGCACAAGAACATCAAACCCCATATACCCAGTATTGTATTTAGCCGAAGATAACAAAAAGTATAAGCTCCATTGGACGCGGGTCATACAGATGTCTCAAATGCCTAGCCCACGGGCCGAAATGCACGGCATAGGATTCTGTGCAATATCGAGGGCTGTAGACATAGCCCAGAACCTAGTTGATATTGCTATATACAAACAGGAGCGGCTTGGGAGTCGCCCGCCAAATATGGTCCTTTTGGGCCAAGGTATCACCGGGCAACAGATAATGGAGGCATTCGTTGCCGGTGAGCAGGAGGCGTCTAATAGAAATCAGACACGGTATTCTCGCACTGTTGCTATCG
>Ga0255055_10002769_pt1 | contig 12100 bp, 7 predicted proteins | sample JV7_2_27_MG_FD_188633 | JGI IMG/M metagenome (GOLD analysis project Ga0255055, IMG submission 188633) | Seawater microbial communities from Jervis Inlet, British Columbia, Canada - JV7_2_27 | ecosystem: Environmental > Aquatic > Marine > Inlet | place: Canada: British Columbia | collected...
CAAGATATGGAATGATAATTGACATTACCAAGTGTACTGGCTGCTATAACTGTTTCCTGACCTGCCGTGATGAGTTTGCCGGTAATGAATACCCCGGCTACTCAGCCGCCCAGCCGATGTCAGGTATGAACTGGATTCGACTCATCGAAAGGGAAAGAGGACAATACCCTGTGGTTAAGGTTGCTTATACACCGATAACCTGTATGCAGTGTGAAGATGCTCCCTGCATAAAGGTAGCGCAAAAAAAGGCCGTGTACCAGCGTCCGGATGGGATCGTTATCATAGATCCTGTTAAAGCAAAAGGACAAAAACAAATTGTTAATGCCTGTCCCTACCGTGTAATAGAATGGAACGAAGAGAAACAGATACCCCAGAAATGTATCTTCTGTGCTCATATGCTGGATCGTGGTGAGAAAGTACCGAGGTGCGTGGAATCCTGTCCCACCGACGCACTTATTTTTGGAGACCTGGATGATCCAAAAAGCGAGGTGAGTAAATTAATGGCATCGGGCACCACCGAAGTGCTTCACCCCGGATACGGAATAGAAGAGAAGGTCAGGTATATTAGCCTGCCGAAAAAATTCATTGCGGGAACAATTATTTACGGGGATATAGATGAAGTGGCTACGAGTGTGACCGTAACTCTAAGTAACGATGGAAAAGACCTATCAACGAAGACCAACGGTTTCGGCGATTTTGAATTTGAAGGGCTCGCCGACAATGTAGATTATACTCTAAAAATAGAGGCCCCCGGCTACAATTCGAGGAATATCAAAGTAAAAACAATGAAGGATGTTAGTCTAGGTGAGATAGTTCTTAAAAAGTAACTCGGGATCTTTTATCCAGAAAGATATCAAAACTCAATATTACCTCCAGATTTAAGATAAGGTTGATTTATGGCAGGTATCGTTTCATACGGAGCGTATATACCGTTCTACAGATTGAACAGGGCTGAGATAGCCAATGCCTGGGGAACGAGAGTGGCAACGGGTGAACGAGCCGTGGCTAACTATGATGAAGACAGTCTTACTATGGCTGCAGCAGCAGCCAGAGACTGTATTCAAGGAATCGATGCCACAAAAATCGATGGGCTATATTTTGCGTCGACTACAGCACCGTATAAGGAAAAACAGACCGCAGCAACTATAGCCGTCGTTTTGGGTTTACCACAAGAGGCAATAACTATAGATTTTTCCGGTTCTCTAAGATGTGGCTCGAATGCCTTAAAAGCCGCTGTGGATGCTATTGATAGCGGAACCCGGAAGAGTATCCTGGTTTGTGTCGCTGACAATCGTTTAGGCTTTCCTAATGGTCCGGATGAAATGGCCTTCGGTGACGGCGCCGCTGCCGTTCTGGTTGGTGACCAGGAACCAATTGCGGTGATAGACCACTATTATACCAGATATCATGAGATTCAAGATATCTGGAGGTCAGACAGGGATACTTTTGTCCGTACTGCAGAAGACCGCTTTTCTATGGACATGGGTTATTCGAAAACAATGACTGATTGCATCAGCACCTGTCTCAGCGATACAGGTCTGACAGAATCAGACTTCACAAAGGTTGCTATCTATTCACCTAATCAGCGTCAGCTTCAGAGGTTATCTAAAAAACTGGGATTTAATGAGAATCAGGTAGATAGTGTCATGCACTGGTCAGTGGGAAATACAGGAAGCGCGATGGGCCTGATGAGTCTCGTTGCCGCCTTAGAGCAGGCGAATCAGGGAGAGAGGATAATGCTTGCCAACTATGGGAATGGCTGCGATATATTTTCAATGACAACAACAGATACTGTAACAAAATGTAAAGATAGAAGAGGGATAAAAAACCATTTGTCCTCCAAAAGTATGCTAACTCCTTATAGTAAATACCTCAGGTGGCGTGAACTAATTGAGGTACAGCCAGCGGCACGACCACCGATTGAAGCACGGCAGCCGTCACCGGTGGCGCAATGGCGGGAAGTACCCTGGGAATTACGTCTTACCGGGACAAAATGCCAGCAATGCGGCACCCCGCAATACCCTCCGCAGCGTGTTTGTCTGGTTTGCCATACTAAAGACAAGGTTGAGCCGTATACCTTTTTTGACAAACCCGCCAAGATATTTTCATTCAGCCACGATTATGTGGTGCAGAGTGTCGATCCTCCGGTCACCGTGGCATTGGTGGACTTTGATGGTGGTGGCAGGTTAATGTGTGATATGACCGACCGAGACACAGCTGCCGTCGAGGTGGGTATGCCGGTAGAGATGACCTTCCGAAGACTTTACTATGTCGGTGGTATCTATAATTACTGGTGGAAATGCCAACCCGTGAGATGTTAGTGAAAAGAAAGGCAAAATGGATAGTATAAAAGATAGAGTAGCCATCATAGGTATGGGCTGTGTAAAGTTCGGAGAGAATTGGGAGCAGAGTCTGGAGGATATGATAATCGATGCAGCCTATGAAGCCTACGAAGACGCGGGAATCGACCCAAAAGATATCCAGGCTGCCTGGTGGGGAACGGTTTTTTCCGGTGAGACAGGACAGATACTTGCCACACCTCTTAAACTTTCCTATATACCCGTAACACACGTAGAGAATGCCTGTGCTACCGGTTCAGAAGCAATAAGAGCGGCATGCTATGCCGTCGCGTCCGGGACCTATGATATCGTAATGGCGGTCGGGGCGGAGAAACTGAAGGATACAGGATATACCGGACTTCCACAGACCAGACCAATTGCTACCTGGAGTTACCGACTAACTACACAGACACCTGCGGCGGTTTTCGCAATGATGGCGACAGGTTACTTCGCCAAGTACGGACTCACCCATGAAGAAGGTAAAAAATTACTAGCACAGATTGCGGTAAAAAATCACCACAACGGCTCGCTCAGTCCCAAGGCACATTTCCAACAGGAAATTACCCTAGAACAGGCCTTGAACGCTCCTATGATTTCGTACCCCCTCGGTTTATTCGACTGTTGTGGTGTAAGTGATGGCGCAGCAGTAGCTATCATCACCCGGGCTGATCTGGCCAAGAAGTTCAGACCTGATCCAATATATATAAAATCCGTACAGATATGTCAGGGCCCGCGGGAAGGCTGGATAAGCCAAACCTATGATTTCGCTCATGTTGAGGAAACTTATCGTTGCGGAATAGCAGCTTATGAAGAAGCAGGAATTACAGATCCGAGGAAAGAATTGAGTATCGCCGAAGTACATGATTGTTTTTCGATTACCGAATTGACTATCATGGAAGACCTGCAATTTAGCCCGAGGGGATATGTAAAAGATGACATTGAAGCGGGAACTTATTCTTTAGAGGGTGAGTTGCCAGTTAACACGGATGGCGGATTGAAGTGTTTCGGACATCCCATAGGAGCTACAGGACTCAGGATGCTGTATGAAGTATATAAACAACTGCAGGGTAAAGCCGGTACACGCCAGGTAAAGAATCCCCGTCTCGGTCTGACTCACAACCAGGGTGGAGAGCCAGGTGCGGCTACAGTAAGTGTGCTAATTGCCGGGAACGAACTTGGTTAACAGCGTTACACGGAGGTAGAAGTAAAATGACTGAAGAAAAAACTCTTCGTAAGGTTATCATAACCGCAGCGATCACCGGGCAAGGTGCCACGCCCGTAATGTCAAAATATCTTCCCAAGTCTCCTAAGGAAATTGCCGATGATGCTGTTAAAGCCTGGGAGGCCGGAGCGGCTATTGTTCATGTTCACGCACGTAAGCCAGAAACCGGAGAACCGACTCCCAGTCTCACTATCTTTCGTGAAATCGTATCAGATATTAAGAAGAGATGCGATGTTGTTATTAATATAACAACCGGAGGTGCTGGTACTCCTGATGAGAGAATCAAGGTGGTCCCTGAGTTCAAACCAGAATTAGCTACACTCAACTGCGGGTCATTAAGCGGTACCGCAATACAGGTATATGAAAGGATGAAAGATCAGATTGAGTATGAATGGGAGAAAAAATTTCTCAAGCGTGAGGAGTTTATCTTTGAAAATACTTATAAGATGATGCGTGAATACAGTCAGGCCTGCCGGGACAATAATACCAGGCCTGAATTGGAAATCTGGGATATAGGCCAGATTAGTGCCGTAAAATACATGATTGACCGCAACTATGTAGATACCCCGGTGCACTTACAGTTTGTTATGGGAGCCCTAAGTGGCATGCCGGCGACTATCAGCACCTTGGTATTTGTACACGAGCGTACCCGTGACACTATTGGTGATTTTACATGGTCGGTAGCGGCTGTAGGTAGAGACCAGATACCTATTGGCGCCGCCACTTTAGCCATGGGCGGGCATGTAAGAGTAGGACTCGAAGATAGTCTGTACGCAGGTTATGGCAGATTAGCCAGGAGTAGTGCGGAGCAGGTAGAAAAAATTGTAAAAATAGCAAGTGAAATGAGTATAAAACCCGCCACTCCGGATGAAGTGAGAGATTTACTCAAGCTAAAAGGGATAGGAAAGGTTAATTATTAGTTCTTAACTATCTCCATTTAGGTAAGGTTTACTTACGTATAATAAATATCAGACTTCGCTGGGAGAAGAAAGAAACAGTCGTATACTCTTTGCATAGCGTTTGTCCCTAAACTTGTACCGTTGGCACAAACTTGAATCCTAATGATTGTTATTTACTTTATAAAAGGAACGTATTATGAATAGCAAATTACTATGGACACCACCTGAGGTAGTAAAAAAAGCAGCCAACATGACCCGTTTCATAAACTTCGTTAACGAGAAACACCAGTACAATTTTAGCTCTTATGATGAGATCTATGAATGGTCGATTGAAAATATCGCCGACTTCTGGGCAGCATTCTGGAAGTTCGTGCCTATCAAGGCATCCCGGAAGTATGACCAGGTGGTTGATGATTTGACGAAATTTCCCGGGGCCAAGTGGTTCAACGGGGCAAGGCTAAACTTCGCTGAGAACCTGCTACGATATCGGGATGATAACATCGCCTTCATCTTCCGGGGAGAGACTCAGAAATCCGCCCAGATGACATATGCTGAGTTATACGATGCCGTGGCTAGACTTGCTAAAGCTTTACATGACATTGGTGTTAAACCGGGTGACAGGGTGGCTGCGTATATGCCCAATATCATGGAAACTGCCGTTGCAATGCTGGCAACAACCAGTGTCGGTGCCGTCTGGGCTTCCTGCGCTACGGACCTCGGCGCGCAGGCTACACTGGACCGCCTTACTCAAATAGAGCCCAAGGTACTTTTTACCGTTGACGGTTATTATTACAAGGCCAAAACCTTCAGCTCTTTAACCAATGTCGATGAAATTGCCCGGGGTATCCCATCTCTCAAGAAAGTGGTTATCGTCCGCTTCACGGAAGGTGATTCTGGTATCGAACAAATTCCTAACGCGGTATATTATGAAGATTTTCTTCCTAAGGAGAAGCAACTTGAAATCGATTTCGAGCAACTGGACTTTAATCATCCGGCCGTTATCATGTTCTCCTCGGGTACCACGGGTAAACCGAAATGCCTCGTTCAGAGCGGTGGCGGCCTTCTAATCAACCATCTAAAGGAACTTATCCTCCATACCGATTTAAGGCGAGAGGATACGCATTTTTACATTACTACATGTAGCTGGATGATGTGGAACTGGCTTATTAGTTCACTTGGTGTCGGTTCCAAAATAGTCCTATATGACGGCAACGTCGCCTACCCTGATATTGGAGCGATGTGGCAGATGGCTCAAGAGGAAAAAATTACCCACTTCGGTACCAGTGCAAGTTATATTAACCTACTACGCAGCCAGGGAGTAAACCCCGGTCGAGACTACGATCTTTCGGCATTACGCTGCATTCTGCAAACCGGATCGGTTCTGTCCGAAGAGGGTTTCGAATATGTCTATGAGGCCATTAAAAAAGACCTGCATTTTAACTCTATAGCCGGAGGCACTGATATTAACGGATGCTTTGCTATCGGCAGCCCAATTCAGTCCATTTACGCTGGTGAGCTTCAGGGATGGGGCCTGGGTATGAAATGCCAGTGCTACGATGAAACGGGTAATCCGGTAATCGATCGTCTCGGTGAGCTTGTTTGCGAAGCCCCTGAGCCCTCTATGCCTCTCTATTTCTGGAATGATTCGGAGGGGGAAAAATACCATGATGCTTACTTTAATGTCTATCCCGGCGTATGGCGCCATGGCGACTACGTAATGGAGAATAGTGATACCAAAGGGGTAACGTTCTTCGGTCGATCCGACGCTGTTTTAAAACCTTCAGGAGTAAGAATCGGTACTGCTGAGATATACAACCAGGTGGATACCATACCGGAAATAGCCGATAGTCTTGCAATAGGTCAGGACTGGCTGGGCGACCAGCGGGTACTTCTCTTCGTCAAGATGGCGCCAGGAACCGCGTTAGGCGACGAGTTGCAGAAAAAAATCAGAGTCACTCTTAGAGATAAGGCATCGCCGCGCCACGTCCCGGCCAGGATTATCGCTGTGCCGGATATCCCCTACACGCTGAACATGAAGAAGGTGGAGAGCTCGGTAACTAATATTATCCACGGTCGTCCGGTGACTAATCGCGATGCCCTGGCAAATCCAGAATCATTGGACTATTATGAAAATCTACTGCCCGACCTCCAAGAAAATTAATGGTGTTTCAGAGTTAATTTACGAAGGTCAGTATGCAATCACTTAATACTTTAGTCGATATTATATACAATTTCCAAGGGTAAACACCAGGAAGGAAGTGAGATGGAAAGCCTAAAAGATAAGGCAGCTATTGTCGGGGTCGGTTATACACCTCAGGGGAAAGTCCCCGGTCGGTCATCTCTGAGCTTTCATTTGGAGGCCGCTAGAAATGCTATCCACGATGCCGGACTGAAAATCGAGGAAGTGGACGGACTACTGATACAGCCGACGATAGGCGACCCCTCAATCACGGCGGCTCTGGTAGCCCAATACCTCGGCGTTCGGGTCAGGTTCCTGGCTGCATTGGACTCCTTTGGGGCCTCGGCCAGCTGTCAAGCACAGGTTGCTGCCATGGCTGTAGCCCATGGCCTGGCTGACAACGTCGTGTGCACCTACGGAGAAAACGCACGCTCCGGCGTCAGCGAGTACGGGACAGCGTTAAACGGCGGACTTGAATACGGCATGTTTGGGGCAGTGGCCGGTTACGCCTTCGCTGCCCGGCGGGCAATACACGAGTTTGGTACCGGTCCTGAGACCTGGAAGGAAATCGCCGTAGGGCAGCGGGCCTGGGCCAACCTTAATCCCCAGGCCATGATGTGTGCCAAGCCAATGACATACCAGGATTATTATGAATCCAAGATTATCGTGGAGCCGTTTCGACTCTTCGACATCTGCCAGATATCAGACAGCGGCCGGGCTTTCGTCGTTACGACGGCTGAAAGGGCCCGAGACCTTAAAAAGCGTCCGGTATATATCATGGGCATGGGACAGGACCATCCGGCTTCCAATCCCCAGCAGGCGATGTTCCTGACCGGACCTACCGGAGCCAAACTTTCCGGTGAGCAAGCCTTTAAGATGGCAGGAATAACCCTCAATGATATTGATGCCTGCGAGATCTACGATTGCTTTACTTATACGGTGGAAGTGGAACTGATGGACTACGGATTTTACGGTCGCGGTGAAGGTAAAGACTTTCTAAATGCCAAACGATTGGGGCCCGGAGGGGATTTCCCGCTAAATACCTCGGGGGGGCTGCTTTCGGAAGTATATCAGATGGGTTTTACCCCTTTGACCGAGGCTGTAGTGCAATTGCGGGGAGAAGCCGGGGATAGACAACTAGGGGCACTAACCAAGACCAAAGATCCAGAGATTATCCTGGTGAGTAATAACGGCGGTGTGATGCAGACCCATAGCACGTTAATATTAAGGAAGTAGATCATGATGATGAGTTACACCAAGGGTCTATTCGTTATCAATTTATATAACGGGTAACATCAGATACGAAGCGTATTCCGGATCATGGTGAACTTTGTGCAGCGTTGTTTTACTACTACAGATATGCAATCCGCCTGATGCATTATCCATGCTGGCAATGTCAATTTCAATACGATGGCCTGCTTTAAAAACATGCGACCGTGGCGCCAGAGCAATAATGTAGTCGTAAACCTTTCCCGGAGTTAGCGATTCATTCTCGGTATGTGGATGCCAAGGACGACAGATCTCTGACTTACTCTCATCAATTGCCCGATGTGATGCCTTCAGCCAGTCTTCCGTTAACACGTACCTATTCAAACCACATTCATCCACATCGGAAAGGGTCACGCGCCAGTTTGTATCCTCCTGATCGATTGAAGCATATAAATATAGAGCCATCGGACCGGTGACTTCAACGTCTTCATTCAAAGGTTCAGTACTAAATTTAATGGAATTTATCTCGGAAGTTTCATCAAGTGGTTGTTGTACAAAACAATCAGGTCCTTCATTGAATTTAGGAGGTTCTTTGACTAGGCGTCCCCGGCTGCGCAAGAAATACTTTGTCCAATCAGTCCTGGCTAAAGGCCATTCGTTCTCAGTGCGCCAGATATTGCTTCCCGTGGTAAAAATTTTAATCGGCGGTTCATCCATAATCCCATTGTTTATACCTTTTAGCCAGTAATCAAACCATCGCAAGACCTCATCATGAGTCTCGTGCCATGGACGTTCATCACCCGGTCCCATGATCATCTTTTTGGGTACGTTCAGTTTATCGTAAACATACCAGCCTCCTTTAGCCCAGAGGCCCGCCTGTGGTCCAGCCCAAGGTCCACCGACATAAACAGGAACCTTGATCTGATCAAGTCTGGTGTGTGGTGTCCTTTCCCAATAGAAAGGGCCGTCGTTAGGATGGAAGAGGAAGTCGGCGAAAAGGGGGCTTTTAGCCGGGTATCTGAGCACGCTCCAGTAAATACTATATTTCCTGAGGTCAGGATCGCTCAGCCTCTCCTGCCATAATTCTTCAAATTTATCTTTCGGCATGTTTTTTACAGTGGCGGAGACGCAATTCCTATTCGCGTAACCACTACCATGGGTCTGCCCCGGGTCCATACCACGCCCGCTGAATAAACGGTACATCATCGGATGAATGACACCTTCATCAGTAGCAGCCTGACGGTAAACATCATAGAATACTTCCCAGGGGAAGATCGCCTTCAGGTGGGGTGGTTGTTCAGCAGCAACGAATACCTGTACACAGGCAAAGTAAGATATTCCGACCATCCCCACGTTACCATCGCACCAAGGCTGCTGGGCGATCCATTCCACGAGGTCATAGCCGTCTTTAGGTTCGTTCACATCAAACATACCTACATGCTCACCCTCAGAGTCCCCGCAACCCCTAACATCAGCGACAATATGGGCATATCCCCTGCCTACAATCCGCTGGGTATCACCGGCTTCTATAGTGCCATCCCAGACGAGTGAACCAAGATGTGGCTGAGGTATCATCGGAAGTGCCTGTAGGTCTTTTCCATAGCCGGACATCGCCAGTAAAGCAGGGAATTTCCCCTCAGTATCGGGACGGTAGATATCAACTGCCAGATGTATACCATCACGCATCGGAACAAACTCGGTTTCTTTGGATTTGACCTTATATGCCGGTTGCGGGTGCAGTTCCCCTTTCATATTACCCTCTCATAATCATTACCCGTATTTTAATATCAAGAATATTTTGGTCTTTCTTATATGCTTCCAAAATCTTTTTTTCTTTGTCGTGTACCTTATTGAATTGCCAGGGTGCTTCTGCTTATTTATTAGCCTTCATGGTTTTCCACCCAAAATTAAAAAAGTGATCCCCATTTCCTCATGGTTTTTTCCTGGTATTCGGGACTAAAACGAGAAGTTACCGGAAACCTGTCACGACGTTCATAAGGCCAGCAAGCATCGATGATTACCCTGTCATTAATAATCACCGGTTTCTGTCCGGGGATGATCACCTTGGGAGGCGCAGCCTTTGTTTGTATCCCGCTGATAATCTGGACATTGTCCAATTTTGTTCTACTCGCTATCGCCCACATCACATCCTTCTCATTTGTAATATCAATATCATCATCTACAACGATTACAAATAGTCCTGCGAAAGTACTAGCCCGACTTGACGCGGCGGCAAGCGCCGCTTGTTTGGCATGTCCGGAATAACTCTGCTTAATGGATATTACACAATAGACCGGCCATACTAATCCTAAACTAAACCAGACACCCTTTACATCAGGGATACCAGCATATTCCAGCACATTCCAGATTTCTGCCGCCATCAAGGGGATAGTAAAGGGAAACGGGATAGGTGCTTTCCACGGCACGACACCAAGCATAATGGGATCATCTCTGTACAGGATGGATTTGACTCTCATTACCGGGTGCGGAGTTGAATTGTAGGTTCGGCGCCACTCACCAAATGCACCATCGTCTTTGATTTCCATTTGAGGCGGGGGCGGTATCTCCCCTTCAAGTACTATCTCCGCTGCAGCCGGTATCGGCAAGTCCGTTATTTCACCTTTTGTCACCTCAACCGGCTTCCCATGCATCCCGCCTACAAAATCATACTCGCTCTCACTAACTCCCGTGAGCGGGCTACCGGCAGCCATAAACAGGACGGGGTCCATACCGCATACAATGGCTAGGGGGAAACTCTCTCCCCTGCTGTGGTACTTCTCCATCATCATCGTTCCATGCTTACCCGGATTCATACCAACACTTATCAGGTCTTTATCAAAGACCCTGCATCGGTAAGTTCCCAGGTTGACCCAGCCTTCATCAGGATCCCTAGTTATGACCGCACAACCGGTGCCCATATATCTTCCCTCGTCAAGCTCGTGCCAGATTGGCGTTGGGAACTTGAAAAGATCAACATCATCCCCGGTTAAAATATTCTGCTTCACCGGTCCTTCCTTCACCTCTACAGGCGGCACCGGCTTGATTTCCTTCAGTTTCCTCCGCCAGGCATCCACCATCGCAACTTCTGATAACTCTCCAGGGATGCCCAATACTGATCCGGTGCGAGTGTGACTTTGGAAAGGATTACTTAGTACTCTAAAGCCCTTCGGGTATTCCGGGATATTATCGAATAGTAGCGCCGGACCATTACGTTCTGCTATTAGTTCGCTAATAGCACCTATTTCTCGGTCCCAATGGGCTCCTTCAATATGTTTGAGCTCTCCCATCTTGTCTACTTCTTCTAACCAGCCCCTCAAGTCTTGATAATCCATAAATTGTCCTCCATATGCTTATATTATTAGATATTGATAATGGCAAAGGCTGTTTGTTTTAATATAAAATGATACCCTCTGCCTGGTCTATCGTATGCTTTCCTTCCCCCGTGCAGTTTAGATAATCATTAGGATTGGATATGAATATTGACACACACTCTCCTATGATCTGGATGAATTGAATACGAGAGCCTAGTGTACAGGGAGTATAACACCAAGTGTAAAAATATACAAATAGAGACAAATTCAATACCGGTGACCCCAATTTAAGAGGTGATATCCTTTACGGGGGCAAGTCAACAGCACCATTCAGGTTAAAATGATGTCATTAAATCACACAATTATAGGTCATTAAGGTCTTCCTCTTTACTAAAGTAAAAGAAATAGACGAAATAGAAGTCAGACACGGAAAATCCGATATTAAACCTAATTTAAGGTTGAATCTGCCTATTCCCCTCGAGCACTATCCTAGCATCTACAGCTATAGCACTGTCGTGATAAGCAAAAATCGGATTAAGTTCAAGTTCCTTTATCCGGGGATTATTCTCCATGAAATTAGAAACCTTCAGTATATATTTCTCCAACAAAGAAATGTCGACTGGTTCACGTCCACGATAACCACTGAGCAAAGTGTATCCTTTTATTTCCTTAATCATCTGGCTGGCATCTTTTCTGGTAATGGGAATAAGTCTAAACGAAACATCCTTCAAGGCTTCAACCAGTATTCCACCAAGACCGAACATGATCACCGGACCAAATTGTAAATCTTTATAAGCACCGATGATTACTTCTACCCCCGGTCTAGCCATTTTCTGTACCGATACTCCCTCTATTTTGGCATTGGGATATTTTTGAGTAGCAGATTTAATTATCTCTTGATAGGCTATCTCTACGTCGCTCTCATTGTTCAGTTCAACTCT
>Ga0255055_10002770_pt1 | contig 12098 bp, 11 predicted proteins | sample JV7_2_27_MG_FD_188633 | JGI IMG/M metagenome (GOLD analysis project Ga0255055, IMG submission 188633) | Seawater microbial communities from Jervis Inlet, British Columbia, Canada - JV7_2_27 | ecosystem: Environmental > Aquatic > Marine > Inlet | place: Canada: British Columbia | collected...
GGCCCCAGAGCTGCAACAGTCGAGCCCCCTTTTCCTCATCGATCGGCTTGGTGGCGTCGGTAATCACCTCGAGGCGGTCGTATCCCCTTGCCAACAGCCCCTCGATGGCGAAGCGATTGCAGACGTCCAGGGCCACGCCGTAGAGGACGATGCGCTGCGGCGCGAGAATCTCCACGATCTTCTCGGTGTTGGGGTTGGCAAAGACATCGACAGTATTCTTCTTGACCAGCACCAGCGGCCGTGGAGTGACCAGCGCGGTACGGAGCTCACCGGCGGGAAGGGGCTCTTGGCCGACCTCCAAACTCCAGATCTGCTGGGTCGCCGAAATCCGTTCGGCACCTGCCGTATTTCGAATGCAGTGGGGTGGATAGGTGCTGGAGAAGTCAGGGGATTCGCTGATTTCGGGGTCCGAGAGCAGATGATCATCGGCCGAGGCGACCACGGGAGCGCGGATCCGACCAGCCAATTGCGTCAGCTTCTCCAGATTGGGGATGATCTCGACGGCGCCTGGAACGTAGAGTCTGCCTTCCTCGTCCATGAAATCGACTTGGGTATCGACATCCCAGAACAGCAATGGCGTGAGATGGGTCATCGACCTACTCCAGATAATCACGCAACCAGCTCTGGGTGGCGTTGAGAGCGGTGATGAGCTGTGGTGTCGGGCCGGTGAAGGGGTGAACCGCGCCCAGAGTGTGGCCGGCATCCGGAATCAGAACGACTCGGGTGTTTCCGGTAGCTGCGGTGGCCAGATCCCTGGCCTCCGTCACCGGCACCGTCTCGTCGTCTTCTCCGTGCACCAGGAGCCAGGGTGCCTGACGGCGCTGCGCAGCCGCCAGCAGATCCAGCTCGGTGAGTCGAGCTTCCAGATCATCCAGGACGAGACGGTCGATCTGCAACTCCTGGCCGGTGCGGGCGTTGACGATGGGGGTGGAGCCTCGTTGTCGCCAGATCTCCTTGTCCTCGGCACTGAACCGGTCGAAGGTGCTAATCGCCGACCAGGTGACCAGAGCACGGAGGCTCTCGGACCAGTCGGGGTGGGCCGCGGCCAGTAAGGCGGTGCCGCCACCGCGGCTGTGTCCGAGCACTCCAAGACGGTCCCGGTCGACGATATCCGCAGCCACAGTGTCGCCGACAGCCGCCAGGAGGAAGATCAGCTCGTCGAGATCTCGGCTGAAGGTAGCTGAACTGAAAGCGCCTTCGTCGGTGACGTGAGCATCGCCAGGCTGCATGCCGCTACCGGTGAAATTGAAGCGCACCACCGTCAAGCCTCGGTCCGAGAGCAGTTGGGCCAGGTACGGGAAGAACCCCCATTCCATGAAGCCCTTGAAGCCATGACAGATCACGATGGTCGGACGCCGGCCCGACTGTGAGCTGGCGTGGATGAGTCCGTGGAGGGCGCGCTGCTCATCGACGGGGAGCACAAACGGGATTGGAGCACTCATGGGGCGATTCTAACGAGAGGCTGCTACCGAGTCGGCTAGAATTCAGGCATGTCCAAGTCGGATCCAGAGGCCGAGTACGAAGCGCTGCGCACGGGCTGGGGGGTCCTGGAGCGATCCTGGATCTCGGTGCTGCCGGTGACAGGGGAGGACTGCCAGCGATTTCTGCAGGGACTGCTCACTTGCGACGTCAAGGCGCTTGAGCCGGGACAGGGAGCCTACGGGTTCTTTACCGATGCCAAGGGTCACATTCTCTCAGATGTGGTCATCAGAGCCTTTGCAGATCGAATGTGGCTGGAGCTGCCGGAGACCACTGCGGCTGCCATCGTGGCCCACCTCGAGAAGTACATCGTTGCCGACCGGGTAGAGATTCATCCCCCGGCACAACTGGTGGCTCTGACGGTGGCTGGCCAGCGCTCGGGAGAGTTTCTCGCCAATGTGGCCGGAGCCGATCTGTTCGCCGAAGCCATGCGGTGGAGTCACCGGCCCCTGGAGATCTTGGGTGAAGGGGTCGTGCTCGCGGCGGAGAGTCGTATGGGTGTCGAGGCCTTCACACTCTGGGTCGGTGCCGGCGAGGTGGCCGCCCTACGAGCGGCGCTGATGGAGCTCGAGAAGCCCACCGCGCTGCCGGCTGTGAGCTTTGAAACTGCGGAGATCCTGCGAGTCGAGGCAGGGGTGCCGGTCTTTGGTCGCGATTTCGGCCCCGAGAATCTCCCGCAGGAGACGGGGCTGGACGAGGCGGTGAGCTATACCAAAGGCTGCTACCTCGGCCAGGAGGTCATCGCTCGCCTCCACTATCGTGGTCAGGTCACCCGTCAGATTCGCGTTGTTCGCTTCGCGGGCGCCGAGCCACCACCGGTGGGGGCACCGCTGGTGTACGACAACAGAGAAGCCGGCAAAGTCACCAGCGTCGCTCGCTCGCCGAGCACGGGCAGAGTCGTGGGAATCGCAATGCTGCAGACACGCGCTGCTGTGTCAGGTACCCTGCTGGCTTGCAAGGACGGTGGGAGTGCTGCTGTGGTCTAGGGATCAGACCGAGAACGACGAACCACAACCACAAGTGCCGACGGCCTTCGGATTGTTGAACTTGAATCCGGCGCCAGCCATGCCCAGCACGTAGTCGATCTCAGTGCCGTCTAGATAGCGGGCACTGACCGAGTCGACAAAGACCTTGAGGCCCTCGAACTCCAGAACGATGTCGTTGGGTCGTGGCTCCTGGTCGAAATCGAGGGCATACTCGAAGCCACTGCACCCGCCGCCACGTACCGCCACTCGCAGTCCATAGGAATCCGCCATTCCCTCCTGCTTGCGGGTGACCTTGACCATTTCCACGGCCTTTGGAGTGAGGCTGACGGGGGGTGAGGTTTGAACGGCTTGTTCCATCGCTGAAGGCTCCCTGGTGTCTTGATCCAATTCGAGGCCGGGTGAGTATAGCGGTTGGCGAGGCGGATGTCGCTAGCCTAGACAACGCGTGCGGCAGCGGTCGAATTCCCGCCGGCCCGGATTGGGATCGGCCTCAGGCGACGGGTACTCTCCCCTTGAAGCCGTCCTCGTAGCCGTGAAAGAAGCCGATGGACTCCTCCGGGTAACGCCAGCAGTAGTAGCCATCGCCGCAATCCCAGTCCACCAGCCACATCCCCTTGACCTCACAGCCCAGGCCGGTCACCTCGTTCGCCCAGGCTTCGATGATGGTGTTGGCGGCAGTCTCCAACTCCTCACCCCGTCGCTCGAGCTCCTCTTGGCTCTGGACTCGGCTGTAGAGGGCTTGTACTTCCTTGACCGCACGAGCGGTCAGATCCCGGACAACGGGAAAGGTGTCCAAGGCCTCTTCGTAGCGGAAGATGCGATCGTTCGTCACGGCCGATGGAGTTTAGCCTACTCGGGATCGGTCTGGGTGACAGGTCCAGCCCACCGCGATACGATCTCGGGTCCGGGTTATGACTTCTGCATTATTCCAGGACGGCCGAGCGGGCCAACTCGAAGCCATCACGGGTGGTATGTTCTCGGGCAAGAGCGAGGAGCTCGTCCGTCGGCTGCGTCGCGCTCTGATCGCACGCCAGAAGATCCAGGTTTTCAAGCCCCGAGCCGACACTCGTGACGAGGCCGAGCTGCTGGTGACACGGGACAATCGTGTGCTGGCGGCCCACTCGGTGGCCAGCACCGAAGAGTTGCGCGCAACACTCGAGCCCGACGTCCAGGTGGTGGGCATCGACGAGGCTCAGTTCTTCGACGATGATCTGGTGGAGGTGGTCACCGAGTTAGCCGACAGCGGGGTTCGGGTCATCGTGGCCGGCCTGGACCAGGATTATCTGCGTCATCCCTTCGGACCCATGCCGCGGATCCTGGCGTTGGCTGAGTTTGTCGACAAAGTGCACGCAGTCTGTGTCCAGTGCGGCGCTTTGGCGCATTACAGCCAGCGAATTGCCGGGGGTGACGAGCAGGTGCAAGTGGGAGACAGTGAAGCCTACGAGGCTCGCTGCCGCCACTGCTACGAGCCTTACCAACCTGAAAAAGGCTAGCCTGCATTATCCATGAGCCGCCCGGCATAATGCCGCGATCACCCACCATCTCGAGCCGTACTCGGACTTCACTCCTCGACATACGGTAAGTATGCCTACGGGGCTCAGCCCTACGTGCGGCCCGACCTGGCGGATGCTCACGACATTCTGCTCGCGCGGTCATGAATAATACAGGCTAACCGGCCAGCGGCATCGGGCGGCTGTTCTCGTCGACTTGAACATAGACCACCTCCGCCTCGGTAACCTTGACAGTGCTACCACCTTGAGTTCGGCGCTCTGCTTCGACCGTCACCTGCACGGTTACAGAAGTGGTTCCCAGCCGCAGACACTCCGTGTAGAAGCTCACGAGATCGCCGACAAAGACCGGCTGATGGAATTCCACCTCGCGCATGGCCACGGTAACCAGCCGGCTGCTGGCATGCCGGTGAGCTTCGACAGCACCGGCCTGATCGATGTAGGAGAGGATAATGCCACCAAAAATGGTCCCCAGGGCGTTGGTGTCCTTGGGCATCATGGTGACCCGAATAGCTGGTTGGTGGGCTCTCCCCGCCGGCTGATTGTCCATCATCGCGCACTCCTTTGTCCGGCGGCCTGCAACGCCAGGCGCACTGCCTCCTCCGGGTCCTTCGCCTGGGTCAGCAGATTCTCCGTCTGACCGTCGGGTCGTTCCAGCTGCCAGCTCGCCAGCAAGACCACTGGGATACCGTGCTTGAGAGCGATACCGATCTCTGTCAGGGTTCCCCAACCGCCACCGACTCCGATCACGGCATCGGCGGAGAGCACCAGGACCTGATTGCGGGCTTGCCCCATCCCGGTGTAGATGGCCAGCCCTATGTACGGGTTGGGTGGAGTCTGGGTGGCGCTGGCGCCAGGCAGGATTCCGACCGTCTGACCGCCGACTGAGACAGCCCCCTCGGCGGCCGCTGCCATGACCCCGCCGCGACCCCCGCACAGGAGGATCCCCCCGGCGTGGGCGATGGCTCGCCCTGTCTGGTGGGCGAGCTCTTGATGACGCTCGTCACATGTGGCGCCACCGATTACCGCCAGCTGTAGTGGGTTTTTGGGCATGAACGCATGCTATCCTAAGCGGCCGTCGGCCCCTGGCCGGTGGCGACTCACCATGGAACCAGCGGACTCTTCCCGACCAGACAGCCCCACCGAGGTGACAGCTCTCGATGACAAAGAGCTGATCCGCACGATTGTTGACGGTCAGTCGGCCGCCTTGTCCGAGCTGTACGACCGCTACTCGGGAATGCTGATGGCCTTGTCACAGAGGATTCTCCACGATCCTGCCGATGCCGAGGAGGTTCTTCAGGAGACTTTCTTGCAGGTCTGGAACCAAGCCGCTCGTTACGATTCGAAACGATCCTCGGTCTCCACTTGGCTGGTGCTCATCACGCGCAGCCGCTCCATCGACCGGCTGCGCAGCCGCCAGGTCAAGCTGAGAACGGTCACGGCGGTGACCCGCGAAAACCCGGATTTGCATACATCCCCAAGAGGTGTTGGCAACGTATTAAGGCAGGAACGAAGGCGCCGGCTGCGGGAAGAGATGGCCAAGTTGCCAGCAGAACAGCGCCAAGTGCTCGATTTGGCGTTTTACGGCGGACTGACACAAAGCGAGATTGCCCAGCAGACGGAGATACCGCTGGGCACAGTAAAGACGAGGACCCTGCTGGCGATGAAGAAACTGAGGGCCGTTCTACGGGACGAGATCAGGGAGTTGTTGTAAACGATGAATAGCAAAGATAACACCTCTGTGGGAGTCGAAGACCGTCTATTAGAGGCTCTTCTGGAACGACTCAACGACAGCCCGGTCCCGGAGCCCGGATTGGTCGACCAGCAGGCCGAGGCGCCTTTGCGGGAGTACGTTGAGGCCCTGGGTCTGATGCCCTTCGCGTTGGAGCCCGAGATTCCCTCCGCCTCTGTCAAGAGAAGGATCATGGAAACCGTGGAAGGCGGACGGCCTACGGTCGAGAGAGACGAGGAGATGGCGGAAGTGGTGCAAATGCCTGCATCCGGATGGCGCCGGCGGGCTCTGCCTCTGGCCGCCAGCTTGGCGTTGGCCTTCCTCGGGTACTCGGGCTGGCAGTACCTCCATCTCGAGCAGCAGCGCGGCACCATCGAGCGCCTGGCGGATCAGTTGAGCGAAGCCAACAAACAGGCTGTACAGCTCGTGAACTACCAGCATGAGCTGGAAAGGGCACAGGACAAGCTGGCTCTGGTGGCGTCGCATGGGGTCGAAATCTGTCCTCTGCAGCCGGTGGAGACTGCTCAGTCACTCGGAGCGCCGCATGGAACTATGTTTGTCGCTGCCGACCGTCAGAACTGGTATTTGCACGTCGACGATCTCGAGCCCTGCCCGCAGGGTCGGGCCTACCAGCTGTGGTTTATCAAGTCGGATGGCAGTACCGACAGCGGTGGCATCCTGGAGGCCAAGTCCGGAGTCTGTCTCGAGGTAACCTCGGACGAGATGCCGGTAGGGACTGTCGCCATCCTTGTCACGCTGGAGCCCGCAGGAGGCTCATCCGCGCCGTCCGGACCCGAGGTGCTCTACGGCGACGAGCTGACGAGAATTCTGTAATCCCCCTGCACCCAGGCCGTAGGGTCATAAGGTCGTAAGGTCGTAAGGTCATAAGGTCGTAAGGTCGTAAGGTCATAAGGTCATGGAGTCGTATTGACTAGGTGTATCAAGACCCCAAGACCCCAAGACCTCAAGACCTTAGGACCTCAAGACCCTCCTGTCTCCGGCCTTCGGCTGGCAGCTGGCGGCCGATTCCTAGGGAATACTGCCGATCGATGTAGAGTTGGTAGGGAAGGACAGCGGAGGAAGAGATTCATGTTCTACGACCCCACCTATTGGATGATGATGCTGCCCGCATTATTGCTATCGCTTTGGGCCAGCTTCAAAACGAAATCGGCCTTCAAGAAGTACTCACGGGTCAGGGTTATGAGTGGCCAGACCGGTGCCCAGGCTGCCAAGACCTTGTTGGAGCGAGCCGGTATTTCAGATGTCGAGATCAAGCCGGTAGGTGGAATGCTCTCCGATCACTACAACCCGATGACCAAGACCCTGGCACTCTCCAAGGCGGTCTACGACCAACCCTCCATTGCTGCTGTGGGGGTGGCCTGCCACGAGGCCGGCCACGCGATCCAACACGCCCGCCACTACAAGCCCATGTGGCTGCGCTCGGCTCTCGTAAGGCCGGCAAATATCGGTTCGAAGTTCGGGATTTGGGCCATTTTCTTGGGTCTCATCATCGGCGCCACCGGGCTCTTCAAGATCGGGATCCTGCTCTTCCTGGCTGCGGTGGTGTTTCAACTCGTAACTCTGCCAGTGGAATTCGACGCCTCGGCCCGAGCCAAGAAACTCTCCATGGAGTACGGGATCGTCACGGCTCAGGAGAAGACTGGGATCGACAAAGTCCTCAACGCGGCCGCCATGACCTATGTCGCGGCCGCAGCCTCCAGTGTGCTGCAGCTTCTGTACTGGGTGAGCTTGGCGCGGGGCCGAGATTGACCCGCGGCTCGCCGCTGCCTTACTCGGCGGGCGTGCCGAGGATGGCAATCAACTCGTCGCGTCGACGGGCCAGATCGTCCTGATCTTTGGCTTCCAGCACCAAACGCAGAAAGGGCTCGGTGTTTGACGGCCGGACGTTGAACCACCAGTTGTCGTACTGGATGGTGATGCCATCCAGATAGTCGATCCTGCCGTCCGAGTAGCGCCTGCCCAGCTCGTCCATTTTCGCCTGCTTGTCCTCCACCTCGAAGTTGATCTCCGGGCTCTTGGCATAGCGAAGCAGGGGAGCGGAGAGTGCCGACATGGTCTCTCCCTTCTCTCGGAGAAGGTTGAGGACCTCGACCACGGCCATCAACGCGGAGTCGGCGAAATAGTTGTCTCGAAAGTAGTAGTGACCGGCCAGCTCGCCACCGAAGACACCGTCCTTGTCTCTCAGCGTCGCCTTCACAAAGGAGTGACCGACGCGCTCGCGCACCGGTATGCCGCCGCACTCTTCGATGTACTCGGCCACGGCTCGAGAAGAGCGTAGGTCGTAGAGGACGTGACTGCCTGGGGAGCGAGCCAGCAGCGCGCCGCCGATCAGCGCCGTCATGATGTCACTGCCAATGGCCGTGCCCTTCTCGTCGATAAAGGCCGCTCGATCACCATCACCGTCGAACGCGACACCCAGGTCGGCACCCGAGGAGCGCACCAGTTGGCTGAGATCCGCGAGATTCTCCAACTTGAGTGGATTGGCCTCGTGGTTGGGAAAAGTACCGTCGAGCTCGAAATAGAGAGGCACGAGCTCGATCTCCATCTGCTCTAGCAGAGGCCGGTAAATCGTGCCCATGCCGTTGGCGGCATCAACCGCGACCTTCAGCCTCTGCTCACCCGGTCCGGTCTTTAGGAAGGACAGAACGTGGCGGCCATAGTCGTCGAAGATCTCGCCTTCGGTCAACCGACCACGGTCGGTGGCTGACGGTAGATTACCGCCGTTCACTTTTTGCTCCAGCAGGGGAATACCGTGATCGCCGGAGACTGGCCGCGCAGCTCGCCGACTGAACTTCAGCCCGTTGTAGCGCGCCGGGTTGTGACTTGCCGTCACCTGGACGCCGCCGGCCGCCTGCAGGTGACCGATGGCGAAGTAGTTCATCGGCGTAGTGGCCAAGCCGATATCGCGCACGTCCAGGCCACTGCTGCGCAGACCCTCGATGAGGGCCTCACACAACGGCTCGCTGTGCGAACGCATGTCACGGCTGACAACCACCTCATGGCTTTCAGCGAGGTCGGAGTCATCCAATACGTAGTGGAAGGCCAGCCCGATCTGCCGGGCGACCTCCTCGTTGATCTGATCGGGATACAGACCCCGCACGTCGTAGGCCTTGTAGATTCCTGCCATGGTGAAGACCTTTCAAACTTTGTCGATGGCCACCGCGAAGTGCATGTCCTCCACCGGTTTGACTTGGAGTCCCTCGAAATCGGACGCTGCGAGCCGGAGCTCTACCGACAGGGTCTCATGGGCGATATGGTCCTGAAATCTCTCGATGGCCCCACGCAGCTCATCGGCCGCGTGATATTGGACCCGGATGCGATCGGCATAATCCAGGTCGGCCGCCTTGCGCTCCGATTGAATTCGATGGATGACCTCACGCGCCCAACCCTCGGCGATGAGGTCTTCAGAAAGCTCTGTATCCAGGGCCACGAGCAGGGACTTATCGCCTTGCGTGGCCATGCCTTGGCGCTCGATAAGGCGCACTTCGATCTCGTCGGCCGTGAGCTCGACGGGCTCGCCGTCGAGCTCCACAGTCAGGGAGCCTCGATCTTCGAGTTGCGCCGCCAGTAGATCGCCGTCCGCCTGTGCAAGGGCCTGCTTCAGAAGAGGCATCCGTTTGCCCAGTCGGGGACCACACTTGGGGTAGATCGGGCGAATTTCGTGATGAACAAAGGCCGCGCGATCGGTAGCCCAGTTCACGTCGTGAACATTGAGCTCTTCGCAGACCGTGTCCAGCTGGTCTTCGACCAGCTCATGCATCTTCTGATCGGTGGTGACCAGAGTCACCGAAGCCAACGGTTGGCGGACTTTGAGCCCGTGGTTGTTCCGGGCTGAGTGACCGAGACGGACAATGCGTTGGACAGCCGACATGGAAGCCTCCAGCTCGGTGTCGGCCCTGCTCTGGTCAGCCTGCGGCCAGCTCTCCAGATGAACGCTGGCACGCGCCTGCGAATCATGAGTTCGCACCAGGTGGCGATGGAGTACATCGGCAACGAACGGCGCCAACGGAGCGATGACCCGAGCGAGCGTAGTCAGCACCTCGTAGAGGGTCTGATAAGCGCTCTCCTTGTCATTGGAGTCCTCGTTGGCAGGCGCCCAGAAGCGGTCGCGGCTGCGGCGGATGTACCAGTTGGTCAGATCATCGATGAACTGCTCGATGCCACGGGCGGCGTCGGCCACTTGATAGCTCTCGAGTCGCTCAGTGGTCTCACCCACCAATCGATCCAGGCGCAACAGAACCCATCGGTCCAGCGGCGGCCGGCTCGCAAAGGGGAAGGCCGGACTGCCGGGCCCCCATCCGTCCAGGTTGGCGTAGATGGTGAAGAAAGAGAGGGCATTCCACAAAGGCAACAGAAAACCCTGAGCGGCCTCGCGAACCAACCGGGCCGAGAAACGCGAGTTGATCTCCGGGTTATTGACGCAGAAGTACCAACGCAGGGCGTCGGCACCAGTCTCCGGAATCACTGCCATGGGATCGACGACGTTGCCGAGGCGTTTGGACATCTTGCGCCCCTGCTCGTCGTTGATATGGCCCAAGACGATGCACGTTTGGAAAGCAACGGAGTCGAACAGTAGGGCGGCCAGCACGTGCAGGGTGTAGAACCAACCCCGTGTCTGGTCCACGGCCTCGGCGATGAAATCGGCTGGGAATTGGATTCGATCGTCGACCAATGCTGTGTTCTCGAATGGGTAGTGGTGCTGGGCGAAGGGCATCGAGCCGGCGTCGAACCAGGCGTCGATGACCTCCTCCACCCGCGCCATAGTGCCCTCGCCACATTCGGCGCACGCCCAAGTGAAGGGCTCCGCCGCATCCGGGTCGACAAACGGGCGGTGCGGATCGAACTGCTCGCGATCGTAGACGTCTGGCGGCAACTCACGGCCGGTGAGTTCGAAGAGCTCGGCATAGGAGCCGATAGCCTGCAGATGGGAGCAGGCATCGCAGCGCCAGACGGGCAAAGGCGTGCCCCAATAGCGCTTGCGTGACAGCGCCCAATCCACCACGTTTTCCAGCCAGTTACCAAAGCGACCATCCCTGATGTGGGCGGGATGCCAGTCGATGGTCTGGTTCAGATCGACGAGCTCCTGCTTGCGGGCAGTGGTCCTGACAAACCAGCTCTTGCTGGCGTAGTAGACGAGCGGCTGATCGCACCGCCAGCAGAAGGGATAGTTGTGGTGATAGCGATCGTGGTGGAGCATCCGGCCCTGTTGCTTGAGGTCGTGGATGATGGGCTTGTCAGCGTCCTTGATCCATTGACCCGCGTAGGCTTCGATTCCCTGACGCTCGATGATCTTCCCCTCGCTATCGACCGTCAGAAAAAAAGGCAACCCAAAAGTGATACCCGCCTGATAGTCGTCTTCGCCGAAGGCCGGAGCGGTATGAACCAAACCGGTGCCTTCGCTGGGCGTGACGTAGTCCGCGGCGAATACGCACCAACCTTGGGCATCGGAGGGTGGTGGATCAAACCGACCGCTGGCGGGAACGCGATCGGCCGGTGTGGTCGCGAAGGGGCGGTCGTAGCGCAGTCCCTCGAGGTCAGTGCCACGAAATCGTGCCACCGGGGGGAGATCTCGTAGATCGATACGAGTGCGTTCACCATCCTTGGTGACCTCCAGGGGTACGGGGGTCTCTAGATCTTCGGCGAACAGCAGGTAGCTCTCCTCGCCATCAGGGTGTCGGACCACGCGATACTTGAGGACCGGATTGACGGCCAGACCCGAGTGTCCCGTCAGGGTCCAGGGTGTCGTGGTCCAAGCCACCAAGGCGAGCCTTTGCGGGGTGCGCCATCCTTCACCGTCGACAGTGCGCACTTCCTGATCGGGACGTGCCGGGAACAGGACCCAGATGGAAGGGTCATCGGTGTCTTTGTAGTTCTGTGCCACCTCATGGCTGGAGAGCGTCGTTCCGCAACGGGCACAGTAGGGCTGGATCTTGTAGTCCTCTACCAACAGGCCCTGGTCCCAGAGCTGTCGTAGGGCCCACCAAACGGATTCCACATAAGGATTGGAGTAGGTGAAGTAGGCGCTGTCGAGATCGATCCAGAAGCCGATCCGTCGCGTCATCTCCCGCCACTGGCGCTCATAGGAGTGAACACTCTCCAGGCAGGCCTGGTTGAACTGTGCGACTCCGAAAGCCTCGATATCCTGCTTGCCGGAGAATCCGAGGACCTTCTCGACCTCGATCTCCACTGCCAGCCCGTGGGTGTCCCAGCCCGCCTTGCGGGCCACGTGATAGCCCTGCATGGTTCGGAAGCGGGGGAATAGATCTTTGACCACTCGGGTCACCACGTGGCCGACGTGGGGCTTGTTGTTGGCGGTCGGCGGACCCTCGAAAAAGACAAAGTTCTCGCCTTCGTGGGTCTGTTCCAGAGACC
>Ga0255055_10002771_pt1 | contig 12098 bp, 9 predicted proteins | sample JV7_2_27_MG_FD_188633 | JGI IMG/M metagenome (GOLD analysis project Ga0255055, IMG submission 188633) | Seawater microbial communities from Jervis Inlet, British Columbia, Canada - JV7_2_27 | ecosystem: Environmental > Aquatic > Marine > Inlet | place: Canada: British Columbia | collected...
TAATCTAGATATTATCCAGGAAATAGTCGTGAAATTTACGAAAAGTAATATTACATTAGCAGTTGCCGAATCCTGTACAGGAGGGTATATATCGAATATGATTACTAATATTCCTGGCGCATCTAAAGTTTTTGAACGGGGTATAGTTTGTTATAGCAATTTATCAAAATCTACCCTTTTAAATGTTGATTCTGATGATATAGTTAAGCATGGAGCAGTCTCAGAAATAGTTGCAAAACAACTGGCCAATAATATTAGAGCCATTTCAAACGTTACTATTGGAATAGGAATTACAGGGATCGCAGGACCTACTGGTGGAACACCTGAAAAACCAGTGGGCTTGGTTTATATCGGTTTTTCTACTCAAAAGGAAACAATCGTAGAAAAACATCAATTTAATGTTGGTCGAATTGAATTTAAAAGAAAAGTATTAGAAAAAGTTCTTTCTTTGCTTCAAAATGTTTCTTGAAGATATATAATAACTTTTTCAAGTTTTCTTATTTTTCATATCTTTATATAGATTGAGTAAAAAGAAAGGGCAAGCAATAAAAATGTTGAGCTTGTTCGAATGGAAATATTTAAGACTAATTACATTTCGTTCTTCATCGTCTATTTCATTATCAGTTTGATTAATACATTTATAGCATTATACATACCCGTTTTCATGGTAATCGTTTTAGATGTGAATAGAATTGAACTAGCATTCATTCAATTTCTATCCTATATCACGCTGTTTTTAGGGCCAATCATGGGCCTGTTTTTTGATAAATTCTCGCATAAGAAAAAGTATATCTTAATTATATCAAGTGTGTTTCTTTTCTTCAGTTTTTCGTTTTTTAATTTAAATATTGGTAATTTGTCTTATTTCGGAATATTCCTGGCTTTGAATTTTACTAGTACACTAATCATTAAAGCAGGAATGAGTAAATTAATGTTGGAAGCCTCAGGACAAAAAGATAAAAGAAAAAATATAATTCTGATTTCAAATGTTAGCGCATCTTTTGGAAGTATTGTTCCAATAATTATGTTTAACGTTCTAATTTACGATATAGATTCTATTAGTTTATGGTCTTTATTTTTTAATCTTTGTTGGATTCTGTCTTTTCCTATTTTAATTACCTTTTTTTTAATTAAAGATGACCTATTGATTGAAAATTATAAAATTAAAAATACGATTTTAGGGTCAGTAGATCAAAATAATAAAGGAAATAGTCAATTCGGTTTATTGCTAAGTTTTTTAACTAACTTCTTAATATGGGGTGATAAACTACTCGAATTTCCATTTACTTTGTGGATCCTCACCAAATTTGGAGAATCCGGATTTTTTACTTACTCTTATTTATTTTTCATCTTTACATATTTATACATAGGGGGGTGGTTTATTTCAAGGCGTCTCATAAACCAGCATAAATCGAGAAAATATCTTTCGATTTCAATTGTATTCTACGCTTCATTAATGTTCTCTCTCATATTTTGCGATTTAGGAACATTCTTATTAATTACAGCCGCAAATAAAATAGTTACAGGAGTTTTGATGTCGCAACTAACTGAAAGAAATATTAACGTTTCAAAAATGAGCAAAAATACTGCTCTTTCGTATGAAATGATAAGGAGTTCGAGTTTATTAGCAAGTTTCGTATTTGTGCCTTTAGGGACACTTTTAAGTTCTTATATTCCTACTGAAAGTTTAATTATTATAGTAACCTTTATGTCGCTGTTTTCAATAACGCCGATATTCTTCCAAAAACTTAAAATTTTAAAGAATGATACTCATTTGCTTTAATGAAAATGATTAACGGATTTTATAATATCTTACGTCAATGAATTAAGTAAATTTTTCTGTTTTATATTAAAGCTTTAGTTATATAAATTTTATAAGAGAAATTATAATCATTTTAAATAACATAATTATATTATAATAAGACATTTATGAACAATTAAGAGAAGAAGATATCCACATTGATACTAAAAATTTTTGTGATAAGTTCAGGAGGAGTTCTATGCTATTCTAAGAATTTTTTTGATGAATTTACAATGATAGAAGAAATTTTTGGTGGATTTCTTTCAGCAATAAGCGATTTCGCTCATGAGATTAAGGGAGGTCAAATTAAAACTCTAAGTTTCAGAAATTTTAATCTCTTTTATTCCTATTCTAATGAGTTTGATTATATATTTGTAATTGTCGCAGATGATTTAGAAAGAGAAGTTAGACCTAAAGTTGAGTTAATGAAATCTGAATTCATACAAAGATATGGATTATACTTAAAAGAATGGGCAGGAAATTATAGTATTTTTAACGACTTTGATGAGTTTGTTGAAAAAAACCTAATTATCCCTCCTAAAATCTTATTAATGGGCGTAAAAGGTGTAGGCAAACAGACAATAATGGATCTATTTCCTGGTGAAACTATTTTAGAGATTGACGATGATCTCAACGAGATCACGCAAAAATTAATTGAGCTATCTGACTTAAAAGATATACAACAATGCATAATAAGAAAAATAGATATGGAAGAATTAGCATATAACACTATTCGATATAAAACTTTATTAAATTCTGTTGATGTAATAATAATTATCACGAATTCTTCTGACAGTAATTTAAGAGAAACTAAATTATTATATTCAAGGATAAAGCCAAGAGTACCCACAGCAGATTTCTATCTTATTGCAAACTTTCAGGATGAAAAAGATATTGCTTTTGAACCCGAAAAAATAGAAGAAACGTTAGATCTTAAGACTTATGGCTTTTCAGCAATTGAAAATGATGCTAATAAAAAGATATTATTCATTATAAATGAGATGTTAAGGGCTTCAGTTAAAAAAAAATTTGAAGTAGGTTAGGTTTAAAAAAGAAATAAGCATAGTTTGAAAGACAATGTGCCTAGTAGAAGAGATTTAAATTAAATCATATTTCTGTATCATTCTGCTTTTTTTTTAAGACCATTAATATCCTTATAAACAATTTTATGAGGTCTTGTGGGTTTCGATTCGTCAAGAGGTTCATTACAGACCCAGCACATATTTTCTTGATTACTTAATACTTCAGAACAGTTTAAACAATATAGTGCATTACATTTAGGGCATATATAACTTACTCGAATTACACTTCCCTTACATACTAAACAGATTTTCCTATCTCTGTGAAATATGACTTCTTCTTCTGAAATTTGAAGAGGTCTTTCATATAATCTAAATAAAGATTCTTCAACCTTGACCTCTGTAACATAATGCTCTTTTTTTTTCTTTTCAGCTGGAGCTTCTCTTAATCCAAAATAAAAAAATAAAAAGCCGCTCGCCATTATTAATCTAGAAGGAACTATTGGTATACTAATTCCTGTTCGAGACATTAACCCTGAAAAGATAGGACTCCCAAGGAATAATAAATAGCCTATTGATAATGATAAAAATTTTCTCTTAATAACTCCAATAGATTTAAAACATTTAATTAAATATCCAAATCCACAAAAAAAGAATCCTATAAACTGGAATGAGTAAAATAAAAGATTAATTGGTGAATTTGTGACGGTATATATTAGAATTAGATTTGATCCTGGCGGAATGGGATCTTCAAAAACGAATGTACCTAAGGGATTTATAAACAAAAAAAGTTCAAAGATAACAGTTATAATCAGAAATGAAGCTACAATATACTTCTTTAATTTAGGGATCATCAGTTCCGTTCCAATATATAGTGATATTAAAAGCACCAGGGGTGCCCACATAGTATTAATGATCCCCATCCATCCACCTGGGTTAGGTAAATTATTATTTGTTATAAGAATTGAAAGAAAATCAAGAGTTATTCCAACCCAACCAAAACCTGCTACTATGATATTCAAACCCATAAATGTAAGAAGTTTAGCCTTTACTTTTCTTGCTTTAATAACTATCCATACCCCGAGAACTAAACCAAAAATAAAGCCAAAAGTTGCCGAGAGCCCGTTTCCCCAACCTTCAGGAGAAAGTAAAATCATTATAAACTCTTAAATAATATCACAATTTTAAATTCTAATATCTTAATAATACATTCTATTTTCTACCTTATAAATTTATAATTTCTTTTTCTTCGACTCTTTGATATGATTTTACAGATTTTACATTCCACATTAGTTCTAAATGTTTTTTTCATTTTTTCTCTCAAACAGAGATCTTTAGCTTTTTGAATGTTTTTAGATTTAAATCGATTAAAAATGTAAAATTAAAATAAAAATTTTGAAATAAATGTAAAAAGTTAAATATATTTTAAGTATAATTAATAAATGAAATTAATTTTAGCGAGAAAAACTCAAGAGTGAACTCCAACTTGATATTTTCTGAATAATCTAGAATGATTAAAATGCCGAATAAGAAACTTATAAAAAAACAACCAGAATTGGATGATGAATTCAAAGAAAAAGCTAGAAAAGAAATAGCAGATATGATCAAAAATATTAAAGTAAGAAGATCTACCGACGACATGAAAGTTCAATTGGATATGCATGCTGGATTTGATGAAGAAACAAATGAGAAATTAACTTTAAGGGAAATTCTAAAATCGGGAAAAGAAATAGATTTTAAAACAATGAGTTTGAATAAGAAGGCTGAAATCGTAAATAGTCGATTTAAACTTAAACATGATTTTTTAGCTAACATTTTCGGTGTAGGGGTTATAGATCAAGAACGCGCATTAAAAGAAGTAAAGAAACAATCTAAGATTGGAATATACATAATTGAAAGTGAATGTAAAATTATAAATCGTGTGCTAGAGGAAGCAAAAAGCAGAATAGAGAAGGGGGTGCTGCAATTATAAGAGGAAAGACACTTGGAATTGATTCCTGTTATGATGAGGATACTCGTGTACTTTGTAAATATCGCAATGAAAATGTATATCCATATCTAAGAGCTAAGGGTATTGAAGTTGTATTAAAACAAATTCAGAATGCGATACGTTCGGAAGTTAAGGAAGTAGCAAAAAGACAAGATATTAATTTTATTACAGGATCTGGACATGGTAATAATTCTACATTTCTAGGTTATGAGGGATGTGATCTATATAGAAATAGATGTCCTTTACTAGGAAAAGCTTATGATAAAGAAGAAGTTGAAGATAAAATAATACACTTTCAAGCATGTGATACGGCTAAAAGTTTAGGGCCAGATCTCGTTAAAAAAGGTTGTAAAGCATTTTTTGGTTATATTGGATTCTATTCGACAGTAGATGGTTATGAGGAATTTTTCCAAAAATCTGATGCTCAAATTGATTATGCACTCGCAGATGGCGCGAAAGCTGAAGTAGCATTTGAAAGGGCTGATTTTTGGTATGATAACTCCATTGAGCAACTAGCGGCAGATGATAGATTTTTAGAGTTTCTTGAAGATAACTATAAATTTCTAAGATGTCCACACCATGGTTCTGAATGGGGCGATACGGAAGCTCAGCTAATTTAAATTTAGGTAATTGAGAATCCTAATCAATTCAGATTCGTTCATAATATTTTTCATAATTACCATCCCTTTCAATTTCATTAGTACGACTTATTCATATTTTCAAGCTTCCTTAAAATGTTTGCTTTTTCATTCTGTTAAAAAGGTGGTTATAGTCCCATTAATCCAACCTTAAAGGGATAATAAAGGAATCTTAAACTCTCGTAATATATTAAAATTAATTTTTCTATTAATCCAAGAATGCATTCGATATTTTTACTTTATAAGTTATAAATATCTATTTTCACTCTTATTCAATTGAGCAAACGGAATTAAAAAAAAATTTCTTAAAAAAAAAAATTATAGAATTGAATAACTAACTAAACTTATCATCAATGTTGCTGCCATTATAATTCCTAAAAATATTAGGCAAGTCGGGTCTGGAAATACTCTTACCTCTGGCGGTCTATTTAATAATTCATGGAATTTTATTAATTTCCATAATCCATAAATAACCAAAACTTTCTCTATGACAACTAAGATCCATATCGCAATTGCGATTATTAAATTAACCTCTAGGAAATAAAAGCCTATCAATATAAATATTATATTTAATATTATAGCTAAAGCACTAATAATATAAACCGATTTTGGAGTTTTTGCTATAATTTTTCACCAAATTAATTAATTGATTTAATTTTTATTAAAAGATTCTTGGATTATTTTAAAATATCCTAAATTAGTATTTAAACATTATTGTAAAATTAGGAAAACTAGAGTCAAATTATTATTATATTTATTGAATCAGAGAAATATTCGTGATTTGTTAAGAAAATATACTCTCTTCTATATGCTTTTGTACTTTTGGTTTAGATTATTTATTTTTTGTTTATAGATTGTTGTTAATTTTCTAGGCATTCTTGCTCGAAAAGAAGTTAAATATAGTTCATTTATTTTCATAAATGATTTTGCTGCCCATTTAATTTTGCGAGAATTTGTAAGAGCAAACAAGTCTAGTAATTTATTTGCAAAATTACCATACACATCTATGCTTTTTTTTTCATTTTCGTAGATTGCTTTAAATAGAGCTTTCAAGATATTGAAACCTCCTCCTAAATGTTTATGAGCGAATGGTAAGAATCCAAAAGCATATAAAAAGTCAGTAGGTAAAGATCTGTCGTATAAATAATTTTCTTCAGCTAATTGGTTATATAAGGGCGTACCGGGAATAGGTTTAAAACTATAAACAGAATATAAATCTGGATTGAATTGTAAATTATTTTTAATTTCTAAATCAATATTTTTCTTTGTGTGGTGAGGTAGTCCCAATATGTAATTTTGTTTAGTAACAATTCCAACTTTGTTAAGTCTTTCTATAATTTTCTCAGGATTGCCTTGATTTTTGAGGTACCCGCCTTTGAGGGTGCTTTCAATCCCATAACTTATAAATAAAAATTTTATTGGAGATTTTCGTTGAATAGTTTCTAAATTAAACTTATTTATATGGTTAAGTGAACCTTCAAAAGCTATAAAAATATTATTATCAATTCTCTCCGAATTTTCAATAAAGTAGTTAAAAACTTTCTTCCAGGTGTGTTCTGGGAAAAAGGCATTTGGTTCAATCATGAAAAGAAAAATATCTTTATTAGATTCTGAACTAAGGTCTTCAATAAATCTAATTATTTTATCTTTATTTGAAAGGGGTTTATACTTTAGAAAATTAGGAGTAATACAAAAATCACAATTATTTGGGCAACCAAGCTGTGTTATTAAAAAGGCAGTTTTCATAGGAACAGGAGATTCAGGAAAATTTCCAAATATTTTTGGAATATTGAATTCCTCGTTTGAAAGGGGTTTTAAATTGAATTTATCTCTCAGCCAATTTATACCATTTCCGACACAGGTATTTTTAGGCTCTACTAATTCTTTTAAATGAGGGTATACTGTTCCCACTCCCCCGATATATAATTCTATGTCTTTAAATTCTGATTGAATAGTTTTTATTATTTTTATTGTTTTATCAATTCCAGTTGAGTATACACTTAGTGCGATATGGGTAATATCATGTCTATTTAGAGTTTTACGTATTGTTTCTTCAGTACATACTTCATTAATGACAATCGAAGGAATTTCGGGAATATTTTCTGCTAAAAGGCGTCCTTCAATATTCGTCTTTAAGGTTGAGACATTAATGATATTTTTACTAGATGCATAAGCTACCTTATTTTTATATTCTTTTACGGCTTCATCAATCGCTTCTTTATTTATTAGGGGATGATTATCATACCTAGGATCATCACGAACTTTAAGAGGAAATGCTCGATCTATTAAGGAGAGACTCTTGAAAAATGCAATTCTATTCTCAGTCATAGTTACAAGTTTTTACCCTTATATGTAATTACTAAAAGGGGGTAGTATTTAAATCATTAATAAAAGAATTATGTCGCTGTTTTCAATAACACCAATTTTCTCTCAAAAGCTTAAGATGTATTGATCAGCTAATCAATTTACCGTTTTCCATGATTTGTTTTTTGGTTCCATCCTTATATTCAACTGTAATACTAGCTTGCGGAGTTGTAACAAAATCCCAATGAACTTGGGAAGAAGATGTCCCACCCATCATTTTATTACCACCAAATGCTACGTGTACGCTTCCGTTGATCTTCTCGTCTGTGAGTATATAACCAATTGCTTGTGTAATTTCTGGATTGCAACCAATTCCTAGTTCCGCAACATTATAAGTTCGTAATTCTGGTACATTATTTTCCCTATCTATTTTTTCACCTTGCTTAAATGTGTTATCTAAATCGCTAAGATTCTCGTCAGCAGTAACTTCATCAATCAATAATTGTCCATCCTTAAATGTCAGATGCACATTTTTGACAATTTTATTACTAAGCCTATCTCTTGTTAATGGACAAAAAAGAGTTCCTTCTCCCATTTTCTCGTGCGGGGGAAAAAAGACTTCACCGGCAGGTAAATTTCCACCCAATAAACCTAAAGAGATCTGATCGTCTGATAATAAACCGTTATCTAGAATTTTGGCACGATCTTGGATACTTACCCAAAAATCAGTTCCACTATCATCCGTGACATAAACTTTTTTCGCGTTTTCGAAATTTTTACCTAGATTCTCAGTAATATCATTCATTTTTTTTTGAGGGACGCTTGTACCACCTACTATGAATTTTTCTAATAATTCATACTCGATGTTATAATAATTAGCCGCTTTTTTGGAAGGCCATCCTGCGTAACACCATTTCTTCCCTGGCGCAAATTCTTTTTTACCACCATAAAGAATATCCCTTATTGGTGCGTAATATTTATTTTTAGCATTCAATTTTTCTCTAGGTGCTCTGCTTCGAACTCCGGGATCCTCATCAGGCTCAATTACAATATAGGCGTCAATATTTTCAATCATTTTTAAATAATGAATCGGTGTAATCTCTAAAATTTCACTGCTTATGCTCGAGTCTTGGAAAATAGTCTCGTTGTAATAGTCGCTATTAGATGTAATTACAGGAATTCCATTGTTTCTATAGACCTCCAAAGCAATTTCTTCTAACAAATCCTGACTATAAACACCTCCTCTAACTAATACATTTTCGCCTTTCTTCTGAATATTTATAGCGTTAACGATGTTTTTAGCGCATAATTTAATTTTATCTTTATCAACCATATTTGAATATATTATTTCTCTTTAATATTAATTTCTCTGAAATTAAATGTTCAATTTAAGCGAGATTCTAAATAGCAATTTTAACAACATTAGATTTATTACAATGTATTGTTTTAATTAAAATATCAGTAGAATGAATTCTTTATAAGATCACCTAAAATTATTGTTTTAATATTGAGCCGGACGAAATTATGGTTATACGGGAAGTAGGTTTATTATTTCGAGGTTTTACATTAGTAAAGAAAAGTTTTCATAAAACCACTATAGGAAAAATCGATGCCGATCTTAGAAGTGGTTTACTTACTGCTCTCTTGAATTTTGCAGAAACTGCATTTTCTACAGGGTCCGTAGAATATTTCCAAGGAAATAGATTTACTATTGCGTTTATAAATGCGAAAATCTTATCAGATGACAGTAATGAACCAGAATTATTAGTTTCATATGCGATCATAGATAGACAAAAAAAAATCGATAAATATATCCGTAAAATCGCCAACCCTCTATTAATTAAGGTTGCCCAAGAATTCAAATCGCAAAATGAAGGGAAAAATTTATCAGAGGTTTCCCAATTTAAAAATTTTAAGCAATCTCTTGATAAAATTTTTGGTTCAAATACTAAGAAAATCGATCAGAAGCTCGATGGGCTTTTCTATTAGAACTTTATTTTTTGATTTTGATTTTTTTTAAAAACCATAACATTAAAGGTAGAGCAATTGTAGCGTCTGCAATAACCGTTGAAAATTTTGCTCTCTCGTTTACTTTTCCCCATGATATTGCTTCGTGTAATGTCGCTCCACTGAGACCACCTTGCTCTGGACGATCCATAGTTATCTGAATTGCATATTGCGCTGAATTAGGACAAAATTGAAGCGATTGCATTATAAAATTCTTAGGAACGCCTCCACCGACAATACATACTCCCGCGTGTTTAGTATCCCATGCTAAATCTACCATCTTTAACATGTCTTTGAAATGATTGAGGTTTAAATTTTTGTGATGAAATCCTAATTGTAGTGCTAATCCTGAATCAGTAAAAGCAGGACAAAAAATTGGGACGGTTTTTTCCGCACATATTTTTAGAATTGAATTTTCATTTTCTGGTAGTTCGTCACCAATAAATTTTAGAAAAGAGCTTACTGGCATGTTTTCGTCGGGTATCTTCAATTTTGATACAAAATCCTCAATTCCTTCGTAAACTTTATTCGGTAGGTATACATCGTAGATTCTGTTTAATTCTTGCTTATGCAACTCAGAATCAACGACTTCTTTTACGCTTAAATCCCCTTGCAAATGATGATAACCAAGAGTTTCTGCAATATCGTGAGTTAACGAAGCACCTGTAGTAACAAGAATATCGACAAATTCCTCTTCTATAAAATCGTGGATAACTTTTTGGAATCCTGCAGGAACTAATGCCCCTGCAAGACCAAAAAACTTAACACAATCCTTATCTTGAATCATTTGTTTATAAATATCACAAGCCTGAGCCAACCGCTTAGCATTAAATCCCGTATTTGATAGGTTTTCTATTAAATCTGTAATAGAATTATCTTTATTGACTGTAAACTGGCTTACTTCTTTCAGTTTTTCCTTAAAATCTTCTTTTGGCATCGTTTTTTATCATATTTTGTTTTTTGATATAAAAGAAATTAATTCAACTATTAATTTAGCCGCTAAAATAGACGTCATATTGTTTGCCAAATCCAAATTCGGAGATACTTCAACAAGATCAAACGCCTTAATACTAAAAATCTTCGCAATTTTTCTTAGAAGTATCCATAATTCTCGATATGTAAAACCCCCTGGTATTGCATAAGCAGTAGCGGGTGCTACTGAAGGATCTAATACATCAATATCGATAGAGATATATAGATCGTAAATTCCAGATTTGTTAAAGAAATTAATTATCTCTTCAGTATATTTTTCAATTCCGTATTCTTGCAGTAAATAGGCATTTAAATAACTAATATTATTCTTTTGCGCTAATTCTAACTCTGGAATGTCAATATCTCTAGTCCCAACGATTAATATATTAGAATTATTCATCTTCTCTAAATCAAAGATACGGTGAGCAATTGTAGCATGAGAATGGACTCTTTTATCCCATTGATTATAAAAATCTAAATGAGAATCAAGAAATAATATCCCAAATTGTTTTTTATTATTTATCTTCTTATTTACTGCTTTAAAAACAGGATATGTACAGAAATGATCGCCACCAATCATAATTGGGATAATATCTTCTTTTTGATTATAAATATTATCAACAAATTCTTCTATATTACTTAGATTCTTTTTCACATTATCAGTTTCTATAGAAATATCCCCAATATCAATTACATCTAATTTTGGAATTTCGACTCCCATTTCTGTCGTAAGAGCTAAGTCTGAAGTAACCTTTCGAATTTTGTCTGGAGCAAATGCAGAATTTGCTGATTCTACAGATGATAAGTAATCCCAAGGAACCCCAAAAATAACAAATTTGGTGTGCTGATCGATAACTTCTCCATAGTCGTAAAATCTCATAGGTTTTTCCACTTAATACAATCACATTTGTTCTAATGTGTCGATGCCCAATATATTCAAACCTATTTTAATAACAATTTGAACACATCTGATAAGTAATAGTCTTGCTTTTTCTAACTCTTTATCATCAGAAATTACTTTACATGAAGTGTAGAAAGAATTGAATGCCTGACATAGGCTAAGAAGATATTGGGGAATTAAATTAATATTATAGGTTTTTTCAATAGTATCAATAATCTCTGGAAAGTAAACTAGTTGTTTAATCAATAATGTTTCTTTTTCATGCGATAATAATTCCCAATTAATATTCGGTTCAATTTCTTCTTCCGATTTTGAAATAATAGAGGCAATCCTCGCGTAGCAATATTGAATATATGGTCCAGTTTCACCTTCAAAAGAAATGCTCTCATCAGGTTTAAAAACAAAACCTTTCAGATGATTATACTTTAGAATATAAAAAATAACTGCAGACAAGGCAATAATATTT
>Ga0255055_10002772_pt1 | contig 12093 bp, 11 predicted proteins | sample JV7_2_27_MG_FD_188633 | JGI IMG/M metagenome (GOLD analysis project Ga0255055, IMG submission 188633) | Seawater microbial communities from Jervis Inlet, British Columbia, Canada - JV7_2_27 | ecosystem: Environmental > Aquatic > Marine > Inlet | place: Canada: British Columbia | collected...
GGAAGGATCTTTCATTGATGACCGGAAATTTGCCCAACAATGGATTGAAAACCGAAACACGTTCCATCCCCGTGGTAAAAGAGCTCTCTCATCAGAACTGTACCGAAAAGGAATCTCAAATCAAATCATCGAAGAAGCTCTTCAGGATATCAATGAAGAGGAGCTTGCATTTAAATTCGCCCGGAAAAAAGTGGTCAAATTTAAGACCCTGGATAAATCCGCGTTTCAGGAAAAGATGTATGGCTATTTATCCCGGCGGGGTTTTAATTACAGCTTATGTAAAGAAGTAGTCACAAGCCTTTGGGCTGAATTGGAAAAGGAATCATAATTATTTATCATCGACAAATCACTATCTGATCGAAATACGGATCAATAAAAAGGGGCTTACCCATGAATGGAAATTTAATCCTTATCAGTTTTATCGCCCTGGTATTGGGGGCAGTTATCGGGTTCTTTATTAAGAATTATCAAATCGTACAAGAAACAGATAAAAAACAGAATAAAGCGTCCAAAGTTCTCAGTGACGCAGAACGGAAATCAACTGAGTTAGTAAAGGAATCCCAGGACCGAGCAATCGAAATCGCGCAGGCAGCAGAAAAAGATGCCCATGCCCGCAGAACAGAAATCACTCGCTTTGAAGAAAGGCTGCAAAGCCGGAGTGATCAACTCGACCGCCGGGCAGAAAAGATTGAAGACCGGGAACATGCAATCAGTAAGCGGCAGAGCGCCCTCGACAAAAAAGACAATAAAGTTGAGGAGATGTTTACCAAAGTCTCCCAAGAACTTGAACGGGTAAGTCAAATGACCCAGGCAGAAGCAAAAGTAATCCTGTTAGAGCAGGTAGAACAGGAAGCCAGAAATGACATGTCCCGGATTGTGCGCGAAATTGAAGCTGAAGCCCGGGAGCAGGGTGAACGCAAGGCCAGGAAATTGATCGCAGACGCAATCCAGCGTGTCGCCTCAGACCACGTTGATGAAGTCACTTCCTCAACTGTTCCACTGCCTTCAGATGATATGAAAGGGCGGATCATTGGCCGCAACGGCCGTAATATCAGGGCATTTGAAAAAGCCGCCGGAGTAGATGTAATTGTAGATGACACCCCAGAAGCTGTAACCATTTCCTGTTTTGATTCCGTCCGGCGGGAAGTAGCCAAACAAGCTATGAAGAAACTGGTGCTTGATGGCAGAATACATCCTGCACATATTGAAAAAATCATAGAAAAAGAACAAGAAGATATTGAAAAAGTCATTATGGAAGCAGGGGAACAGGCAGCTTATGAAGCCGGGGTTCCAGGCCTGCATACTGAAATTCTAAGAACGCTGGGACGTCTAAAATTCCGGACTTCTTATGGTCAAAATCAGCTTGCCCATGCTGTTGAGTCTGCTCAGCTGGCTTCAGTACTCGCTTCGGAGATGGGCGCTAATGTTGAAATCTCCAAAGCCGGTGGATTGCTGCATGACCTCGGAAAAGCAATGGATCATAACGTGGAAGGAACCCATGCCCAGATCGGGGCCGAATTTGCCGCAAGGCATGGTGTCCCACCAAAAATAGTGAATGCCATCGCCTCCCACCACCATGAAGTTGAACAGGAAACAATTGAGGCTGTCATCGTAGAAGCCGCAGATGCCATCTCTGGTGCCCGTCCCGGAGCGCGTAGAGAGAGTCTGGAACAATACCTCAAACGGGTGCGGGCTCTGGAAGATGTTGCCAACTCCTATGATGGGGTGAAAAGCTGCTACGCCCTGCAAGCAGGCCGTGAAGTCCGAGTCTTTGTCCGCCCTAAACAGGTTGACGATTTGGCTGCCTCCCGCCTTGCCAGGGATATCTCCAAAACCATAGAAGAAACCATGCAATACCCGGGGAAGATCAAGGTCACTGTTATCCGGGAAACCCGGACGGTGGATTACGCAAAATAAATATATAACAAAAATATCAAGACTCCCGGAGCTTTGAAAGCTCCGGGAGTCTTTTATTAACACGATCTGTAATCCTTCGAGGGTTACGGATCGTTATTATAAAGGACCCGGTTCTTTTGGAAGAACCGGGTCCTTGTAATTATTTAAGAAAAGGATTTAACCGCCGTTCTTCACCTACAGTTGTCTCCGGCCCATGACCGGAATAGATCCTGGTTTCATCAGGCAGGGGCAGCACATATCTCTGAATGGATTCCATCAAAGTAGAAAAACTTCCGCCCAATAGATCCGTCCGCCCTATTCCCTGATTAAAGATCAGGTCACCGCTGAACAAAATCCCTTCACTCTCACAATGAAAAATCACATGTCCCGAGGAATGTCCTGGAGTGTGATGGACTTGAAATTCATACTTCCCCACAGATAACAGCTCCCCCTCCTGGAACTCGTGTGTTGGTTTTGGCGTTGATTTCAGCGGGACACCAAACAGGATCGCACCCCCTTTGATTCTCCACAGGTTCATATCCCGAGGATGAAGTCCAACGAAAAAATCCTCTTCTGCACTCAAGTCCAGCCCGGTGAGTAAATCTGCCAGGCCTCCAAAATGGTCAAAATGGGCGTGAGTTAACCAGACACCCTGAATCTCCCAGCCTAATTGACGGACTTTTTTTGCCAGGACATCTCCGTCCCAGGCGGGATCAATAATCACTGCCTTTTTACTATCCGTATCTGCCACAAGATAGGTATTTGTCGCTACCGGTCCTAAAACAAGCTTTTCAATTTCAAGCATAATTGATTTTCCCAAATTAATACACTGGTTACCGATTGGCATTTATTATAGTCCAGAACTGCCTAAAATCACTTGGGCAACCCCTGAACCCATGTATAATAAATCAATATAACCGCAATTACTTCAGGAGGCAACTGATGGCAACACATCCTCCGGAACCTTTCCGGATCAAAATGGTTGAACCCATCCATCTCATTCAGGAAGAAGAAAGAGAACGAGCTCTTAAGAGAGCCGGTTATAACATCTTCGGTCTAAAATCTGATGAAGTTTTCATTGACCTGTTAACCGATTCCGGAACTGGCGCGATGAGCCAGGAACAATGGGCAGCGATGATGATTGGGGATGAATCATACGCCGGCGCCCGGTCCCATCAATGGCTTTCCTCAACCATGGATAAGATTTTTGGTTTTCGCCATTTTGTCCCCACCCACCAGGGAAGAGCCGCCGAAAATATCCTCTGCGCTGTGATTCTCAAGGAAGGCCAATTCGTTCCCTCGAACATGCATTTTGATACCACAGAAGGGAATATCAGGGCCAGGGGCGGCAGACCGGTAAATCTTGTCATCAAAGAGGCTTTTGATTCCAAGTCCGATTATCCGTTTAAAGGCAATATGGACCTGAAGAAATTAGGAGATTTTATCAAAAAGATTGGTCCCGAGAATATCCCGCTGGGCATGATTACCATTACCAATAATGCTGGCGGAGGGCAGCCGGTTTCTTTGGAGAACCTGCGGGCTGTATCTAAGATTTACCGCTCTTACCAAATTCCATTTTTTATTGACGCCTGCCGGTTTGCTGAAAACTCTTATTTCATCAAATTACGCGAACCTGGTTACGAAAAGAAGAGCACACTGGAGATTGCCCGGGAGATATTTTCCCTTGCTGATGGTGCAACCATGAGCGCCAAGAAAGACGCCATTGTGAATATAGGCGGTTTTCTGGCTGTGAATGATTCTGATTTATTTGAAAAGATTTGTAGTGAGCTGATCCTGCGAGAAGGTTTTATCACTTATGGAGGATTGGCTGGACGGGATCTGAATGCGATTGCTGTCGGTTTAATGGAAGGACTGAATGAGGAATACCTGGCTTACAGGCTGAAACAAACCGCCTATCTTCTGAATGAACTTAAGAAACTCGGCATCCCGGTAATCGAACCTGCCGGGGGGCATGCAGTCTACATTGATGCCGGGAAATTGCTTCCCCATATTCCTCAGGCAGAATTCCCCGGACAAGCCCTTGCTGTGGAGATGTTCCGGGCAGGTGGGATACGGGCGGTTGAGATAGGATCGGTTGCTTTTGCCTATCCTGACCCTGACAGCGGGGAAATGCATTTTCCAGAAATGGAATTAGTCCGGATGGCGCTCCCCCGGCGAACCTATACTCAAAGTCATTTGGATTATGTAGTTAATGTGTTAAAGAACATAGCCGCCAAGGCAGAAAGTTTATCCGGTTACCGGATTACTAAAGCGCCAAAATTGATGCGGCACTTTACAGCGACTTTTGAAAGCGTATAATAAATAATCTATTCAGCATCAAGAAAGAATAAAGAAAATCCAGCAGAACTTTCAATAAAACTTCATAAACGCTAAAAACCGCCTTCCGGCGGTTTTTTAGTGCGCTGGGCGGGAATCGAACCCGCACGCCCTAGGGGCATATGGCCCTCAACCATACCTGTCTGCCAGTTCCAGCACCAGCGCTGGTTTTTTTTACCTCCACAACAAGCAGGGGTTTTCTCTGCTGGGTGGCAGTGGTATTATAATCTTCCAGAGAGCATTGTCAAGACAAACAAACACCAGCAAAGGAGAACAACCATGTCCATAGTCCTCGATGCCATGGGAAGCGATGATTTTCCTCTACCAGAAGTAAATGCTGCCTTCCAGGCGGCGGAACTACTGGATACCAAGATATTTCTAGTTGGTCAAAAAGAAAAATTACAGCCGCTGCTGGATCAAAAGCCGGAAGATCCCAGGGTTGAATTAGTTCATGCGCCTGAGATCCTGGAAATGACAGATAAACCCGCCCGGAATGCGCGCCGAAAAGCAGATAATTCCATGGCTGTAGGGATGGATATGGTAAAAGCTGGACAAGCAGATGCGTTTGTGACAGCAGGAAATACCGGGGGGGCCATGGCCAATGGGTTATTCAGGTTGGGCCGCATTCCAGGGATCAAACGCCCGGCATTGACTACAGTTCTGCCTACAAAAGGAGGATTTGCCATCGCCGTTGATATTGGCGCCAATGCAGATTGTAAACCCCAATACCTGCTTCAGTTCGGCATTATGGGATCAATCTATGCTGAAAAAATACTCGGCATAAAGCGCCCGAGGGTTGGACTGCTTTCAAACGGAGAAGAAGAAGGAAAAGGCAATCAATTGGTAAAAGATACTTTCCCGCTATTTGCTGAAAGCTCCTTAAACTTTGTTGGAAATGCAGAGCCAAAAGAGTTATTCGGCGGGGCTGTGGATGTTATTGTCTGTGATGGGTTTTCAGGCAACATTCTTATCAAAACCAGCGAATCGGTTTCGAAATTGCTGCTGGATGTCATGAAAGAAGAATTGAGGGGAAGCTTACGGACGAAAATCGGCGCTGGCCTGGCTATGCCGGCATTTCAGAATCTAAGAAAACTCCTGGATCCTCGACTAATCGGCGCCGCCCCCTTGCTGGGGATTGACGGGTTGGTGTTTGTAGGTCATGGGCGCTCTGACGATCTCGCTTTGGTCAACTCGATCAAACGAGCAAAACAGGCTATTGATTCCCAATTACTGCCCAGTTTAAAAGAAGCCATTCAATCTCAATTAGGGTAATCAGGAGTGTAAGAAGGAGTGGAATAAATGATCATTGTCCGGGATGAAAAGTTAATCAAGCGCAATACTCAGATTGGCAAATACAGCGGGATTCTTTCTATTGCAATCCTTGGTGGAGGAATGTACCTCAGTTTTCAATACCAGGATCAAATCATGTATTCCCTGGTTGCTTTACTCCTGGGTTTTACTCTTTCTCAGGTTGGCATTTTTTACTCCAATCGTTTTGGGCGTTCTCCCCGTCCTGATCAGGAACTGGATAACGCGCTCAAAGGACTGGATGACCAGTACGCTCTCTACCATTACCAAAGTCCAGTACCTCATCTTCTGGTTGGTCCAGCAGGCATCTGGATCCTATTCCCCCATTTATCTAAAGGGAAAATTATTTTCGATGAAAAGAAAGGACGCTGGAAGAAAATTGGCGGAAACTTATACCTGAAGTTCTTTGCCCAGGACAGCATCGGAAACCCTGATCAGGAGATCAGCTCCGGGATAAAACGACTCCAGAAAGGTCTGGGTAAAATACCTGATTTTGAATTACCGGTTATCAAATGCGCCCTGGTATTCATGAATGAAAGCGCTGAAGTAGATGCGGAAAACGCCCCTTATCCCACTCTTCATTCCCGGCAGTTGAAAAAAATTATCCGGAAAGAAGCCAAAGGAGATACTGCTCTCTCCACTCATGTTCTGAAAACAGTGCAGGATTTCCTGGGTCTCGCCCCTCCAAAGTAACCCTTCTTTTATTGATTAAATATAAAAGCCCGGAGAAAATTACTCCGGGCTTTTATTACTGTCCAGCTTTTGACTTCTTATTCATTTAAGAAAGCCATTAGAGAATCTTTGCTAATGCGATAGGCTTTACCGAGTTTTTTGCCTTTCAGATCACCGGCTTTAATGGCTGCCAGTACGTCTTCCTCGGAAACTTTCAGGAACTGAGCTGCTTCTGTCGGGCTCATCACTTCCGGCATACCCCCTGCTCCGGCAGCGCCAGCAACAGCTCCGCCGCCTGTCATGTCCTGAAGAGATCGGTTGATTATATTGCCTACCCCCATACCAGCGCCAATTCCTGCAGTTAATCCAGCTCCACCGCTGGGATTCTGGGCTGCCTCAAGCAGGGCATCTGCAGCTTGCAGTCGGGTATAGGTTTCCGTATCCAGCACACCCATATCCCGCAATTCCTGGACAGACTGTTCTGAGGGACGCAGGTTAGCGATCAGGAAGGTCTTCAGCTCCAATCCCAGGGCGGCAAACTGGTCGCTGGATTTCGCCCGAACCCCGGCACTTAATTCATTCACCATGCTAACCAGCTCTGCAACGTCTTTCTCGCGGGCTGTTTCGCCCAGTAAATCAGTCATCGTGGTCAGCAAAATATGCCGGAGGCGGTTTTCAATATCCTGGGTGCGGAAAATCCCTTGAGCACCAACCAATTGGGTCACAAACTGCTGAGGTTCAGAAATCTGATAGCCGTAGGTTCCAAAACCTTTCAGGAGCGCGACACCCAAACCCATGCCGGGGTTGCGGACAATAATCGGCTGGGGGGTACCCCATTTCTCGTCCGGGAATTCCCGGCGGGAAACAAAATACACTTCCGCAGTAAAGGGAGTTTTGCCAGAAAATGCTTTTCCTATCAGGTCTACAAGTAGGGGAATATTTGCCGTAGCAATGGTATGGCGGCCCGGACCAAATACATCCAGGGCTTTTCCATCCCGGAAAAAGACTGCTGTTTGGGATTCGCGGACAATTACCTGAGATCCAATTCTAAAATCTCCGGATTCCCCTTCCGGAAAGCGGTGGATCAGTTCATCCTGCATCTCATTCGGGTATTCAATAATATCAAAAATCCTAGCCATCGAGTCTACTCCTCTCTATTTGTCTGGGTTCATTCGCTGGGAATTTCATCATCAGTGGCAAATTCACCTTCGATGATTTCGCCGTCACCGATGATCTCATCTTCATGGGTGATTACGTCCTTACGCTGATCTGCTTTGGTAACTATATCTTGAGCCTGTTTTTTCAAGTCTTTGATCAAATCTTTCAGCTGCTCAGGGTCTTCAGTTGTTTCAAGGCTTTCTAGGGCAGCAGATAAACTGTCAATCCCGTTTAATAAAGCCTGGTCATAATCATAGATTTTATCCAGTTTTTCAGCATCTACTTTAATGACTGAGAAGAAACTGGAGTACCCATAAGTCGCGTGGCTGATCCGGTCGATGAACGTGCGTAGTTTAACCACAATAGCTTCGAGATCATCAAGGTATGCCAGATCTCCCCGATCAACAAATTCTGTCTGAACTGCTGTTAGTCTATCCAGCTGTTCCTGGTAACTATCAGCAACAGCATCCCGCAGCAATTTATCTGCAGTCCGCCGATCTTCAAGCTCGATGTATCCTTTAAATCCGGGGACTTTAAGGAGCAGTTCTTTAATTTTGCCCCTCTGGGATTCAATTTGGCTCTGGTAATCAGTCATCATTCCTCCTCTGTGGAATTCTCATTTCCTGCATTTTTTATTATACATGATAATGATTAAGTCCTGAGGTGCTGATTCTTTTGATTTAATGAATATCTGATACATATAATATACGAAATTTACACGATATCGTTGCATTCCCTTGCGGTTATCAAGAGACCGTTTATAATGAACTTGTATCAGGAATCTTTGAACCAGAGGAGGAAAAATGTATCTTGAACAACAGCAGGAATTAATCAATTTACTGGATGGCTCTGTAGAACTTAAGGACGGCCTGGTCAGTATCCTCAATGAGGACAAACTTCGGGGAAATATTGAACAACTTGTTAAGGCAGCAGTTTTGGATGAAAAGGAAGATCGGCGTTATATTGCCTGCTTTCTGATCAGAAAAATCGCTTCAGCTGCGGGTATTTACCCCCATTCCATCCATGATCTTTACCTCGCCCGCGGACGTGGTGAAGTGCCGAACAGCTTCACTGTGCCGGCAATCAACCTGCGTGGACTCACCTTCTACGCAGCCAGGATTATTTTCCAGATAGCCATTAAGGTCCAGGCAGGAGCTTTTATCTTTGAGATTGCCCGCTCTGAGACCGGTTATACCGACCAGCGGCCTTCTGAATACTCAGCAAATATTCTGGGTGCTGCGATTTCCGCCGGTTATCAAGGTCCCGTATTTATTCAGGGCGATCATTACCAGATTTCCGCCTCGCGATATCAAGAGAATCCCGACCCGGAACTCCAGGCTCTGAAAGATCTTACCCGGGAAGCGCTGAATGCCGGTTTTTTCAACATCGATGTGGATGCTTCAACCCTGGTTGATCTGAGCAAAGACACTGTCGTAGAACAGCAGGTATTAAATTCAGAACTAACCGCTATGTTCACCAAATTCATCAGGAATTTGGAACCGGAAGGCATCACCACCTCAATCGGGGGAGAAATTGGTGAAGTTGGTGAAGAGAACTCCACTGAGGAAGAACTGCGGGCTTTCCTCGACAATTACCTTGCCGATCTGAAGAAAATCGCTGCCGATGAAGTAGGTTTAAGTAAAATCAGCGTTCTGACTGGAACCTCCCACGGTGGAGTGGTTCTCCCTGATGGCAGCATCAAAAAAGTTACTGTGGATTTTGATCTGCTCCAATTCCTGGGGAAAGTCGCCAGGGAAAGCTACGGGCTGGGCGGCGCTGTACAGCACGGCGCATCAACTTTGCCGGAAACTGCCTTCAGTAAATTTGCTGAATATGAAACACTTGAAGTTCACCTGGCAACCAATTTCCAGAATATCCTCTATAATGAGATGCCTGAGGATCTTAAGGGTGAAATCTATGCCTACCTGGATAAAAACCACTCTCATGAGCGCAAATCCGGGCAGACTGACGAGCAGTTTTACTACAAGACCCGGAAACGGGCTTTGGGCGAATTCAAGAAAAAGATTTGGGGAATTTCTACAGACCAGTTGGCAAAGATCACTGCTGCCTGGGAAATTCAGTTCCAGGACCTTTTTGACAGACTCGGCGTGGCTGATACCCGTCAATACGTAGAACAACATATCAACAAGGTGATCATTGAACCCAACCTGGAGGATTACCTGCTGAGCGGAGTAAAACAGGAAGACACCACAGATCTTGCAGATTAACATGCCAGCTTCCGATCAAGGTGTAAATAAAGACCGTTATCTGCTGATTCCCCGTACGCTGATCTTTATCACTCGCGGGGAATCAGTTTTGTTATTAAAGGGGGCCCCACATAAACGTATCTGGCCCAACCGTTATAATGGTGTCGGCGGTCATATTGAACGGGGCGAAGATGTAATTACTGCCGCAAGGCGGGAAATACTAGAGGAAACCGGGTTAAAGCCGGAAACACTCTGGTTATGCGGAACAGTCACAGTGGATACGGGAGAAAGTATCGGGATTGGTCTCTATGTCATGAAAGCTATTTGCTCTTATGGGACCCCATTAACCTCCGAGGAAGGTGAATTGGAATGGGTGCCGTTCAATGAGATTCAATCCAAAGATCTGGTTGATGATTTGCCCCTGCTGCTTCCCAGGGTGATCAATTATTCCCCGGGTGAAGCCCCGTTTTCAGCCCATTATCATTACAACCAACAGGAAACATTAGTAGTTGATTTTGGTTCTTAGAAGGATGCGTGATCCTTAAGATTGAAGAAAAAAAATTAAGATAATAAAAAGAATTTTATTCCTCTCAAAACCCAGTGGATCACGTATCCTCTATTTAACTCCATCCTTCACCATATAAAAGATCAATTCTGTACTGCCGTAAGTCCGGCGGTCGAAAAGTTTCAGGTTTTCGAGGATTTGCTTTTCGTATTCTACTTTGTCAATCTGAACGATAATCCAGCTGTCATCCAGCAGCCAATCGGGGTTTTGATCAATTACTTGCAGCGTTTTTGACCAGATGTTCTTAAATTGAGGGGGGGCAACATACACAAAATCGAATTTGCGGTCAGCTGTACCATCCAGAGCTGATAAAACATTTTTTTGCCAGACCTCTGCTTGATCTGCCAATCCCGTGTGCTCCAGGTTGGCGTTAATCGTTTTTATGGCACCTTTATTATTGTCGATAAATCTGGCAAAAGCTGCCCCTCTGCTGAGCGCTTCAATTCCCACACTTCCTGTACCGGCAAATAAATCTAACCAGGTAGACCCCAAGATATAAGGCGAGACGATATTAAATATGGCTGCTTTGACCTTGGACATGATCGGTCTGGTCCCCTCGCCAGGAACAGACAGCAGGTTAAAACCCTTTACTTTCCCCCCGATGACTGATAAATTGCCCATCTCTGGCTAATCCTTTTTGGAATCCTTGGCGGGAATAAGTTCGTTAATGGCTTTTTCGAGCAGTTCGGTTTCTGTACTTTGATCAGCGAGATATTGATCAATAAAACTGGACCGCCGCAAGCGAAGCGCCATGGGAGCTACAACGCGAATGTCTTCCATATTGACCTTGTCTCTGGCATCTGCTGCGGCATGAGCTCTGGCAGCTTCAAACAATGTGATCTCTGCCCGGAGAGAATCCAGTTCCAATTTTTCAATTAATTCCAAACCGGTTTGGGCAATCTTATCCGGGAGATCAACGTCCTTCATTTTTTCCCGGCTGACCTGGATTTCCTCCTTGAACACCCGGGTAGAAGGTGCATATTGGGCAGCATATGCTCGACTGTTTTCCTTGTAAGCCCGGGTTCGCTGATAGGCTTCCAAACGATCTTCTTTTGTCTCTAATCCTTTTACAACCACCCTCAAACCAAAACGATCCATGATCTGGGGGCGCAAATGCCCCTCCTCAGGATTCATTGATCCGATCAGAGTAAAATTGGATCGATAGGTCGCTGACATCGCACCCCGCCGAACAGTATATTGCCCCTGGGCTGCGGCATCCAGAATGGCATCCACGATCTGGTCTGTGAGCAAGTTTACTTCATCTACATAAAGTAAGTTACGGTCTGCCCGGGATAATATGCCCCGTTTCAGCTGCAGCCTGGAATTGGCTTTCGCCCTGGGGTCCAATCCGCCGACAACATCTTCCAGAGTGGCATTGAGCGGCAATTCCACAAGGTTGACTTTCTCAAACTTTGTTAAAGGATCACCTTGCCCAAATTTTTGAGCACAATCGGGGCAGACTGCATCCATTCCTCCCGCTTCAACATCTTCTTCCATACAGCCGTAATAACACAGACTCCGTTTTACATCGGGAAGTAAATCCACCAGGCTGCGCACTGAGGTCGATTTTCCGGTTCCCCGCGGACCAATCAGCAGCACACCACCCAGGTTGGGATTCAACAGAGAGAGCAGCAAAGACAGCTTCATTTGTGGTTGTCCAACCAACGCTAAAAACGGAAAGGGGATACTCTCCGCTAAGCCGGCATCTTCCACCTCATAATCAACCAGGGCTCGCACACCAGATGCACGCTCAAGTAATTCCTGAAGCGAGCCTACTTTTGTAATGAGCTCAGGTTCATTCTGGCTGGAATTGTTTTTTTTCTTATCCATAGGCTATCCTTAATCTCTGATTTCTACCCTCATTATACTCAAATTGGCAGTTTTTTAAAATAAAGACCTCCGAGGTCGTGGGACTCTCGGGGGTCTATTGTATCCAATCGGACATTTATT
>Ga0255055_10002773_pt1 | contig 12087 bp, 6 predicted proteins | sample JV7_2_27_MG_FD_188633 | JGI IMG/M metagenome (GOLD analysis project Ga0255055, IMG submission 188633) | Seawater microbial communities from Jervis Inlet, British Columbia, Canada - JV7_2_27 | ecosystem: Environmental > Aquatic > Marine > Inlet | place: Canada: British Columbia | collected...
GTGCTCACGAGGTCTCGTTTCGGCACCTTGTAGTGCCAGCCCTCGCAATTGATCTCCACTCCGCCAGTGATCGTCACGCCTACGACGAGCGCCGTGCGGATGGCGTCATCCAGCAGCTCCAGCACCGGAGCGCCGACGCCGGTCGCGTCAACAACGAGGACTGGCTCCGGTTGCAGTTCCGGGGCGGCAACCATCCGAGCGACATCCTCCACGATCGCTGGGTAGCCTGTTCCTAAGGGGAAGCGCCGGAGGTGCCGCACGGCATAGTGCGCCTCGGTGATTGGACGCCCACGTCTCGTGAGTTCCCCGGTGGGCACTTTGTTGCGTTCGGCTACGACCAAAGCCGTGTAGTCCTGAGCCTGCCCTAGGTCGAGTCCGACGAAATATCCAGGAGTCCCGATCATGCGGCGTTTCCGAAGAGCGGCGTGAGGTCGGCATCGAACGCTTGTGCGATATCGTCATAGCGGAAGACCTGGTCTTCGGCCTCGACGAACTCACACAGGTATTCCTGTTGGAACCACCACTCCCCGATTGCCGCCCGCTCTCGGTCCAGCCAGTCCTTCGACATGCGGGGACACTCATTGGCCGTTACTCTGACCCGATGCCAGTCGGGGCCTCCTTCGGTCCACTCGTGGTGGAAGAAGCCGCGTTTCCCGAACGGCGTGGAGAGGAGGACTAGTCGTCCACCGCTCACGGCCAGCATCGGCCGCACTGCCTGATACAGGTCATCCGGGACGCGGGCCGCTTCGTCGACGACCAACAGGGCCACCCCCGAGTACCCGCGGATCGTGGATTCCTTACCCGGCAACGATATGATCCGTGAGCCGTTCACCAACTCCAACCGGAGCGCCGATTCCACGGTCACCGGACACTCCGGTCCAACAGCCGCATACGCGTCCTTGACCTTGCGGAACAACTCTTGGCTCTGCCGGAGGCTAGGGCTCAGAACGAGGACAAGGGACGGGGCCTGAAAGAGCGCCTCCTGCAAGGCGAGGAGCGCGGAGATGCTGCTTTTCCCCGTCTGGCGCGCGCACAGCAGGATGATCTGGCGATGCTCACCCGTGAGTAGTTCCTCCTGCCAACCGTCCGGCTCGAGTCCTGCTTGTCGGGCGAACGCGATGGGATCCATGGGTGGTGTCTGTATCGCCGTACCAGTCGGCACATCCAGCGCGGCCACCTCATCCCGCAACTTACGGACGTAGCGATCCAGGCTCCGGAGGGTCACCGACTTGCTCCCTGGCCAGCTCCTGCCCGCAGCTCCGCCTTGAGTCGGACCACATCTTTCCTGAGGCTTTCGATCACGTCACTCGTCAACTGGCTCTCGTGGCCGCGAATCCAGACTTCGACAGAACGAACCACTGCGCCCGCGACGCTTCCTGTGAGCATGCCCGCTGCAGCCCAGAGCCCGACTCGATCAAGGCGCAGCATCGCGCTCTCAAGGGAGTCCAGGGGCGGTAGTTCTCTCTCCACTCGATCAAGCGTCAGCCTGCGCTTCGCAGCGGCCCTGCCGCCTTTGGACGCCTCGTTGCCGATGTCAGGATTTGGCATCGATCCGGTAGGATGGGGCAAGGTAGAATGAAGGCATCGGGCACCCCGAAGAAAAACCGTTGATGCGTATAATAGTCCATTATGTTAAGTAGCGCCAGTACGGTTAAACTCTTGTATGACAACTACTTAGATGGAAGTGTGGTTCGCGGCGATGTGCCCGGTGGCCCGGAATCATGCCATTGTGGCTGGCTTCGGCACCATGCGCGCGGGAAGAAGGGGCCGGGTGTGCCGTTGCGGGACGATCAGTACGGCACACTGAAGGCACACTGATCCAACTGCGCGCGTGACCTGGAAGCCAAGAGGGGAGGTCGGTGATTGATGCCGACCTCCCCCTCCCCGTTCACGGCGCCCCGCGGACGTGCCCGCATTCGATCCTCAGTCACGGCACCACTCTGCCGGATGACTACCGACCATTCCAGTCAAAGAACGTTGGCTCCGGAGGATGATTGTGACGCTGGTGGGCGTCGATGGGTGGTGGACAGTGCCGTGGACGTCTACTTCTGTGCGCCACTTTGGAACTAAGTCTCTCAGCTGACCGAATCCCGCTTCAGTTTCTCTCGCAACGTCTTGCGATCAATGCCGAGAATCTCGGCCGCGCGCGTCTTATTGCCATCCACCCTTGCCAGGACGTTGCGCACGTATTCGGCCTCGATGTCGGCCAGCGTGCCATGCCGGCCAATGCCATTCCGGATCGAGAAGCGCATCACCGACGGCAAGTCGGGGACATCAACGGTGCCGCCTTCGCTCATGACCAGGAGTCGGTGAATCACGTTCTCCAGTTCGCGAACGTTCCCCGGCCAGTGATAGCTACGGAGCGCATCGAAGACGCCGTCTGAGAATTGGGGTGGTTCCTTGCCCAACTCGTCTGAGTACTTGAGGACAAAATGGCGTGCGAGGAGGATGACGTCGTCGCCCCGTTCCCTCAGGGGAGGAACATCGATGGCGATCACGTTGACTCGGAAGTAGAGGTCCTCACGGAACAACTGTCTGCGGACTAAGTCGAGCAGGTTCTTATTCGTAGCGGCGATGACCCGCACGTCCGCCTTCAGTTGCTGAGTGCCACCGACCATGCGGATCTCCTTGTCCTGAAGCACTCGCAGGAGCTTGACCTGCATGGCCAGGCTGGTCTCGCTGATCTCGTCCAGGAAGACCGTGCCGCGGTCCGCAGCTTGGAAGAAGCCAGCGCGGGACTCAGTGGCTCCAGTAAAGGCACCTTTGACGTGGCCAAACAGCTCGCTCTCCAGCAGACTCTCCGGAATACCGCCGCAGTTGATGGGTACAAAGGGCGCCCGAGCCCTCGCTCCGTGGTAGTGAATCCCTCTGGCCACCAGCTCTTTTCCCGTTCCGCTCTCTCCGGTGACGAGCACTGTTGCCGACGTGGACGCCGCCTTCGCTAGCGCCTCATAGACGCTATGCATCGCTTCGGATTCGCCGACGAACCCGAAGGAGTGGACCGGTACCGTTCCTCCGTAGGAGTTCGCTGCGCGGCGAAAGCGCACCTTCTGAAGAGTGTCCCGGACCGCTGCAAGGAGTTCGGTGTCAGTGAACGGCTTGGCGAGGTAGTCCTGAGCTCCCTCCTTGACCGCCGTCACGGCAGTTTCAATAGAGGCGTAACCGGTGATCATGATGATCCCAACTTCCTTGAACCGCGCCCGCACGTGTCTAATCAGATCAATCCCGCCGACCTTGGGCATCTTGAGATCGGTGATGACGAGGTCCACAGGTGTAGCGTCGAGAATCCCTGTTGCCTCCGCAACGCCGGGCGCGGTCATCACCTGGTAGCCTTCCGCGGTCAAGTTGCGGTTCAGCACCTCCCGGGCGTCGAGCGAATCGTCGACGATCAGAATCCGTTCCTTTTGGTCGCTCACGACGTCGGCTCCTGACCCACCCGGCCCCCCGGTGTGGCCGAGAGTGGCAGTCGAACAATCAACTTGGCACCTTTGCCCACCTCGCTCTCAACGTCGATTGTGCCTCCATGTGCGCTGACGATACCATGCACCACAGACAGACCCAGGCCGGTCCCTTCGCCAACGTCCTTGGTCGTGAAAAATGGACTGAAGATCTCTTTCACAACGTCCTCCGTCATTCCAACTCCGGTATCCTGCACCTCGATGACGGCTGTCCCACCGTCCTGGCGCGTTGTGATCGTCAGTGTCCCCCCGTCGGGCATCGCCTGCATCGCGTTTATAGCCAGGTTAATGAGCACCTGCTTGAGCTGAATCGGATCCGCATGGACGTTGGGTAACGCAGCCTCGAAGTCGGTGACGATGTCAATGCCCTCATTCGTGCACCGCCCCTCCACCAATGAGCAGGCATCTTCGGCGATGTCGGCGAGCGGCACCCACGTCTTTTGGATGGGTGCTTGTCTAGCAAAGAGTTTCAATTTGTTGACAATCTCCCGAGCGTGGAGGCAGGAGGCAACGATCCTGTCCAGGTCGTTCGCGGTGCTCTCCGTTACATCGGGACCTTTTTTCGCGAGCTGTGCAAACCCCAAGATTCCGCCAAGCGGCTCGTTGATCTCGTGCGCGACACCCGCTGCCAGGTGGCCGATGGTTGCCAGCCGGTCGGCGTGACGAAGTTGCTGCTCCAGTAGTGATCGTTCCGCTGAGGCTTGGCGTCGCTTGACATACTCCCCGATCTCCCTCGCGACGGCGTTGAGCAGGTGCTTTTCCTCCTGCAGGAACGGCTCGCTGACGGCGTATGGCACCTCCTGCGTGTATCCGATCTCGACCGCCCCACGACGCACTTCGTTCACGACCACGTTCGCAATCTGCCGTGAGTATGTCGTCTCGATGTCGCCCGTCGCGTATTCCGATTCGTCGAGGACGATTCGAGCCACCGCCAATTCTGGATACTGCCATGCGGGCGGCAGCGTCTCGACAATCCGGCTGAGTGCTGCCTCCGGGTTATCTCCGCTATCCTCGATCACCCGCGCGATGCCGTAGAGGCAGGTCAGCTCCTTTACGCGCTCCCGGAGCGCGGCCTGGGCCCGCCGCTCAGCGATCGCAAACCCGATGGTCTCTACCACGGCCTCATAGGCCTCGATGATGTCGAGAGCGAATGCATCCCGCTGCGCACACTCCAGCTGCAGAATACCGAAGCTGCTGTCATCGATGACGAAGGGAACGAGCGCCATTGAGATGGTGTGGGAGCTGGAAGGTTGGGCGGGTTGGTGAGACGAGTTCAGCCCCATGCTCACAGCCACATCCCCTGTCCAGAAACTGCCGTGCGGTGTAAAGCACTGCGTCGGGAGAATCGCAACTCCTTCCAGCTCATCCTGGATGAGTCGTCGGAGATTGGATCGGTCTATTTCGACAGCTGGTTCCGGGTTGCCATTCGATCCGTCAGCGTTCACGGGTTCGAAGAGGAACGATCGCTCCGGTCGAACGCTGGCCTGCAGTCGATACTCCACGGCACCACGGACCCGAAGCTCGAGCGCGTCGCAGCCCGTGAACTGCAGCAAGGCGTCTGACAAGCCCCGGAGGAACTCGACCCGCGGGATCGCCTGGCCTGCCAGATTCACTATCCGGCGAGAGAGCTCGGCGAACTCTCTCGGCGGCTGCCCAGTCGTTAGCAAATGCCCCCCTGGCTGCATCTCGGCTCCGTCGCCCTGCCTACGCGACCGCCAACTGACGCTGGCCGGGTGTTGCAGGTGTCCCAAGTCCGCAGCCCCTCCGCGGTTGGCCCGGCCGTGAGATGGCCAGCGAAAAGAAACCTAGTCGGTCCCCGGGAACTGAGGAACGGCGGCCCACCCTCACCGCCGTGCCAGGGTTCGGATCAGGAGCGGCGTCATTTCGTCCCTCAAGGAGAGGCGCTTGCATGCTATACGCCCACGATCGCATCGACCTGTTCCACGTCCACATCCATGAGTCCCCCTTTAACGTGTCGTAACATCGTGCATCGTTGACAGCCGCCATATCTCCCAGCCGTGTCCCTATCCTCCGCTTGCCGGATTCGAGTTCGAGCCATTGCACTCATACTCACGCCGGATCGCTCTCGAGTGTCGGACCACCTCCCGTGTTGCGACTGTCAGCGCCGCGAGGTTGATGTTCTCCGTGGCCACCAACTCTTCGCAAACCTCTCGCGTCGCACGCAGGCGTCCGGAATGACGCCCACGGAAAGCCGCGAGCTGGCGGTCCACCGGAACGCGATTGCCTCCATTGGCCAGGACAGCTAGAGTCAAGTTGCGGCGGACCTGAGCCAGATCCTGGAGGAGCCCTTGCGCAGCTCGCTGTTCCCACTCATCATCGCCGGGCACCGTATCCAGTAGGTCTGTGAGGCGAGCGAAATCGACGTCCTCGGCCAAGGCGCAGTAGACATGACCGACGTCGGTTGCCGGACGGCCCCTCTCGTGGGCGATCTGGGTCGCCGCCATCAGCTGTCCTAGGAACTGCAGAGCTGCAAGCTTCCGCGCCTCATCAGTGGTAATGCCACTGCTCCTGAGTTCCTGCAGCACCTCCTCGAGCGCGGCCCGCTGAGACCCAGCGATGATCTCGGGCAATACGTTGAGCAGGTCTGATACCGGACCCTTGAACGCATCGATAACCGGGCCAACTTCCGCCTCTTCGGGTAGGTTCTCTACCGCCCACCTCACGGTTCGATCGAGAACACCCTCCAGCGCCAGAAGCCATCGATGCTCTTGCTCTGGTGGCAGTCGCTCGCGGTTGCGCTCGACAGTCTCGAGTAGCTCGCCAGCACCTGCAATGGCTGCAGCTACATACCAGCCACGTGCTATGGCGGCAGGCGATGCCCCGGTGTCGCGGGCGGCGCGCGGGATGAACGTCACCCCCATCAAGTCAATCAGTCTATTGGTGAGGACTGTAGCCGTGATCTCGCGTTGCAGCCGATGCTGGCGAAGGTCGCCCTCAAGAATCCGCTCGATGACGGGCCTCGGGAAGTAGCCGCACAATAGCTCTGTGAGCGCAGGATCGTCAGGCAATGCCGAGGCTAGAATCTCGCGCTTCAGGTGCAGCTTGCTATACGCAAGCAGTACGGCCAGCTCTGGACGTGTCATGCTCTTCCCGGCCTCCTCACGCGCCTGGAGACGACCCCAGCCCGGCAGGTGCTCCTCTGCCCTTTTCAGGCCAACCTCATGTTCGAGATAATAGGAGGCGTCGCGAAAGTCGCTGAGCCGATCGGTGGCCCTCAGTTGCTCGAGGCTGAGCGCGCGACTCTGAGAACGGTTGTTAGACAACACACTTTCAGCCACGTCGTCCTTCACCCGCACGAGCAGTGCATTCCGCTCGTCCATCGTCATGTCGGCCCGGTCAATTGGCGCACGAAGCAGGATCTTCAAGTTGACTTCGCGATCCGACATATCGACTCCACCGGAGTTGTCGATCGCGTCGGTGTTGAGGTGACCGCCTTCGAGCGCATAGGCGATCCTCGCCCGCTGCGTGAGACCGAGGTTGCCCCCCTCCCCTACGACTTGCACGCGCAGCTCGCTTGAGTCGATGCGGACCGTGTCGTTGCTGGAGTCAGCCACATCCGCATTGCTCTCGTCCGGCGCCTTCACATAGGTGCCGATCCCGCCGTTCCAAAGCAGTTCAGCCGGTGCCCTCAGAATCGCCCGTATCAGCGCTGGTCCGTTGATCACGTCCTCAGCGACACCCAAGAGGCCCCTCGCTTCCCGGGACAGATGGATTTCCTTTGCGTCCCGCGGGAACACTCCACCTCCGGCACTGATGAGGGAGGCATCGTAGTCCGCCCAGCTAGAGGCGGGAAGCCCGAATAGACGAAGGCGTTCCTGGTACGACACACCGGGATCGGGGTCGGGGTCGACGAAGACGTGGCGGTGATCGAATGCCGCGAGGAGTCGGATCGTTCGGCTCAACAGCATCCCATTGCCGAACACGTCGCCACTCATGTCTCCGATCCCGACCACTGCAACAGGTTCCGAGTTGATGTCCCTGCCCATCTCCCGAAAATGGTGGCGTACGCATTCCCAGGCACCTCGGGCGGTTATCCCTTCTTTCTTGTGGTCGTAGCCATGCGATCCACCTGACGCAAAGGCATCTCCCAACCAGCAATGGTAGTCTGTGGAGATCTGGTTCGCCGTATCCGAGTACGTGGCTGTGCCTTTGTCGGCGGCCACCACCAAGTAGGGGTCATCATCGTCATACGTGACGATCCCGTCCGGTCGCACGACTTTGCCGTCCACGATATTGTCGGCCACGTCCAGCAGGCCACTGATGAAGTCCTGATAGCACTCGCGCACGAGCGGGCGGAGATCAGCTCCCTCGGCGGGAGCCTTTCTGACGTAGAACGCACCCTTTGCCCCACTCGGCACGATAACCGCGTTCTTCACTTGCTGCGTCTTTACCAGCCCAAGCACTTCGGTGCGGAAATCATCCGGCCGCTCGCTCCAACGCAGACCGCCTCTCGCCACCGGCCCGAACCGCAGATGTAGCCCGGCGGTACGCGGCCCATGAACGAACATCTCCCGAGCTGGGCGCGGACGTGGCATTTGTTCGATTGCGGCGCAATCGAACTTGAAGGTCGTGCGTGGTGCTGGCAGCTCACGTTTCTCGTTCTTGAAGTAACTGGTTCGGACGGTGGCCGCGATTAGGTTGTGAAGCCGACGAAGTGTGAGGTCGTCGCCAATACCGTGCACCTCACGCAGCGAATCCCGGAAGTTGGCGTTGGTCTCCTCGGCCATAGCGGCGCGGTCTTGGCCTAGTCCCGGATTGAATCTCACACGGAATGTGTCGAACAGCAGCTGCGCTACGTCGGGGTACTTGGCCAGGGCGTCCGGCGCCGCCCGGCGGCTGGTCACTGCACCGATCTGGAAGGCGTATGCCGACAGCGCCCGCAACACCGATATTTCCTGCCACGTCAGGCCGGCGGTCAGTACCAACACATTGAACTCATCGTTATCCGCGATCCCAATTGACAGGGCGCGCAGTGTCTCGGTGAGACGATGACCTACATCGTCGACGTCAAGACGCTGGAGGTCGGGACCTTGCACCACGAACCTGTGAATTGTCGCGGTGCCCACGTCCATCGCGTCCGCCTCGATGACACGGAGCGCAAGATTCTCCAGCAACGGCATGATGTCAGCAAGTATCATCGAAGCACGCCGCACGAAGAGTCTCAGGTAGGTCGTACTCAGCTCGCCGCCGCGATTCTCAAGCGATAGCTGCATGACGCCCGTTTCACGTAGAGCTTCTAGTCGTTCGATATCGTCGACCGCGGCTTCCACGTCGACAGTTGCCACGTAGGCCGGTCCGAAGGAGTCAAAGTACCGATCCTCCAGCTTGTGAACGTGGTCTGCATCGTACCTCTGCTCTAGACCATCTCGAAGGCGTTGATTCCAGGTTCGCACGATGGAACTGACGTGCTTGCACAGTGCTGGAATGTCTATTCGGTCAACTCGCTCGGCTGTCGCCGAGATATAGAAGTGCAGCCGAGCCGTGTCGCCCGCGCCTATTGAGAGATGGTCGTTGAGAACGCTACCACCGAGAACCATCGCGATCTCGGACCGCAACCGACCCCTGACTTCGTCCGAGTAGTTGTGCCTCGGAAGGATGACCATGACGTTCACCCCGCGACCCAGGCCGTCGGGAGTCAGCACCACCTGCACATCACCGGTGTTCTCGGGGGCCATCATAGCTGTGATCTGCCGCCCCAAGTCCTCCACGCTCACGAGGAACAGTTCCTCCAGCGGCATTTCGTTGAACAAGGCGACTATGGTCTTGTGGTCATGCGAATCCTCGGGCACGTTCGCCGCCTTTAACACTCGCTCCAGCTTCCGCCTGAGGATTGGGATGGCTCCTGCGCTCTCCTGGTAGGCCTGCCAGGTAAACAGCCCCAGAAACCGTCGTTCGCCCACAACGTCACCTGCATCGTTCAGCTTCTTCACACCGACGTAGTCCATGCGGGCGCGCCGATGTACTCGTGATTCCGAGTTGGCCTTCGACACAAGAAGAAGGGGGCCGTATAGTGCACGAGTGCGAATGTCGGACGGAAACTGATCGATTGGGGTAGGTGTCCAGATTGAAGAGTCTTCCTCACGACGTAGGATGCCGAGCCCCGAACCTCGCACGACCGTCGCAACCTTCCGCTTCTCCTCGTCCAGACGGAAGTCGTACTCACGGTAGCCGAGATAGACGAAACTGCCATCCTTGAGCCAGTTGAGGAACTCCACGAACTCTGCGATCTCCGACTTGCGTTCCGTCAACGGCTCGCCGTACTCGCGAAGCACACCAGCCACTTCGTCCGTCTTCTCCAGCATCGCGCGGAAGTCATCGGTCGCCAGACACAGGTCCTCCACGGCTGCTCGGATGTCGTCTTCGACACGCTGCACGACGGCCGTGTCGAGATGGCCCTCAAATTCTGTGTAGACCACCGAAGTTCGGTCCGGTCTAGCCCTCCAGTCGAGTATCTGCGTGATGTGACCTCGGTCGTCACGATCCACGACCACGACCGGATGAAGCTCATGCCGTATCTCGAATCCGCCACTGATCAGACACTGTCGGACGGTGTCTACGACGAAAGGACGATCACTGATGACGACCTCAACCAAACCTCTGCGTCCACGTCGCTGGTGGTGGCGGACGCGGACGGCCACTTCACTAGGCGCAGCCTCTTGGAGCAGACCGAAGAGCGAGGCCACAGCCTCAGCCATTTCGGTCTCTTCCCTGTGGAGATAGAAATCGGCTGGGGCCCTGCCCAGCATCTGTCGGGCAAACGACTCCAGCGCTGGCTGCTCCGGGTGCGCGATCCTCCCGATAGCATTGAGAACCCCGTTCATCGGGGCAACTCCCAGTTCAACCTTCCCCTCGGTGCTCATGATCCTTGCTGCCTCCGCTACTACACCGCTGGGCTAAGAAGCAATGACCTCAGAGTTGACATCGTCTAACCACTTCGCAGTACGGATGTTCATCCGGGCAATGACGATGTACCTGCCTGTGTCTCCGGCATCGTCTCGTCCTTCGGTGCAGCAATACCTCCGAAGGACCTTCAGTACTGCGGCCACTCCCACCCCCCTAGGGAGTGTGCGCCAGTATGCCAGTCCTGCCACATCGCGCATGGGAGTGGGAGCGGCCTTTCTTGTTGTCGGCCCGGGACGTCTCTGACTAGATGCCCAAGATGTCGTCGACTGACTCCTTGTCCACATCCATGACATAGGGCAGTCCGGTAGCCTGCGCTGCTTCCGGTGTGAGCGCGGCCAGATCGCCCCGGGACAGGTACTCCGGTGAGAACTTACGACTGCCAGCCATGAGCTGGCGGAGTCCCTGGGCCAGTCTTTCGTAGTAGGTGTACAGTCCGATCGCGCCGCTTGGGAGCTTCTCGAACTCGTCGTCACCCAATTCCTTACGCAGGGTGTGGGCGGTGACGAACACTTCATCGCGCGTCTTGCCGAACCTCTCGACATACACGGGGAGTTGCCCTGCTTCGATGGTCTTCCCGATGGTTTTCCCCACCATCGCGGCTGCCAGTGGGCTCCTGGCCATGCCGATGAGCTTCACGAATGGCGCTCCGAGCGCGAGACCCTTGAAGATCTGGTCCTCGAAGGTGAAACCGCCGGCCAACGCCAGGGCCGGCACCGGTCTTCCTTTGTCGGCCAGGCGTGCAGCATACTCGTGGAGTAGCGAGTGCAGTTCGACCACAGGGACACCCCACTCGTTCATCATCCGCCAGGGGCTCATGCCCGTGCCACCGCCTGCCCCGTCCACAGTCAATAGGTCGATCCCGTACTTGGACGCATACGCCAGCGCCTGTGCCAGCGCTGCCGGCCGAAACGCCCCGGTCTTGAGGAAGATGTACTTTGCCCCCTGTTGACGGAGGTACTCGACCCGTTTCGCAAACGCCTCTTCGGTGACCATGCCGACGCGAGAGTGTCGCTCGAACTCCTTGAATGCCCCTGCCTTGAACGCCTTGATCACCGTGGGATCAGTGGGGTTCGGGAGGACGACGTAGCCACGATCGTACAGCATTTGCGCCTTCTCGAGGTCCTTGACCTTGACCTCGCCACCGATGTTCTTGGCACCCTGTCCCCACTTGATCTCGACGCACTCGACACCGAGCGTATTGATCGCGTACTCGTGCTCGCCCAGGCGCGTGCCCTCGACGTTGGTCTGCACCACGATCGCGCCGTATCCGTCCCGCTGATTCTCCCGGAAGAGCTGAACGCGCCGCTTGAGGTCGACCGTGTCGATGACCTGTCCGTTTTTGATCACCGAGGCTGGGTCCATCCCCGCGACGTTTTCACCGATCGTCAGTCCCGTTCCTGCCAGAGCCGAGCCAATGGCCAGGCCCTCCCAATTGTTCTTGGCCACGTCGGTGGATCCGATGCCGGGGATGATCCACGGGTACCGGAACTTGAGCCCCTGGTCGTGACCGAATCGGACCTCGAGGTTCACTGCGGGGAATACGGCCTTATCACTGTCGGCCTCGATACCCTGAGCCCCAACCACACCACCCATGATGTTGATGTGCGAGTAGTCGAGGGGATAGTTCTTCTCAGAGGCAGTGGTAATGACGCCGAACGGTTGCGGGTAGATCACTTCGTGGCCGCGGAAGGCGGACTTGCCGATC
>Ga0255055_10002776_pt1 | contig 12075 bp, 21 predicted proteins | sample JV7_2_27_MG_FD_188633 | JGI IMG/M metagenome (GOLD analysis project Ga0255055, IMG submission 188633) | Seawater microbial communities from Jervis Inlet, British Columbia, Canada - JV7_2_27 | ecosystem: Environmental > Aquatic > Marine > Inlet | place: Canada: British Columbia | collected...
TCAAATGCACTGGGGCTGCTGTTCTACGGGAGATTGGCCGTCAGTTTGCACAACCTAAGCCTGAGTTCATGGCTGGGTGTGACACTCCAGTGAAGACAACCACTGAATAATACAGGGATATTCCAGACCGTTCACCCTTGGAACAGAACGGTCTTCTATCAAAGCCTACAGCACCAACACTCTGTGAGCTTTGAAGTACATAAACTATTGACATGAAAGGGGATAGCTATGCATGACCTAATCAGAGTTCTTAAAGAGGCTTCAGGCCTTATCATAATGATTTTGCTGGTATGGGGATGGACCTTACTTTAGCCTAAACGTGCTTGGCACCTGAGCCTAACAGGTGCCTTCATCTGAGTGCACTGAATAGTATCAGTGTACTGAGATGTTGACAAATGGGGATAACTGCTTATTAACTTAACAGAAAGGATATTAAAATGAGTAAGAGAACGAGAAAAAAGTCTGAGGGCTCTGGGGTTCGTAAGAAACGAGAAGGCAAGAATCTGGACCGTGATGGCCGTCTATTAAATATGGACAAGTTTGGCCGTCAGTGCCTTGACCCTATTTACCACAATGCCGATCAATCAAATGACCTCTGGGCATTTCATGAGAAGGACCGAAGGGACCGGAAAGGCCGTCTGAACCGTCTGAAACGGGCTGAAGCCTATGCACTGGCTGACTCTAAGAAAGACCGGCCTGACGTGTTTAAAACCCCTCTGCTTGAGGTTGTGCTTAAGGATCTGTATTCAGCTAAGATTCTGCAAGCCCTGTTCACGGCTGCTGCTTTGAAGTTTGTTGTGAAATCTGGCTGGCCGTTCTTCTTCGTGAAACGACTGCATAAGATGGACAGGCCTATTTCACTCGAAGGTGTGGTGATTGTCTAATGGCAACCCTGAAGGATTACAAGGCATATGTCAGTTTCACCGATCCTAATGATGGCTCTGTGACATACAGCAATATTCAACCTGCTGATGAAATTGTACCTGAGCTTGAAATGCTGGTGAAACACTTCACGGTCAAACGTGCAACCATTCAATGTGAGGACGGTGATCGAATCGTCCTTATGAGAAAGGATCAAATCAATCATGACTAAGTACTATGAGTGCACTTTGGATGACGGCTTGTCAGGAGACGATATAAACCGGAGACGTAGAGAGGCTGCACTTGGCAACCCTCCACCCTCTAAGGACTGGGAAGACTGCAACAAGGAAATTCGTTGCATTTACCCCGGTCAGGTTGTGACCCGGCCTGCAATTAGCACGGCAGGCATTTTCTTTTACTATGAACCGGCTGTGTTTGCCTCAAAACGTCCTCACGGCTTCATTCTGGGTCATATCTACGATGATGACGGCAGAGGAATTGAGGAAACATATCCGAACTTTGTACCTCAAATGAGTATCAATCCTGACGTATGGAAACGTTAACCCCTTTCTGGTGTGGGGTCTGCAAGGACCCCTCTCCATAAAAGCCTATGAACAATGAGTCTGGGTAACCCACCACGGGAAAGCCGGGCCGTTCGTAGGTTTCTATGGGGAAACCGTTGGATCGGTTAGGTCCGACTCAAATAATACTAACCATTTAACAGAAAGGTGACTTATTATGGCTAAAAATGTGATTGACAAAACTCATATCATGACCCCGAAGCAACTCATCAGATTATTGGTGAAGACGATCCCTGCAAAGTTACCAGTGATGGTAGCTGGGATGCCCGGTGTCGGTAAAACCATGATTGCCAAGGCTGTAGCTGCAAAACTGAAGATGGATCTTCAGGTGATGCACCCGGTTGTATCCGATCCTACGGATGCAAAGGGAATGCCATGGATCTTCTTTGATGATAAAGAGGGTCAGCCTAAAGCCCTGTTTGTGCCGTTTGAAGACCTTAAACGGCTCATGGATGCTACAAAGCCCCTGCTGGTGCTGCTTGACGATCTTGGACAAGCACCCCCGGCTGTACAGGCTGCATTTATGCAGTTGATATTGGCACGTGAAATCAACGGCAAGAAGATCTCAGACCACGTTGTATTTCTGGCTGCTACCAACCGTAGAGAGGACAGGGCCGGTGTCTCAGGGATACTTGAACCCGTAAAGTCCCGGTTTGTAACGATCATAGAGTTGATCCCTCATTTGGAATCTTGGGTAGAATGGGCTATCGATTTTGGTATTGAACCTGAATTGATTGCATTTGTTAACTATTGCCCATGGGTTCTGGAAGGTGGGAAGGACGGCTTCAAACCGTCAGCCGATATGGTTAACTCACCGTGCCCCCGTACCATGGAGCACCTTGACAATTTGGTCAAACTCAAGCTGGATGCCGATCTGAGGCCTGCTGCATACTCTGGTTGTATCGGACATGCTGCCTCAGTTGAATATACGGGCTTTGAACGTACCTTGAATGCCCTACCGGACATGAATCAGGTTGTAAATGACCCGATGAATGCCCCGGCACCGGACAGCAAAATGGTGATGTACTGCATGACTGGAGTGTTTCACCGTATTATGAATAAGAAAAATATCGACAACATCTATAAGTATGCTGTCAAGCATTTTTCTCTGGAATTGCAAGCTGTCTTCCACTTTGGTGTGGACAAGTTTAAAGCTGAACTGATCAAATCAGTCGGCTATGTCCACTGGTCAGCTAACAACGGTGATGCCGTAACCAATTAACAATAAACCGGGGCACTTAGGTGCCCCATATATAATAGGAGAAATTGATATGAGTGACTCAAACGTGAACGTACCAACTCAGGGAACTGTGCTTGAAAGATCTTGTGTGCTGGTGAAATTGCACCGTCATAAGTTCAACCACAATGCCACGGATAAGGAACTGGGCAAAAGGTTTCGTAAGGAACTGAAGGTTAAAGGCCTGAATGCTCTACGTGTACAGAAGACGATCATTCCAAAGACTGCAATAGCAGGGTGGAACAAGGTCTTGAATGAGGCCGGGAAGTATTTCTACGGAGTGACAATCCCGTGGGATGATAAAGCCTACAGGCTGCTGCCAGTGGTCAAGTACAAAGAGTTTGTTAACAAATTCCGTGAGTTCCAGAGTCGATTTACCAGTGAAGTAGATGATTTCATTGCTCACCTTGACGAGCACATCATTGCCGGTAAAAAGGATCTGGGCCTTGCAGCCAATGACAATGATTATATTGACAAGAAGGCTGCACGGGATGAATTCCTTTTGAAGGTTGAATATGATGTACTGAAATCTGGAAATGATTTCCGTGCTCAGGTCACCGACGAAGAACGGGCTGAGATTGCCAACGTGATGGAAGAGCAAGCCAAGGTGAAGTTTGCCAAGGCTCAAGAGTCCGTGTTTCACCGTGTTTATACCGTTGCTGCAAAGTTGAATGAGAAAATGTTGGAGATGCCCCCGAAGGGTAAAGAAACCCCGGAATTCAGGGACACCATCATTGGTAACATTCAGGATCTGGTTGACATTCTGCCCAGTCTCAACGTGGCAAGCAATCCCGATCTGGATCTGCTTAAGGATACCCTTGAGAATTCACTGGGAACCCTTGACCCTCAAGACCTGAGGGAATGTGACCGTCTCCGTGAGGACACGGCCAAGAAGGCAAAGGAAATTATGGACAAGGCTGCTGCCTTTATGCCGTCCATAGATGCATAACCAATCACGGCAGGGATTCACGTCCCTGCCTCTTCAAAAGCCTGCACCTGTGGGCTTTTGTGGATTAACATTAACAGGAAAGGAACAGCTTATGATTGACTTAGAAATGGCAAAGCTAAAACTCCAAAGGGGAGTGCTGGCAATATCACTGGACCTGCCGTTCTATGCAGGTCTGATGCTGTCAATGCCCGGTGGTGTTATACTTGACGAGACTTGTGACACTGCATGGACTGATGGTAACAGGATAGGCTTCAGCCCTAAGCTGGTGCTTGAACTGACACCATATGGAATCAAGTTCGTTCTGGTCCATGAGATCTGCCATGTCATGATGAAGCACCATTTACGTAAGGGCATTCGAAACCACGACAAGTGGAACCGGGCTGCTGATTATGTCATCCATGACAATATGTTTGAGGACAACTGGAAGATCCTTGACTGGGTTTTGTATGACACAAAATGGTCGAACATGACCACGGAGATGGTATACAGCAACCTGTCTGATAACCCTGCCGATGATAAATGTGGTGGCACTGGTGGCTCAGGTACAACGAGTGGTGAGAAACCTGAAGGCTTAAGTGAACCGGGACATATCGGTGAAGTCCGTGAGATGAAAAATGAGGACGGCTCCGAAATGTCAGATGCTGATAAGGCTGCTGCTGCTACAGAGGTTGATATACAGGTATCTCAGGCCATGACTCAGGCCCGTGCTGCTGGTACCGGGACTGTAGGGCAAGAGAGGTTCTGCAAAGATCTGCTGGAATCCAGAGTAGACTGGAAGACTGAGCTTCGGCAATACCTTGAGTCCTTTGCAAAAGAGGACTACAACTGGTCCATGCCTAATCGACGTTACATTGCAGCAGGCCTGTACATGCCGACTCTCAAGAGTGAGAAGATGAAGGATATGGTTTTCTTCATCGATACCTCTGGATCTGTGACTGCTCAAGAGTTACAGCAGTTTATGTCTGAGGTTGCAGCAATACTGGACATCTTCAACGTTTGTGTTCACGTGGTCTACGTAGACACAAAGGTGCACAGTCCTCAGGAGTTTAACAGCCGGGAACCGTGGGATATCAGTGCATTTAAACCGGCTGGCTTTGGTGGAACCGACTTCAGACCCGGCTTTGAATGGGTTGAAGAGAACGGTATTGACCCGTGTGTGGCCGTCTACCTCACGGATATGGACTGCTCCAGCTTTCCTGAGCAGGCACCTGATTATGACGTTCTGTGGGTGGGAACAAATCCATATTACAAAGATCGAAAGGTACCCTTCGGTAAGTTCATTAATATCGGAGAGTGGTAGTCCTTAGGCTTCACAAGCTGTATGTGCCGGGCTTGTGGGGCCGTGGGGCTTGATAATGCTTTTGTTGGCCTAAGGAAAACAGCCCAATAATATAAGAAGGAAGTGCCAACTCAAAAAACCGGATGGCAGGGCCAGCAAACGGCCCTGACCCATCACTTTTAAAGGGGGATACTGTGGGAAAGTTTAAAGATGAAATCGGAAATGTGTATGGCAACATTACCGTAATAAAACGAGTGCCAAATCACCCTCAAAAACACTGTGCCATGTGGCTATACCGTTGCCAGTGTGGGGTTGAGAAGACTACCACAGGTGGTGATTTACGTTTTGGCAAAGTAAAATCGTGTGGCTGTGACAGGTCTGACCGGGCATTCAAAATGGGCAAGGCCAACCTAAAGGCTCCGGGCCATAGTTCTTTTGTTATGCTATATAATAGGTATGCCTGCACGGCCAGAAATAGAGGCTACGTGTTTAATCTGGATAAGGATCAATTCAAAACTATCACTCAATCAATATGTCATTATTGTGGAATTGAGCCAAAGCAAATAGCCGACAAAGGCACGGCCAGTGGCACATATCTGTATAATGGAGTTGACAGGGTAGATAACAATCTTGGTTATGAACCCTACAATGTGGTACCCTGTTGCACTGCTTGTAATATGATGAAACGTTTAATGTCCAAGCAAGAGTTTATTGATCACGTCAAACGAATAGCCAAACATCAAGAAAGGGGATGATTATGGTAGTAAAATGTAGTGACATAACATGCAAGTTCAATACTGAGCTACGACTACGGGGTGGAGCACAACGTGCTCTGTGCTGCAAAGCAGAGACTGTTGACTTGCAAGCTGAGATCACATCCACTATTATGTATTGCAAAACCTATGAAAGGAAGGTGGCCGATGTCAAAGCATAATACACAGATATATTTGAAGTGCCCCCGATGCTCTCACAGGATCGGACCAAAACCGGAGTATGACCCGTTCACCGGCCATCAATATGCCAATGGGTGGACATACACATGCCCTCACTGTGGGAATCCGATGAAGGTGGAAGACTAAACATGGAAAGGACCTAATGGTGGTCAACAGCCTTTGAGCTCCCTGCCACACGGCCATGGGCATAATGTCAGCCCGGTTACCGAAAGGTGCCAAAGACTAAGGAGCAAACGATGAAAATTTTGTGAACCAAGTTGGGGTGAGCCCAACTGATTAGGGGCAGGGGCTAAGCTGAACCCCGTGCCACCATGGACCCCCCAGTGGCCAAGTGAGTCACAAAAATTTTTGCCTTCCCGAAATTAGCCCGGTGGGGATCCCACTTTGTGCTACAAGCAACGTCAATATCATGGTAGGAAAGCAGGCAAGCCGTGAGAGTCGGAAGTCGGGTGAGTACGGAGCCATGTACAGCACTGGATTGGTGAGAAGCAGGTTGCTGGGACAACCCCGGTGTAAAAGACCACCTGTGGATCAATACCAGTGCACGGGAGAGATTATGACTATTGAAGGTCTGTGATGACTTCCTTCCCGGCCCATACTGTGGGCTTGGACGAAAGCTATTAGAGAATTTATGGGGATGCCCAGCCGTAGAACCCTGCAGGGACGGTTGGATCAGCTTCATCCCCACCATTTTAGACCTAACCGGCACCAGCACACTACACGGCACCGATAATGAGGAATCCCCGGCAACGGGGGAGTGTCACTGCTGGAGCACGTACCGGTCACAGTGGCCCCGGTGAATGGGCAACGAGCACCTACCTGAGCACCCGAAAGGGATAGAATCGGCCGGGACTTTTTAAAAGGGGGAACCATGAAAAAATTAGAAAAGAAAGAGTTTGAGTATATGATGGGTAGGATAATGTTCAATCAGATTTTAAGTATAGGGAGAAAATATTATGAGCAAAAAGAAAAAGAGAAAAAGAAAGCACCAGCAAAGCAAGACTAAACCATGGCACGTATGGGGCCGGTTGGTAAGGGTCCACAAGGATAAAAGGAAATACAACCGTAAAAAGAAATATGAGAAGGGAGAAGCCGATGATTAATAAAGACCTGAAAGAGGCAATCCGTCAGGCTCTGGCTCATCAGTGGGCCAACCCGATGTTCAGTGCCGACAATGGGGAGACGGTCAGAGATGAACTGATCCCGGCCCTTCAGGAGCAAGAGGTATATGCCGTGGACTACAAAGAAGGTGTATCAGAGGACCGGCAGGTCATTTTATTAACCGAACTGGCACAACGGTGCTTTAACTATGGCTATAATGCCGGTTTGAGGTCAGCAGCCAAGAAACTAAATGCAGTAATAATGTCATAACAGAAAGGGGGCAACTGATGCTGAAAAACATATGCTTGGTGTCATACCGGGTAATATGCTTGATGGCAGCTTTATCACTATTGGCAGTGGCAATCCTGACTCTCTATGCTCAAGTTCTCATGGTGCAGGCCGGGTTCTTGGACGGAAGCAGGCTAAAAGGACCTTGAGTCTTGACGATTTTCGTCTGAGCATGTATAACGTAACTTGCCATGCTAATAAGGACAATCTGGATGAGGCCCCGTTGGCATACAAGAATATTAATGAGGTATTGGCAGCCCAAGAGGATCTGTTTACAATCGGCCAGCACCTGAAACCTATTATAAATGTGAAAGGATAGATTATGGGAGTACAAATCAGAATCGATCATAAAGTATGCTACGGCTGCACCCGTGAGGGTGTAGTCTGGTCAGCCACCGGCTACAAATGCCCGGTATGGGCCGATCAAAGCAAGGTGTATTCAGTCCGACAAGGGGAATGTCCATTTAATAAACGTGAACGTAAGATTAAAAAGGCCGTGACAAAGGGCCAGCAGAAACAGGGAAGGAATCGATAACATGGATATTCGTGAATTCGTATTTAGGCATATGCATTCTAACAGTGATGCCGATGCCGAGCAAAAAGAAATTGATCTTAGTATCCGTAATTCTGAAATCAAAAACGATCCTGAGTGCCGGGATTTCTGTGGCCGGTTTCTTTGGTCAGAGATCTTTCATGGTGGCCTGAGGATAGCAATCGACCAGTACAGCCCGGAAAAATGGGAACCGGTTGCCGAATACTTTATCAATAACATCGTGCCCTCTAATGAGTTTATGCACGATTGTATTGCTTTTTTTGATGACATCAGACAAGGAAAGGGGGAGAACTATCTTGGATAGCAGAGTGATGGAACTGGAACGACAGGTGGGGATATTGGAAGATGACATAGAGGACCTTGAGGACCGTATATCTGACCTTGAGGATTTTATAAACAGTTTTAAAAAGGTGATGGGAGATATTATCAATGATTAAAATGGACCCGGCCCTGTTTAATTACATGGGCAAAGTAGAGATGGGATTCTATCAGGAAAAAATCGGTGGGAAGATGCATATTATCATCAAACCCATCCCGGCAGACGAGAACGACAAAGTAGGCTTGGCAATCACGGCTCTGTATACGGCTGCAGTGCAAGAGGCACTGAAGACCGTGAGCAAGGCAGTTGAGCAAGCTGGACTCATTGACCAGTTGTCGAAGTTATCTTGATGGGTGCCCCTGACGATCCGGGCAAACCGGCCCCACTGTTATGGTGGGGCTATGCCCACGTAAATGATACATACAATGTCAAGAGATACTTTGGCCCCAGAGATATTGAAGAAGCCAGAGAGTCTGACTTTGTAAAGTCGGTGAGTGAACCCTTTGAAGCCGTATGCCGTGCCGATGCAATCAACAAGCTGATGGACCGGCTGAGTGGTAAGGTACTTGTGAGGGACATGAATGAAAAAGCAAAAAAATTCTAACGTAAAGGATCAATTGGTTGAAGACAGTTGTGATCCTCAAATGATGACCGGTCAGAGCATTCGAATTTCTGAGTGCTCTGGCTGTGTTGGAGAAGGGCACCAAAACGGTGTCCAAATTACACGTGTTTCCGATGGCTGGACTTGGTGGTGCTACCGGTGTTCCCACGGTGGTAAACTTTGGGACATAGGCATGGCCCCGGCTGACAGTTTGAAACGTTTGAACCACATGAGACGGATGCTGGATAAGAAGTACAGCCGGAAGGTTGAGCTACCTGAGGACTTCACGACTGAGATACCCTCAGAGTTCCTTCAGTGGCTTTACAGCTATGAACTGGACCACCGGGATGTCATTGATTATGGGATGGGCTACAGCCCCGACCATCATCGTTTAATAATACCCGTGTATATTACAGGTCTATATCGTAATAAACTGGCACTGGGAAAGATGATTGCATGGATGGGCCGGTCCCTGACCGACACTAAAACCAATCCGAAGTGGCATATGGTACGTGAATTTGGGATCAAATATGTCTACTATGCCCTATGTGACCCCTTTTCCAAGACCGTGGTTGTTGTTGAGGACGTTGTGAGTGCCATTAAGATCCACCGGGCAGGCTACAATGCTGTGGCTCTGCTCACCACCTACGTGCCCAATGAATTGTACGTTGGATTAAAGGGCTATAACGTGAAGGTGTGGCTGGACCCAGATGCCCAGATTAAGAGTATCAAGGCCGTGCAAAAGTTTGTGGCCTTCGGCATCCCGGCTCAGCATTTGAAGTATCATATGGACCCGAAGGACTGCCCGTATGATAAGATTCCGTCTATCGTAGACTGACACACTGTGGTACTTGACATGCTGTAAATCATGCTTATTAACTATATAGGAAAGGGGAGATATGGAACAATATCACATAGATCCTAAGACAAACATCCTACTCAACCGTATCATCATGGAGTGGGATGCTCATGATGTAGGGGAGATGGAAAAGGAAGGGCAGGTCTGCAGGGCTTGCCCGTTTTACGTTACCTGCTCATACTCAACGAAACGAAAGGTGAAACATGCAAGAGTTGGCCATACTAAAACATTTTTTAATGGACCGGGGAACTGAGTATAGGTTCTACCAGAACATTAAGAAGGTGGATAACCTTGAGAAAACCTATAAGGTGATCTACGAAAAGATTGACGAACTGTACCAACTCTTTCCAGAAATGCAGTCCATCACGGCTGACGAAATTAAAGCCTACCTTGTTTATAGGATGCCCGGCTCCCGGGACATGGAAACTCTGGACGGTCTGATTGACATGGCTTTTGACCATGACGTTGGACCTGAGATTACTGAGCTAATGCTCCAACAGTTAGCTGAGAAGCACATAGCAGGGAAGATCGTAAACGTGCTGATGCCGGTGCTTGAGGGAACTAAGTACGAGCAGATCCCTAAGGCAATGGAGTTAGCCACGGAGTACAACGATCTTGCCGGGGCCCTTACAACTGATCATGCCCTGACACCCTGCACGGACACCCTGAAGGAACTGATGGCTGAGCTACACAACCCCACGGGGTTCACATGGCCGTTAACCATGATGCAAGATGCCATGGGTGATGCTCAACCCCGTACCAGTGGAATGATATTTGCTCGACCAGAGACAGGCAAGACCTCTCTTGGTCTGCACCTTGCTGCCCACTGGGCCCAGCTTCACAAGGATGACCCTGATTTTACTGAGTGCTACTTTGGTTGTGAAGAGGATATCAAGAAGTATAAGGCCCGGTACCTGCAAGCTATTTTGGGTGCCAAAGAGGATGATATCCTTGGTCGGATGGATGCAGCACAGGCTGCTGCTGAGGCACGTGGTGCCAATAAGTGTATGTTCTTTGGGGGTGTAACAACCACCCGGCATATAGAGCAACTGACCAAAGAGTTTCAGCCGAAGGCAATCTTCATTGACCAGACCCCGAAGATCTACCAGCCGGGGATGGCCGATCAAGGTGAGGTTCGACGGCTGCAATCTATATTCCAGTGGGTCCGTAACTTCTGCAAAGAGAAGGACCTTATCGGAGTTAACCTGATGCAGGCTGCTGCCTCTGCAGAGAATAAACAATGGCTTCAGCAGATCGATCTGAATGGATCAAAGACTGATGTTCCCGGTGAGTTAGACTGGATGTTGGGAGTTGGAAAGGTACATGAGACAGGCATGGAGTATGCACGTTTTCTTAGTCTCTGCCGTAATAAAAACGGTAGTCACTCTCACAAACAATGCTACTTCGATTTTGACAGGTGCAGGTACTATGACAGTGCACCCAAACAGAAAGGAACACCGTAATGGGAAGACCGGCAGTAGATATTACAGGAGAACGTTTCAATCGTCTCATAGCTATTCAGCCTACTAAAGAACGAAGGTTTGGAAACGTTGTATGGCTATGTGAGTGTGATTGTGGTAGCTCTGTCCGGGTTAAAATAAATGACCTGAAGATAGGCTATAATCAATCATGTGGCTGCTTGCAAAAGGAACTACGATACAAACATGGGCACAAAGTTAAGGGGGAAAGCCCAACCTATCAGACATGGAAGGCTATGAAGCAGAGATGTTTGAATCTGAAGAAGGATGCATTTCAATACTACGGTGGTAAAGGTATCATGATTTGTGAAAGGTGGATGGTCTTTGAAAACTTCCTTGCCGACATGGGGGTTAGACCAGACGGCATGACTATCTCAAGAGCCGATCATGATAAACATTATGAGCCAGATAACTGTAGCTGGCAGAAAAGGGGCACCCACTAATGCAAGTAGGGATATTAGACATGGAGACTTCGATGGCTCCTACATTACACCCATGGCAAGAGGGTGCATTCCCTGTAGCATGTGGATTACAGATCATAGGGGGCAGGTACACGGACTGGTGGTTTAAGCACAACGAAGTGAAGACTGAAGATGACCCGACTGAAATTACCCAAGCATTGTTGAAGGTAGACTTGCTTGTCGGTCATAACTTTAAGTTTGATCTGAACTGGCTAAATTACATGGGGATAGAATACACTGGCAAATACTGGTGTACCCAAACGTCAGAGTACTTGCTTGGTGGTCAGAAGATGTTTGGCTTAAAATTAAAAGAGGTTGCTGAAAGAAGGGGGCAACCGACTAAGCTGGACATAGTTGAAGGGTACTGGGACCGTGGGGTTAACACCGACATGATCCCTAAACACATACTGGCTGAGTATCTAAAGCAAGACTGTGATACCACCTTGCATGTGTACCTTGATCAACTTGCAGAGATGCAAACTGAGAAGCCATACTTAAAGCAGATCATGATGGTCCATAATAATACCACTGGAATCCTCAGTGATATTGAATGTA
>Ga0255055_10002777_pt1 | contig 12074 bp, 12 predicted proteins | sample JV7_2_27_MG_FD_188633 | JGI IMG/M metagenome (GOLD analysis project Ga0255055, IMG submission 188633) | Seawater microbial communities from Jervis Inlet, British Columbia, Canada - JV7_2_27 | ecosystem: Environmental > Aquatic > Marine > Inlet | place: Canada: British Columbia | collected...
GTCCTGTTGGGAGTCTATTTGGATTCCTTTCAAAATCCAATCTGCCCCATAACTTTAAAAGGAGGTGACCATATGCCGACTCTGTTTGCTGTATACAATTTAATTTATCTGGAAAAATCTGCCTATCCAAAAGTGCAGATTACCCCAACAAATAGGCAATATTAATGTTTTCAAAAACCTGAGATAACATATACACAATTTTAAAAAGTCTTGATATGAAACTAAGATACAAGCCTCATAGCCCTCGGCTGAAAATCGTGGACCAATATATACGGGAGTTGTTTAGAGATGAGTTGCCAGACGGCATTAAATATCATAATGCCGATCATACACTGCATCCTACCAAAGGAGTCGTTGCTGTTGCCAACAATATTGCAATATCTGAGAATATTTCTGAACATGATAGAGAATTGTTAATTGCCGCGGCCTATTTTCACGACACTGGTTACATTAGAGAATATGATAAAAATGAGCCGATTGCGGCACGAATGGCAGGCAGAATCCTTAAATTGATCGGTTATAAGCCAAACGAAGTTGATATGGTTCAAAAGATGATACAATCAACTGATCTTGAGCGTGAACCGAAAACCCATGTTGAAAAGATCCTTTGTGATGCCGATCTCGACCACTTGGGCAGAGAGGATTTTTTCAAATTGGATGGTAGATTAAGGGAAGGACGGCGTGCAAGAGGAATAGATGTCAGTGATGACGCTAAATGGTACAAAGGTACCCTCGAAATAATTAAAAAACACCAATATTATACTGAATCTCAGAAAAAGTTGAGAGAAAAAGAGAAGCAAAAAAACATTAAGAGGCTCTTAAACAATTTGGAAAATATTGAAAAAAAGAAACGAGGCCGAATATAATCCTGTATCGTTTTTAAACTGCAGCAGCCATACCTACCGTATTCTTGATTTTGTTTGACTAAAACTTACCGAATTAGGTATAAAAAATTTTAATGCGATGGTTATTTCACAAAAGCCTTGTCAACTGCCCGCATCGGTGCTTGTGTGGAGATCTGCTATATCGCTCAAGTTTTGACGCCATTGATAAATGTGAGATATACGAAACCTACATGCACATTGGCCAAATTGCATGTACTGGCAAGATGTATCTTATATCGAAGATTCTTGATTCTAAATTTTCGATCCCCTTGAAATGAGCCCATTTTGCAACAATGTGCCAGTGATAAAAAATTAAGCAGGTGATAATCCGATTTGAAACATTTCTCATAACCCACAAAGAGCAATCAAGAGGTGAGATATGAAAAAAACAATTTTAATCATTTCTTTTATTTGCCTGTTAGTAAGCTGCGCCACCACACACATGTCTAAAACCGATAAGGCTCCCGATCTAACCTTCCAGCCCGACAAAGCTACACTTGTAATTATTCGCGAAACTTTCTTTGGCGGTGGTATCGTTTTCTGGAACTACATAGACGGCAGGCTAATAGGCGAAACCATGGGACAAACTTATTTTGTAACTTCTGTTACACCAGGACCGCATTATGTGGTGGTAGCAACCGAGAACACATGTGTTGCTCATTTTGATTTTAAACCGGGGAAAGCTTATTTTCTTGGCGAAGGGGTTACTATGGGTGTATGGCGTGCTAGAGCTTCTGGATTTTATCCAATGACACCAGAGGATGCGGCAAATGCAATGAAGAATTGCAGCTATCTGGAATACGATCCAAAAACCGGTCAAGAAGATATGGACCCCAAATTATACCAGCAGGCCATAGATGAATACCTTAAGGATGTTAAGGAAAATCCAGATGCATTTAAGGATATTTTAGAGTATGACGGGGTTGTAATGAATTAGCGATGCTGGTTTTGTGATATATCTCAGTGGTTTCGGAAGCGAAACTATCAAAATATATGAAGACGATGAACTGATCGATTTAATTTATTTAGGCAATGCAACCGGAAGCACCGAAAGATATTATCTGAATAATAAGACAAGAAGATTCACGGTAATCGAGTTTGGTGCATTGGCGGCTACGGTATAGCAAAAGATTTTGTACCCACAGTTACAAATGGCACTCTCAAGTAACAATTATTTTGAAGCAGGGTATAACTGCTCTGCTTCTAATTTTGTTAAATAATCGTAATATCTATAAATCTGACATTTTAAGGTTAACTCAAATATGGTGATCTCGAATTATCAGAAGATGGTCGGCACGGAGGACGACCCTTCGATGTTCGAGCTGTTTGAGTTTATAATTAGGGCGGGTGCTTGCATCCCGCACCAGCGGAGCCTCCGTGACTGCCGGGGATCCAAAAATGCTCATGAAATATCAGGATTGATCCGGAAAGACATATCTATGATTGCCTGGGCAAATTCGGGATCATTGATGTAGAAAGGCAAAGCGTTCAGACTGGATTCGTTTTCGAGGTTTTTCTCCAGAATTTTTATAAAAATCTCAGGCGCCTCGGGGTCATACAGGGGGCCTTCCTTATGATCGAACGCCGAAAAACCGTCCATAGGAACTAAAATCTTCACATTTCCTTTCGCGTTGTTGCACAAACCGGCGATGGTTTCCGCCAACATCTCTATTTCCTTTTGCTTCGTTCTTACGACCGTGATGGCCGCATTGTGAACGTGATAGGGGCGATTGGGGAATTGCTTTTGCGCATTTTCCAGGGGACCGGTTACCAGAAAGTCAATATTTCCGGGAACCAGTATGGTTGGGATTTTTTGATCTAAGGCAACGGATCCCCTCTTGGGGCCGGCATCGTAGTCACCACCAAACAGGTGGTCTGCTATTTCATGTAGCGATAGATCCACTAAAACCGAAACATTTTCCTGCCGGATCATTTCCTCCATGGCTTTTCCGCCGGATCCCACCGTGTGAAAGATAATGACTTCATTGTTTTTTTCTTCCAGGGCTTTGCGGACCAGCTGGGCGCAGGTTTCGGTGGTCCCCAGAGTGGAGACAAATACCAGGGGTTTTTGCTCGGCTGCGTCATCCGGTACAGCCGAGCGCAACATACCCGCCAGGGCCAGGGCCCCGTTGCGCAGGATTTTTTTGGTGACGCGATTCAGGCCCACAAGATCGCAGACCGAATGCAGCATGAGAATATCTTTGGTTCCCACAAATGCCCTGGTGTCGCGTGAGGCCATGGTGGATATCATGACCTTGGGAAGGCCCACCGAAAAGCTGCGCATGACCCCGCTGCCCAGGGTGGTGCCCATTGATCCTCCCAGGCCGATGATGCCCTGAACCTGGTTTTGACGGTGGAGTTCCCGGGCGCACTGAATGGCGCCGTTCGTCATGACTTCGAGGGCCTTGCCTTCATGGCCGATTGTTTGAACCTCTTCCAGGGATTTCCCGCCGGCTTGAGCAACTTTTTCGCGCGAAATGTCTACCGGGGCCGGGCATTGGCCTCTAATTCCCGCATCCATAATTGTAACCGCAATGCCTTCGGCCCTAAGACAATCAGCCAGATACATGGTCTCCTGGCCTTTGGTGTCCATGGTGGCAACTATCAATGCTGTTGGTGTATTCGCCAAATTCTCCTCCTTTAATTACTCCACCCTGAAAAATAGCGATATCAGGTGCAGGTAAAATATTTTTGTACTTTCAAATCTGATGAGGCTATGTTGACGCTGATCCGGGCGGATTAATTAGCCAGGTACAATTTGAACATCAATTTTTCTGGCTGCCTGGATCAGTTTGGTGTCTAACGTGGCTATGGGATAACCACTTTTCATTGCAAGGTCGAGATATGAAGCGTCATAGCTCGAAAGTTTATTCGCCCTGGCAAAGATTAAAAGCGCATTCATCGATCTTTCGGGGTGGCCAACTTCCACGACTATCGGAAGTTGTGTTAACAAAGTTATGAACCGCGTACTATCCGCCTCGCTAAGACGCCTTTTACGTTCTGCTACAAGCAACACGTTTACGACCTCTAAAGGCCAAATCGAAGGCACGAAAGCGGTGGCCTCGGAAAGCCTGTGCAAAATAGCATCGGCATATTTGCTTGTTTCATCTTTGAAACACCAGGACATAACAACAGAATTATCGATAACGAAATGTTTGGTCATCTATCGTCTGCCTTCTTCAATCAGTTCACGGATTGAAAGCCCCCCGAGACTGTGTCTGTCCCGGAATTTACACAGTTCGGCAATTACTGATTTGAAATCAACATTTTTTTCAGGATCAGGGGCTTGCAATACCGCTACTGGAACCCCGTGCTTTGTGATGGTTATACGTTCCCCTTTTTGCACGCGATCTATCAGCTTGGGCAGATGAGTCTTCGCATGGTAAGCACCGACAGTTTCCATAATCGAACTCCTTAGACTGGTTTAAGACTAGTCTAATATCTAATAAGCTAATTGTCAAGGCAATAGACTTGTTTTTTGATACGACTTTTAACCCGTCACAATCAGAGGTTTGCGTGTTTATACAGTATTACAAGTTATTGCCTAGTTGAGCACATTTGATCATATTGTCCATCACCGTTGCGGCAACCTGCCCGAAGGCTTTATCGTTAATGTGATGGTCAACTTCCTGGATTTCGATTTGAGAATCTATAACTTGCCTGAACTTCTGAAGAAAGACCTGATTCATGTCCGGATCGTACAAGGGACCGTCTCTCTTATCGGCGCCGGACCAGCCCCGGGTGGGTACCAGTACTTTGATTTTGGCGGGGTCCTTATTAAGCTTTTCTGCCAGTTGGGCCGCTAAAAAAGAAGTTTCTTCGACATTCAGGCGGATGGCGGAACGAAAATCATAGAAAAAGATTTTACGATTCTTGTATTCTTCCGGAATATTGTTGCGCGTAAATTCCAATACAGCGCAGTCCAACCCTCCCGGCACAATCAGCCGCGGGATAGATCTGCCGGGGACCGGTTCAAAACGTTGCGGACCAATTCCACCGCAATAGCCGTCCAGCAAGTCGTCGGCCAATTCGTGAGTGGCCAGATCCAGAATGCCGTGAAAATAGCCTTCTTCAGCCAGTTCCTCCATAGCCATGCCGCCGGTTCCGTTGGCATGAAAGGCGACGACCTCGTATCCCAGTTCTTCCAGAGCCTGACGGGTGGCTTCGGCGCCCGGCGTAATGAAGCCGAAGAAGGGCAGGGCAATGCGTTTTTTTTCCTCTGACGGTTTCCATTGGCTCTGAACCATGCCGCATATGCCGGCGGCTGCCTTGTCCAGAATTAAACCGGAGATGCTGTTGACTCCCAGCAGATCGGCGACACTGTGAACCATGACGATGTCCTTGGTTCCAACGACTGTAGACATGTCACGGGAGGCCACTGTGGACACCATGACTTTGGGAACTCCCAGCGGCAGTTCATGCATGATGGTCGTGCAGATATAGGTTCCGGTACCGCCGCCGGCGGAGATGATGCCGCTAATCTTGCTATCCTTAAATAGTCCCTTAATTTGGACCTTGGCCTCCTGCAGCATGGCATTGATTATATTGTCTCTGCCTTCCGCAATGTCCGGCGCGTTTTCCGTAATCGCTTTAAACAGATCAATATCCACCGGGACCGGTGATGGAGCCTGGGTCCCCACATTTATGGTCAGCACCCGGTGTCCTCTCTGCTCTATTTGTTCTTTTAAGAAGATGTGTTCTTCGGCTTTGGAATCGAAGGTTCCAAGAATTGCTATTGCGGGTGTTTTTTCCATAATTTACTTTTCCGGCTGCTGCATGATATAACTCGTGAGAGCGGCTTTCAGCCGCGATTAAGTGTCTAAAGGATCCGCTCTTATTCGCGGCTGGAAGCCGCTCCCACATGATTATATACGCTTGTTTCTGGATCCTGGTTACTTGTTACTGGTCATCAATAGGCCCAGGGCCCAAGGCGCACGGCGCAGGGCAAGATACAGGGTGTCAATGTTCAAAAAAAGGTATATGGTAGAAGGTCGAAGGTCGTTTTTGATCCTTTCGTCCTCGTGAATCGACACTGTATCGAGGACGAGTACGACGACGAAAGCAGGTCTTCTGCCCTCTCTCCACTGTCTTCTGCCTTCTGTCCTCTGTCATCTGACCTACATAGGCTTCAATCCGAAAAACTTGTCCTTCTGCCACACCAACGGTGGTCTTCCCGTATCATGCTGATCCACCACCCGGCCGATAAAAAGCCGGTATCCTTTTATGTCCTGACTGCTTTCAACATTGCACACCATCCAGGCCGCAGCGATTCCTTCCGGGATCAGAGCGTTACCTGGTTCACCGGATTCGGTGCTGATGGAAAATTTTTCAAATTTGTCTGCGGCATCACCTTTTGTGCTGCCCACTTTCATGGCCAGCTGCCGTTGGTCCTCGCCGGCGATTACCAGGGTAAATTTTCCGGATTTATTAATTAATTGTTCGGTAAGGTGGCCTTTGGCCACGCTGATCATGAGTAATGGTTCTTTTTCCGAGACAAACATGGCCGTGGCTGTCATGATGTCATGCCGGTCTTCGTGGGCGGTACTGACAAAAACCACGGAACATGGCAGCCAGTAAAAGACATTATTTTCGTTGCTCATTATTATTTTCCTTCTGGTTCTATAAATCCCGAAGGGCCAACAAAATGGCAAAATCGACCCCATCCTTTAAATTCACCAAAGGCGATATCCACAAGATGGTGCTTTCACTATGATATCGGGTATAATATCCGACCATTAGCTATTCTTTGCCATGTTGTTTATGCAACGTTGGGATAAATTTTGATCTCTATAGTTCGGATCACAATAATACAATAAATATAGTATTGTAAACTGCAAATTATTTGACATTTTAATCTGTCATTGTTTTACTGTAACCGTTCAAGGTTAATTACTCCGCCCTGAAAAATAGCATATTCAGGGTGATAAATATTTCTTTCAAAACTGAAAATTGTTTTATGGCCCTAAGTCCGGCGGATCAATGGAAAATTGTCAATCCGGTGGACCCAGAACCCAGAACCCAGAACCCAGAACCCAGAACCTTCAGACATGAAACCATGGTTTAAATATGAAAGGATACCGGGACTGCTGGCCACTTCTTACGAAAAAGCCAGCCGGATGGTGATAGAAGGCTATTACAGCCAGGTCGCCGGTGAAATTGTGTCACATATCCAACAGGGCGCCATGCTTGATCTTGGCACCGGACCGGGGTATCTGCCGATTCAAATCGTAAAACGTGCGCCGCATCTTAAAATTACGGGTGTAGACTTAAGCCGAAAATTAATTGACATGGCAAAAAGCAACGCTCAAAAAGTGGGGTTGTCATCTCAACTTAGCTTTGAAGTTGGAAACTCCGCCAGGCTGCGTTTCGATAATGAAACTTTCGACATGGTCATCAGTACCGGCATGCTGCATTCGTTAAAAAAGCCGGTAGACGTTCTGGCGGAGATATACCGGGTGTTGAAAAACGGCGCAGATGCCTGGATCTATGACCCCGCAAATGTTACCCAATATATCGACCGCAAGAAATGGAAGGCGTCGCTCAATTTACGGGAGCGATTTTTCCTGTGGCTATTTGGATTGCTCGGTTTGCATAAACCCATCGCGACCTATCGACGAGATCAGGTGATTCCTATTCTCAAGGCTGCCGGTTTTATGAAGTATCAAATTGATGAGCACGAAAGCGAAATACGCATCAAGTTGACGAAGTAAGGTGTTAAAAAATTTTCACCACGGAAGAATAACCAAGGAAATGAATGACCATTTAATAATAACCGGTAAAATTGTTAGTGGCGCCAAACGGGGCGCTTTTTTCACACAGCTGGATTGGGTTAAAGAGCAGTGTGCTGAAAAATTGGGATTTACGCCCTGGCCGGGGACCCTTAATCTGGAGATCCCAAGGGAGAGCATGCCTCTTATTGAAGAAATGAAGCCAGAAGAGGGCATTGAGCTGGTGCCTCCGGATTCGAATTATTGCTCAGGACGTGTTTTCCCGGTATCTGTCGAAGGAATCCCAGGCGCTATTGTTTTGCCCGCCGAGGATGTCAGAGTGCACGGAAAAAATATTATTGAAATTATATCGCCCAAAATGCTAAAAGAAGCGCTGGGCGTTAAGGACGGGGATTGGGTTAGGCTGACCATCAATAATCCAAAATTGGCGGGTAAAGAGTGATAGATCCATAATTCACCCATTCTGTTCATCTTTCAAACTTACCCCGTATGGTCTTTAAGGCCACATTTGGAGGACAGCTTGCCTCTTGTAAATAGAAAATTAAAAGTCAATGCGGTACTGTTTGACCTGGATGGGACCCTGATTGACTCGGCGCCCATCTATTATCAAATCATTGATATCGTATTTGAAAGACTCGCAGTGCCGCCTGTTTCCAGGGAAACCTTGCAGGAGGCTATGGACGACGGTGAATTCGACTGGGACTATGTGCTTCCCACCCCTATGAAACCCCGCAAAGAAGAGTTGATTGCTGAAGCCCGGGTAATCATTGATGACATCGCCCCGCCGTTGTTTCGCAAACAGGTAAAATTGATCCCCGGTGCTGCCGATGTGTGTGAAAAGATTGCAGCCTGCAGCCTGAAAATAGGATTGGTCACCTCCACTCCCAGGGACCATATTGCGGTGAAGCTTGCTCCCTTACGAAAGGCCGGTATTGAAAACCTGCTGCAGGTCATCGTCACCGCCGATGATGTCGTTAATAAAAAACCCCATGCCGAACCCCTGATCAAAGGCAGTCAAAAGCTCGGTATTGCCGTCGATAAATGCGTGTATGTCGGTGATACGCGGGTGGATATCAGAGCCGGGAATGCGGCCGGTATGAAAAGCGTGGGAGTGCTGACGGGGTTTGACGATTATGAGGCATTGAAGAAAGAAAATCCTGATGCCATCATCGATAGCATTGTACAACTGGAGAAAACCATCATCAATTAATCTGCAATCGGTTGATATTTGGTTTTTTCGCAGGGTATCCAAAATCGCTATAATATTGATACAAGCAAGATCTTTCATGGGTCGCCGATGTTAGGCAGGTGAAATAGACGTGAAATCCAAACGAAAACATATCCTATCTTATGCCGCTTTATTAGTTTATTGTTTTTTCCTTCTGACACTTATTGGCTGTGCCGCCTATCACCCCGTTGACATTGATGAGATCCCGTTCAAGCAGCATTCCCAAACTCAAGTAGACGGCAATGTCCGGGTGACGGTCGCAGTCCTGACAAAGCAGGAGGGTGAACAGGTCTTTGGCGTCGATCTGGCGTTGCGGTGGGTCCAGGCGGTCTGGGTTGAGGTTGAAAATAGAGACAACCACAATTATTGGCTGCTGTCTTCAGGACTGGAACCGGACTATTACGCTCCCAATGAGGTTGCATATAGCAACCACCGTTGGCTTTCCCCGGGTGTAAACGACAGGATAGACGCTCGTTTCAAACAACTTGGTTTCAGAAACCCCATTACTCCCGGCAGTGTTGTTTCGGGATTCATTTTTTTAAACCTGGATCAGGATAATAAAGAAGTCGATATCGATCTCATTTCGCGGGGAGAAGTAAAATTCTTCACCTTCTTCTTCGAATTTGAAGCACTGCGTGTCAATACGATGTTTGATGTCGAGAGACAGCATTCGCAACAGGACGTTGTTGAAGTTGATGAAATGGGACTGCGCAAGGCCCTGGAAAATTTACCGTGCTGTACGACGAGTCAGGACGGCCAGGAGGATGGCGATCCGTTGAACCTTGTTTTAATCAGCAACGCCAATGAATTGATGCCGGCTTTTGTACGGCGCGAATGGCATATGGCCGAGGATACATACTGGAGCTCTATCTGGAAGACGGTGGGTTCATTTTTATTCGGCAAGCGCTATCGCTACTCGCCGGTCAGCCCCTTATACTTATTCGGGCGCAAACAGGACGTCGCGCTTCAAAAGGCCAGAGGCACGATCCATCAGCGCAACCACCTGCGGTTGTGGCTGACACCCATCCAATTCCGGGGCAAGGAGGTCTGGGTCGGTTCGATCAGCCGTGACATCGGGGTACATTTCACTTTTAAACCGGGCCATTTTATAACTCACAAGATCGACGAAGATATTGATGAGGTGCGCAACAGCTTTGGTGAGGACATGCTGTTTTCGCAGGGGTTGCAGAAAATAGGATGGGCCAAAGGCATGCCGACGGTATCCTCGGAGAAACCCCGTCTCAATCTGGGCGGCGATCCCTATTTCACGGACGGACTTCTGCTCGTATTGTTGTTCGAGCGCCGGCCGATATTGATCACGGAAGTGCAATTTTTTGACTGGGAAAAGCCTGTCGGCCGGGATATGTGAACCTTATGCGGCCGGTGTGAAATTTGCTGAAGCACCCGAGACTGTGAGATTCGAGGATATGGAGCAACCATTATTCACAGCTCACTACAACGACAATTGTGAAAGATCACGTTATTGATGCCAGGTTACTCAAATATAAATAGCTAAGGTTCTCTAATCACAAAGTTACAGATTATGGGGATAAAATATTATGGCTGGCGTGGAGGCCGACCCTACTATTTTTGAGCTAACTTCTAGTCAAGTTTTCCGATCCGTTCGCTGATGCCGGTGTACTGTTTCCTCAGCTTCGGCTTCTCTATTTTGCCGGTCGGGCTTCTGGGAACTTCACTGAAGATGATTTTGCGGGGTCGTTTGTAGCGCGGGAGTTCTTCGCAATATTTGACTATTTCTTCTTCGGTCAGGGTTTGACCGGGTTTTGCTTTAATAATAGCAGCGACGATTTCACCGAGGCGTTCATCCGGCAGACCGATAACCCCCACATCCTGCACCTTGGGGTGCGCCATGATGTGATTTTCAATTTCAACCGGGAAGATATTTTCGCCACCAGTGATGATAATATCCTTGGCGCGGTCCACCAGCCAGATAAAGCCTTCTTCATCCACCCGGGCGATATCGCCGGTCAGTAGCCACCCGTCTTTTAATGTAGATTCGGTGGCCTCCGGATTTTTATAATATTCCTTCATCACCCCGGGTCCCTTGACCAGCAGCTCGCCGGGTTCGCCCCGGGGAACCGGATTCAAGTCGAAATCTACAATTTCAAATTCCCAGTCAAAACCGGGAACGCCGATGGCGCCGACTTTGTGGGTATTTTCCAGCCCTAAGTGAACACACCCCGGTCCGGTGCATTCGGTCAGGCCGTAGTTGGTGTCGTAATCATGGTGGGGGAAGACCTTTTTCCAGTTGTTGATCAGGCTGGGCGGAATTGGTTGGGCCCCCATATGGACCAGGCGCCATTGATCCAGCTTGTAATCGTCCAGGTTTACATCTTTATTTTCGATGGCAATCAGAATATCATGGGCCCAGGGCACCAGCAGCCAGACAATGGTGATATTTTCCTCTGAAACTGCTTTGAGGACCATTTGCGGTGCTATCCCTTTTAGAATAACGCCTCTGGCACCGACAATGAAATTGCCGAACCAGTGCATTTTGGCACCGGTGTGGTAAAGTGGGGGGATACACAAAAAAACGTCCGCATGGGTCTGATTGTGATGGCGGTTTTCAACGTAACAGGCATGTTCCAGGTTGCGGTGAGTTAGCAGGACGGCTTTTGGGGTACCGGTGGTTCCGGAGGTAAAATACAAAGCGGCACTGTCCATCAGGTTAAATTCTACCTGCGTAGAATCGGTCGAAGCAGATGCCAGAACATCCGTGTATGGCTGTGCGTACTCGGGTCTTAAATCTTCAGGACCGACAAAGATGTAGTCAATTACGGTCTTGTCCAGGGATTCTTTAATGGGGTTGACCCGGTCAATAAACTCTTCCCCGAATATAAGGGCTTTGGCCTCGGCTATTTCAGTGCAGTAGTTGATATCATCGGCTGAAAATCTGAAATTTAACGGAACCACCCAGGCCCCCGTACGCAGAACACCGAAATACGCCGGCAGCCATTCGATACAGTTCATCATCAGGTGGATAACTTTGTCACCTTTTTTGATTCCTTTTGCCAGCAGGGCATTGGCCACTCGGTTGGCTTCGGCATCAAATTCTTCCCAGGTGATTTCTTTGCGGCTGTTTTTGGCGGGATCCCTTTCAACCAGCGCAATCTCATCGCCATACATCCGGGCATTGCGCGCCAGAATTTCAGTTATCAGCATGTCGTACTCCTTTAATTCTAATTGTTCACCGCAGAGTTCTCAGCCTCCGGC
>Ga0255055_10002778_pt1 | contig 12074 bp, 7 predicted proteins | sample JV7_2_27_MG_FD_188633 | JGI IMG/M metagenome (GOLD analysis project Ga0255055, IMG submission 188633) | Seawater microbial communities from Jervis Inlet, British Columbia, Canada - JV7_2_27 | ecosystem: Environmental > Aquatic > Marine > Inlet | place: Canada: British Columbia | collected...
CTCCCGCCAAGTGCCGGGAGCCTGGCTGCATCGGCTCGACCGAGAAGTTCCTTGCTATCTTCCGGGGTTTCCACGCGTAGGCAGATGCGGAACTTCATGTTCGCACGCATCTGGTCCGTGACCATACCGGCCGGTCGTTGGGTTGCCAGGATCAATGTTGCGCCAAAGGCACGACCAAGCCGTGTGATGCTCTCAAACTGCGCCTTATACTCCGGGTTTTCTGCGATCATCTCGGCGAACTCATCGACAATGATGAACAAATGGGGGAAGGTGTCTGGAAGTTTGTCTCCAGGCTTCAAATTTGGGATTACCTTTTTACGGTAGTCCACTAAGTCACTCACCCTGCCGTCCGCGAGCAGTTTCGCCCGGCGATCCAGCTCGGCTTTAATGGCAATAAAGATTCGCTCAACCGCATTTCCTTGCAGGTTTGTCGCAATATCCACGCAATGTGGCAATTTCTTGAAGGGTTCGAACGCCGCACCGCCCTTGAAATCGACCAGTACGAAATTGACGATACGCGGATCGTATTCAACAGCCATAGAACCGATTAAAGTGAGCAACAGCTCAGACTTCCCCGAACCTGTCGTCCCAGCGACCATGCCATGCACGCCATCTCCACCTGCCTTGGCGGAGAACACCATGGTACGAACTGCCTTGCTGCTGACAAGACCGATCGGTGCTCGTAGCCACTCCTGGTTCTCTGCTTTCATGCTGTGCTTCCACTTTTTAGCTATCGGGAGATCACCAATTTGTTTGTAGTCTTGATCTTCGAGCAAACTGTACATCTGTAAAAAGTCAAACGATCGTGGCAGCTCAGCGGCGGGTCGTGTGCCACCCATGGCGAACCAAATACGTTCCATTCTTTGGGCAATGGCCTGATAGCCGTCGACCACATCCATGTCGGTCAAATCATCTGGCTCACCAGGTATGCCTACATGGAATTCGACCGGGACGCGCTCATCATCGACCACCAACCCCATCAACCCTCGACCGGGGAAGTTATCAAAGTTCCGCGCCCCTCGTCCCGCAATATCTGAGTAGGCCATGGAATCCGCCTGAGTTAACGTAAGGCGTTGGGTAAATAAGTTGTAGAGTTTGCCGGTGATTTCACGCGTCGAACCGGCCGTGAGAACAAAGTGAATCCCAAACGCTCGACCGTCTCGAATGAGCGTAATGAGGTCCTGGATTAGATATTCGAAGCTGTCTTGGAATTCGGCAAAGTTATCGATGATAATGACGATCTCTGGGAAAACATTCTTGGGGTTCTTGCTGTTGTAATCTTCTAACGAATTGTACTTTTCGAGGATTTCCTGTCTTTCCTTGACAAAATTTTGTAGCATGCGCATTAGTTGATCGACGCGCGTGTTTTCGGAAGCGTCGATGGCAGCCCCCAGATGTGGTACGTCTTTAATGGATTTCAACCCCATGCGCCCAAAATCGAGCGCATACATATGCAGTTCATTTGGCGTGCGGTTGGCGGCCAGCGAGAGCATAAGCGATTTTAAGAAGGTTGTTTTCCCTCGCCCAGCTGCACCGAAGAGTACAATCGGACCTTCATCCAGCTGCAGCTCGAGCAATCGTTGTTCCGCCAGGTGAGGATTATCGATAAGACCGATTGTAGCCACCAACGGTGAGATGGTTTTCCAGTCAATTTTTGGCCAGATCGGCTTCTCTTCAGTATTGACCAACCATTCACCAAGAGGCTCGTTAACGACAATCGATAAATCTTCTGAGATTTCACGTTCCGTATTCAAATAACGGGCATCGATGGGATCTGTGAGCGAAAGATCCTTTGGTAATGGGTCGGGCCATGGTTTCCTCTGTACTGGTATGCCATCACGTTTCGCCCGGATCGCTGTGATCCCGACGAGCCAATCCAACATAGTCGTGGGGAGTTCGCCGGGTCCCATCTGTAAGGCTTCCGCGATTTCCAAATCGGAATACAGTGGTTGATCTTCCCCTGTAATTTCACTTGGAATCTTTTCATCATCCAGCCATATAACATCACGCAATACTACCGTTCGGTCGTCGCTATAATCACCCGCCACACGCGCGACCTGAGTGGGCACCAGAATATCATTCCCAACCTGGATATAACCTCGCCCGCCCATATTAGGGAGGAAGGCAGCATCGGGGCGAGAAAGAAGCTCTTTACTATCTTCCGTTGTTTCTACTCGCAGGCAAATTCGGAACTTCATATTCGCCCGCATCTGGTCGGTCACCACGCCCGCCGGTCGCTGAGTGGAGAGAATTAGTGTGACACCGAAAGCTCGTCCAAGTCTTGTGACGCTCTCAAACTGGTTTTTATATTCAGGATTTGCAGCGATCATCTCTGCAAATTCATCTACAATGATGAACAGATGTGGGAAGGTGTGAGGAAGTGTGTCTTCCGGTCTTAGACGCGGGATGACTTTCTCACGATATTCCACGATATCTTTCGCACCGCTTTTAGCCAGAATATGGCTCCGTTCAGACATGACAGCTTGGATGGCGACAAACATACGCTCGACGGCATTCGCCTCAAGGTTAGTGAGGATGTCCACACAATGGGGAAGTTCACGGAAAGGCTCAAACGCTGCCCCGCCTTTAAAATCAACAAGGACAAAGTTGACGATGCGCGGATCATATTTGGCAGCCATAGTTGCAATGAGTGTGAGCAGGAGTTCTGATTTTCCCGACCCGGTAGTACCCGCGATCATGCCATGGACGCCATCGCCACCTTCCTTTGCTGAGAAGACCAGATTGCGAACATCCCGCATGCTGGTCATTCCATAAGGAGCGCTGAGCCACTCAGAATTTTCTGGCAAGATGCTTCGTTTCCAATTTTCCTCTATGGACAGTTTGTCCACAGTGTCAATCCGGCGCTCTTCAATAATAGATTGCATCTGAAGCACATCTACCAGGTGTGGGAGATCTGACCCAAACGGACGTCGAAGATCCAGTCGTCGGATTTGCGCTGCGAGCAACTGTCGTGCGTCGCTGGCGGTCGCGAGATCGGCATCGCCCAGATAGCGAGGTGTATTCACACCCACTTCTGCATACCTGAATACAACCTTAGGACCGACGGATGCGACCTCAATCATAGCCTGGCAGTCGCTCGGTATCTTGGAAGGTTCGTTTGCAAGAATTAAAATCGCTCCACCAAGCTCTGGTCCATTTTGATTGATCGTGTCGACGAGCATTTCAGAAGCCACATCTGCGAGGGGAGAATTCTCGGGCATCTCCCCGAGCAAATCCACCACTACCAGGTGTAAGGGTAGATTAACCATGGCTTCGCTCAGGGGATCATCCTCCGACTCCTGTAAGCGAAGTTGACGTTGATCCAATTCCCTCTTCAATCTGTTCCAGAATTCTGTCACTTCGTGCTTATCGGATGAGAAGCACAGCTGATCAAGTTTTTCTGGGCGCTCCGCCTCGTAGGTCTCTCCGATTCCAACGTCACGCGGATTGCAATGTGGAAGCCACTCTGTCCAGCTCCAGTTCTCTTCCGCTTTGGGATAACCGATCACATGCAGACGTACATCAATTCCGGAATGGAATGTGACGAAATGTGCGACTATGGCTCTGGCAAAGTCGGCTGTATTTGTTGGATTTGCACCGAATATTCCGATTGATTGTCGGGCGGCGATATCCTTTGAACCCGGGGTTTTCTCTCTCTCATCCGTATCCAGACTTTCGTTGTTCTCGTTTTGATCTTTGAAGTAAGGGCGCAGAGGTATCGTGATAGGAACATCGGTGACGAATTCGGAGTCTTTCGCAAGCTTGACAGCGTCCTTTCTGGGTTGATCATCATCACCGGGATCGTTCTTCTCGTCCATGGTGTACAAAACTGTGGACGGTCGAGTTCCAATCCCTAAGCGGATTTCACCGAAGTCAACATCTGTGGTCCGCCGCTCCCACAGTCTGGACCCAAAACGACTCTTCTCCTTCCGTGATGCGATCTCGTACAGTGTCTCCACATCGGGGTAGTTCTGATGATAGAAGATCCGCTGTGCATTATGGGAACGAGTCATTTCCTGGCGCTTCTCGGCCAGCAATTCCTCATAAGTCCGTTTCTGTTCTTCGTACTCTTTTCCTTGCTGACGAGTTCTCACAATTGCCACGATGATCGAAACAACCATCGTAAGTCCCATGGGTATGATGAAAAGGGGATTCCTCGAACCAGCTACGATTGCAAAACCCACGATAGAAATCAAAGGAAGCATGAGGGTCGCGAGATCTTGACTGGCATCCGGTTTCTCAGGTGGTGGCGGAAGCTCGATTACATCAACGGGCAGCTCGGGTTGAATGCGCGGGGGTCGATCAATATATTCAACTGGCATAATATTCCTTCTCCCAAACTATATATAAATTTCGCTTTATGAACTGCAAGCCTGCAAATATGTTTGACTTTAATAATCGCATACGTCTACAATGATGCCAATACTGATTATCGTAGTAAACATACTCTGAGGTCAACTGATAAAACTCCGTACCGCATATACAGGATTTTGATGTAACGACATCGGAATTCCATTCGCCCAACTTAGATCTTCGGCTTCGGAGACGAACCCGGCTGGCGAGAAGGGTCATGCGCGATGTACCGATACTGCGAACGTTGTGAACGAGAGACATATGATGGCAACCTTTGGTGCCAGGATAAGGATTGTCCTGCAGAGAATGCCTATGACTTGCTTGACTACGGTGAGTACGTCGGCAGTCTGAAGATATCCAAGCTGGTGCATGTTTGGAGAACGGCTGCCATTTATGAAGCGCTTCGGGGGGAAGAAGAGGTATTGCTGAAAGTTGCGCATCCTGGGGATTACAATGCAGATCGTTTGAGGCAAGAGACCATTGCTCTCCGCTCATTAACTCCCACACAATCGGGTCCTGGCGCCTTTCTGCGCTCGTTCTTACCAAAGTCAAGGTCGCTCTATCCAATCCCGTTATCTCCCTACCCATCAAAATCTAAGCAACCCTATGGTGAAATTTCCGTCCGAGGTGAGCCCAGGGTTTTTGCGGTATACAAATATGCTAGTGGAAAAATGCTTAGCGAAATGTTACTGGAGACACCTCAGATCTGGCATACACAGGCAGCCTGGTTGATCACAACGATCAGCGCTGCATTACGCCCGCTCGTGAGAAGCAAGAAGTGCCACCTTTCCCTCACACCAGAAATCATTTTGGTAGACATGGATGATCAAGGATATTTACGTCCTATGCTCCTCGATCTCGGGTTTATTCTGGATGCGAATGAAAGCAACAATTTCTATGATTGGTCGAAGCTTTGTGAACCAGCGTATACGGCTCCCGAGCTCTTAGAACATTCTCAGAACGGCACGCACTCACTGGCAGCGGATGTGTATTCGCTGGGTATGATTTTTTTTGAAATGCTTGCAGGTCGCCCTGCTTTCCGGAATATCATTCGCCGGGATGACCAGCTTCGAGAGGATGTTATCCAAATCCGGAAGCCGCTTTCAATTGGGAGGCCGGAGCTTCAACAATCTGGGGTGACCGCGATATTGGAACGTGCTATGGCGCATACCGGCCGATATAACAATGTGACCGAGTTCTCCAAAGATTTGAAAAAACTCTACTCTTCCCCACCAGCTGAACGACGTAAAACCCCTGGTCGACTCTGGCTTTTGCTCATACTTGTGGCAATCGCTTTGCTGATTCTTGGAGCGATCGCGGCTGCTACGCTCATTCAAGTTCTACTAAACACGCCTTAGCTGAAAAATAAGATTTCAGCCAGGTGAAAAAAAAGGACACCTATGCATCGAAGATGAGCTAGGTGTCCTTTTGGGTAGGTCTATTGCACACCTTCACCAAATTTATTCATACCAGCAAAATCGCCTTCTTTGTGACGCCCTACGGCGAATAATAAATCGGCACTGAACTCCCCATAGACCTTAGCGAGGTTTTTCAAAGCCTTCGAGATTCCCTCCAGCCATTTGATGAGCTTTGCCATGAAAATCGCGCCAAACAAACTGGCTTTGAGCACGGCGACAACACCATCGAGAACTTTTGCGATCATTTCACACGTCTTTTCATCGTCTTTAAAATCGTTTGCTTGTTTTGTAATTACCTCATAATCCATCTCAACAATTTGATCAGCCATGGAATATATCCTCCTGACACATAATAAATTTAACCTTTGAGGAAGCTCCCAAAGGTGTCACCCAGCCCACTGGCCATTCCTGAAATCTTTTGATCGGCACCGTCCAGGCCTCCCATTATGCTGCCAAGATTCCCACCAAAACCAGCTATCGCAGCAATTAATTGGGCAATTGCCGGGATCAGTTTGCGCTGGACATCGGCCTCATATTCCTTCTCATCGCCCCCCCGCCAGGCACTCATCACTGTCGGTATAGAAGCTTTAGATCTGGTTTGCAGTTCCTCTGCTTGGCTCTGCTGTGCCTTGACCGTGGACACTGCCTGTTCAACATCACCTCGTACAAAATTGAAAAAATCCATGATTTAATCTCCTCACAAGGTTATTGGAATTTCTTGCGTGAATCCTCTACTCCATCCCGAGTAAATTGAACTGCAGCTGTTACGTCGCTAGACATTTCGGCGAGTTTATCCCTTAATTTGTTCAAGTTCGGCATCAGCTGGTCTGTGATGGCACTTCGGAAGGTTTCACCGCCCTGACCAAGGAGTGCGCCACCCTCCATCATCTGCACGATATTGCTCATGTCATTCATGGTGTCTTCGACTTGAGAGGCAGCAGCATCGAACTCACTGGCCATTTTTTCCATGGAGTCATAATTCATCCTTACATCTGGTTTTGCCATGAGAGATCTCCTTAATAATGGTAATTATCTAATCGGATTAGCCGAAGATGAGGACCAAAATATTGGCAGATTCTTCATCGGCCTCGTGCATGACCTTACTGATGTTCTGAGAAACCTGCGATGCCTCTTCCATCGCTTGTTGGAGACCCTGCATGGATGGATTGATCGAATCCTCCATTTCTCCCTGGAACTTATTCGCTCCCTGGCCAATCCAGTCCCCCTGCGCAAGAGTATCTTGAGCAGCTTTGATCCTCTGACTGACCTGGGCTACATCCTCGGCATTCTTGTTGAACGTCTTAGCGACTTGCCCCATCTCGTCATAAGATATGCGGATTTGTAATGCGGGCATGAGCTCTCCTTTCTGAACAATGAATCATCGGGTGGGTGAGAAAATAACTTAATAACTATATAACTAATACTAATCAGATGCAATAGCTCAGCTAACTTATCTGGGATGGATTTTCGAAAAACAGGTTTCATCATAGGTAGTAAGATAACATCGGTAGATTGATCTTCAATATCTAAGGTCATGCAAATTCCCGAATAGGCAGAGAGTCGGTAGCTCTAACCTATTGAAACTGTGCCACCTTCAGTGTATTGTGGGGTGGGTGCTGTTAGACATCGGGTTTTTTGGGAGTATCACCTGAAGATATCGCAGCATCGCCCGGTGATATGGAAGATTCATCCTTGATGATGTGAAGCGAAACTTTGGAGCTTGTGGAATCCTGTGAAAAAAGGCTTATTCTTGTTCTTGGTTTTGATGCTCCTGGGTGGGTGGGTCATCTTATCACCCGGTGTGTTTACGATTCCACCGACGGAGGGCTACCTTGACGGTGTAACGATTATCTACGTGAATAAACCGTCCAACGTGCCATTCTTCTCGTCCCCTGATTCTTTCTGTCTGGAGCAAACGGGGGGTGTTTCATACAGATGTCGGCATCAAGTTATCCAGGCATCTTCGGATCTTATCAGACGTGAATTTGTGCGATTACCCTATCTCCAATGGGCTTACGCACAGTCTACTGGTGGGACTTTGTTTGAACCATAAGCCCTCCAACAAAGAGCGATATCCCCCTCAGCCCTCTATCGTAGATGGGGGACCAACCACAAATACGAGCCTTCGTGCTCGCCGTTTTATTCCTCTTACGAAATGATAATCAGCCTGTAGGGGCGGGCGTTCGTGCTCGCCCTGTTATTCCTCATTATCAGGGCCGCCACGAAGGGCGGCCCCTACGAAGTAAGGCAATCAGCCTCAGAGGTGAATCTAAGTCTCATTCTCTGGCAATCGATCCCCTTCAAGACCGCTTCTGCGATCCATTCTCTGCTTAGAGAACGCACTCTTTTCCCAATTCATGTTCCATATCAATAATCTTGATTGGGAATTTCTCACCCTCCCTCAGGGTGCGAGATGACACATTAATGAGATCTTGTATTCAGGTGCTTTCACGCTTCATTCGGAAGAGTCTCCCCACGACTTTTAAAAGAATCTACCTTCCTTCGTTCCAGATCTCTTCTCGCATTATTCCTTGTTCTCATAAACTCGGGGGGATCACGTGCCGGGTGGGGTAGGGTGACTATATAGAGAAGCCCCTGGCGAGAATTCGTACCAGGGACATAATTTGAGATGCACATAATAATGTGTGATGACGATATCGATTTATCCCGTCGTAAACACCTTTGCGGCAGCATCGGCTTCGGTTTGATTTCGTGGAACCATAAAACAGAAAAGGCTGCCTGTACCTTCTTTACTCTCGCACCAGATCTGACCGTTATGCATCTCGACCATGGCTTTTGCAATCGATAACCCCAAGCCCATTCCGCCATGTTTACGGGTGAGGTGAGATTCGACTTGAAAGAAACGATCAAATACTCTTTCAACATCCTTCGCAGGAATACCGATTCCGGTATCCACAACGAACACTTTTACCATCGAGCCGTCCCCCTCGGCCTTAATGCCGACCTGGCCACCGGAATCCGTAAAAAGGATGGCATTTTTCACCATGTTTTCCAGAGCGACGCCAATTTTTTCTTTATCTCCATCGACAACGAGGGCATCATTTTGGGGGATATCAAATCCAAGCTCGATCGATTTTTCTGCTGCGCTATCCTTGAATCGAGTGGCGACATCCTCGACCAGTCGACTCAGGGGGAAGGGTTCCCGGCGCACACGTGATTGGCCTTGTTCCTGATGTGCGATCGTGGACATATCTTCTATGATGGTCTTCAACCGCATGGCGCTTCGGATGATGACTTCCATTTGTTCTTTGTGATCCTGTGGGATGTATTCTTGAAGGAATGTTGCATGGCCGAGGATCAATCCTAATGGAGTGCGAAGTTCATGGGAGGCGATGGCGAGAAAATCAGATTTCATCGCATCGAGACGTTTCAATTCGGCATTTGTGTCCTGAATGCTGATCAGAAGCCGAGCGTTTTCGATTGCAACAGCAGCCTGCGCTGAAAGTGTCTCTAGTACCTCGAGGTCATCTTCGGTATAATGACCATCGCCGAGCTTATTAACGGCCTCGATTACTCCGATAGGTTTCCCTTTTACGATGAGGGGAACTCCGAGGATCGAGCGAGTTTCGAATTTGAGCTGTTTATCAACGTTTCGGTAAACCCTGGAATCAGATTTCGCGTCCTGGATAACCATTGGTTGGACATTGAGGAATATCCATCCTGCGACACTCGCATCGAGCGGGACGGTGATTTCTCTCAGACCATCATCGCTTAGACCGGGTGCCGCTTCGAACTTAAGTTGACCTGAGCCAGGATCAAAGAGGAGGATAGACGCCGCTTCACTGACTGTCAGTTCGCACGCGACTTCAACGATCGCATCGAGAAGTTTCTGCAAATCATGCGTTGCAGAAAGAACGCGACTGATTTCAAGAAGACGCTCCAAACGCTGAGATTTTGTTAATTGAAATTGAGACTCAGCCATGCACTTCGACCTCAGTAAACTATTCGATTGTAGCATAGCAAGGGTTCATTGAAAAAAACAACACCTCCTTACTCCCATTCTTGGAGCTTGGAGTGGAATAATCGTCAAGAATCAAATGGAGGCAACAATGCCAGAGGGTAAAAAAGTTAGAGTCGCACTCATCGGAGTCGGGAACTGTGCTTCTTCCTTAGTGCAAGGGATCGAATTTTACAAGAACGCTAAACCAACCGAGAGAATTCCCGGTGTCATGCACGTGGATCTGGGGGGATATCACATCCGGGATATTGAGATCACGGCTGCCTTCGATGTAGTCGCGAGCAAGGTTGGAAAAGATCTTAGTGAGGCGATCCACGCACACCCTAACAACACCGTGAAGTTTGCCGATGTTCCTCATATGGGGGTGAAGGTGTCTCGGGGAATGACCCACGATGGTATTGGGAAATACCTTTCGACTATAGTGGAGAAAGCTCCTGGGCCAACAGACGATATCATCGGCATCTTGAAAGAGACGAAGACAGATGTGCTGGTGAACTACTGCCCGGTTGGTGCAGAGATGGCCACCAAGTGGTACGTGGAACAAGCTCTCGAAGCTGGTGTTGCCTTTGTCAACTGTATTCCAGTTTTCATCGCCAGTTCCGAATATTGGGCCACACGATTTAAGGAGGCCGGGGTCCCAATCATTGGAGATGATATTAAGAGTCAAGTGGGAGCGACGATCGTGCATCGCGTCCTCACGTCTTTATTCAACGACCGCGGGGTTCACCTCGACAAGACTTACCAGCTTAATTTCGGTGGGAATATGGATTTTTACAATATGCTCGAACGAGAACGCTTGGAATCGAAGAAGATCTCCAAAACTGGTGCAGTAACGAGCCTTCTACCATATGACATCGGCGAGGAAAACGTCCACGTCGGTCCAAGTGATTTCATTCCGTGGCTTACGGATCGCAAATGGTGCCATATTAGAATGGAGGGAACTTCCTTTGGCGACGTTCCCTTGAATATAGAGCTAAAGCTCGAGGTGTGGGATTCACCGAATTCAGCGGGTGTGGTAATGGATGCTGTGCGCTGCGCTAAGCTTGCCGTTGATCGCGGTCTCACCGGGCCAATCCTCGAGCCATCGGGTTATTTCATGAAGACTCCCCCGGTCCAGTACCCTGATGATGAGCAAAAAAGCAAACTCGATCGCTATATCAAGAAACGGGTCACCAAGGACAAGTAGTAAACACGTTATTCGATATGCTATGATCATGGATCTGAGAGCGGAGGCACACCAACGAAGTTGTGTGCCTCCGCTTATTCTACCTGGTTCTATCAGCGGGTGGAATCGATGATGTCGGTCCAACAGGTCCCGAGCTTAGCAGAATCCCATCAGTGAGCTGCGAAGTATCTTCACTGATGCGGACTTGGGGATATTTCTCTATAATGTTCGGGAACGAGTGTCATATCATTACATTGCAGGAGTCATCCTGTGAAAGCAATCCAATTACAGTCTCCCTCTCCCATCGACGAACTTCCGTTGCAGCTCGTGGAACGCGCCATCCCTGAACCTGGAGACGGGCAAATCCTGATTGAGGTTTCCGCTAGTGGAGTTTGCCATACCGATCTTCATGAAGTCGAGGGAGACATCTCACCACCAAAAATCCCCGTGATCCCGGGACATCAAGTCGTAGGCGTCGTTCAGGCAATCGGTCCGGGTGTTACGGGATGGAGGGAAGGTGACCGCGCAGGGATTCCGTGGCTATACAGTAGTTGCGGAGCATGTGATTTCTGCAAGAGAGGGGAAGAGAATCTCTGCCCCCACGCCAGATTTACCGGATTCCATACCGATGGTGGTTATGCGGAATACGTGCTCGCGGAAAGTGCATTCGCCCTTCATATTCCTGAATCGATCGATGACGTTGCCGCAGCGCCGCTCCTCTGCGCGGGAATCATTGGATATCGTTCTTTACGAAAGGCGGATGTCCAACCTGGTGAGCGGATAGGTCTGATCGGTTTCGGTGCGAGTGCACATCTAACCATTCAGGTGGCGAAAACCTGGGGTTGTGAAGTGTGCGTGTTTACGCGCAGCCAGAATCATAGGCAATTGGCAAGTGAGCTTGGTGCAGAATGGGTTGGGGGTATTGAGGAAGGTTTTCCATCGCAACTCGATCGAGCCATACTGTTTGCACCGGATGGCTCGCTTGTCCCTGAGATTCTCGAGATCTTACGACCAGGTGGGACACTGGCGATTAATGCCATTCATCTCTCCCCAATTCCCGAGATGGACTATGAATTGATATATGGCGAGAGGACCATGCGAAGCGTTGCCAATGCATCTTATCTGGACGGTGTGGAGTTTCTCGAACTCGCAGCATCGA
>Ga0255055_10002779_pt1 | contig 12073 bp, 5 predicted proteins | sample JV7_2_27_MG_FD_188633 | JGI IMG/M metagenome (GOLD analysis project Ga0255055, IMG submission 188633) | Seawater microbial communities from Jervis Inlet, British Columbia, Canada - JV7_2_27 | ecosystem: Environmental > Aquatic > Marine > Inlet | place: Canada: British Columbia | collected...
ATCAACCGCACTAGTTGTATAGGTTAATTCTGTCCCAACTTTACCACCAGGAGGCCCAGATGGCACCATTGGTTTATTTGGTGATTGAGAATCTGATCTAATAGCTAGAGTAGGATCGCCAAGAGGCTGAAATTCCTCAACGGTTTTATGATCCAATGCATCCATACCAGGATAGATATAAGAACTGATTGCACCACTCCACATCTCTCCAAATGTCATAGCTCCATCCTTATAAGCTTGAAATGAGTCAATACATAATTTTTCAAAACCCTTCTCTGCAACATATTCACCTAAATAGAACCAATCCAAACCTGAAGCACCACATGCTGCAATTCCACCTCCATTACTGTTTAATAAAAATGACCACCCAAAACAATCAGGATCTTTATTATATTTAAAAGTGGAACATGCTCCAACAATTACTATTGGTAATTTATCTCCATTTGTTAATTTTTGAATTTCAGTGTTTAAATAGTAAGTAGCATGTGTTGGGATCCAAGTATCCTCATCCTCATGTGGATGAGTTGCCCAAACATTAGTGTTACCATGTCCTGCAAATTCAACAAAACCACATCCCGAATTTATTGCATTATTAATATTCATAACTCCTGAAGGGAAAAAACCACTAAGTCTTTTATTTGAATCCCATATCTTATCAGGAATAAAACCAGCCATGATATCCATTACCTTTTTATTGACAAACTCGCCTTCATCGACAGCCTCATCATCACCAGGAGCATGGTCACCCCCTATTACTACAAGCTTATTAAACCAATGATTTTTATATACCTCATTATCTTCATAGGTCTTAATCTTATTAACACATGTTGTTACTTCAACATCATTAACACAAGCAAGTCTACCAAGATAAACATCAGGATAAAGGTCTACCTCATCAGTATTATGCGAGGCCCCCCAATCTAATTCTCCAAAAACATCGTTTCCATTTGAATCCCAACTACAAAATCCACCAGTATCATTAAAGATATCAGCATAGTATAAATCGCTTATAAATATCTCTTCGTCATTACCATTTTTCACATGAGTTTCACGAACGGGTAACTTATCTACTCCACCAACTAACATAACAAACTCTGTATTCCAATTTTCACTCGCATTATAAATGAAGTATTTAATTTTCTCCTGGTCATCTCGTCCTGTTGCTGGAAAATGAACACCAGTGTAAATATCAGACAGGCTAACAAAGATGGTTGAAATGCCTCTACCGTTTTTATGTGTGACAAGAGGGGCTAGTTCATCATTATACTCTGAAGGTCCAAGGATAATAAAATCATAAATATCATTTGCATTCACAGGTTCTACTAAGTTTTTATATTCAACATTAATATCCACAGAACTTGCCCATTTAATTATATCATTTGCAGGTTGATACTGAATAGGAAAGAACTTTACTTTAACAATAACGGATTGCTTATTATTGAATCTACCACTTCCAACGTCATAGGTATACCAAGTATTTGGATATGGATCATTACCATATTCTACCGCACTCGTTAGAGAATTTTCTTTATCAATTGTAAATCCTGCTGAATATGCTTTAGGTGAAGGAATAATATTTTTTGATAATATCTGTTGTCTAATTCCCTTTGGCGAGCAAGTTATGCTTTGAATTTTCGTTCCTATTGGAAACGTAAAAGTATGAACATAACTTGGAAGCAACGGCTTTCCTTCTTTGATAACAAAAGAATTTGCTTCCTTAATATCTATGGATAAATATTCCTTTTCATTATCAATTGTTGGATTTGAAAAATGAATTGAATGTGTTTCAATATTTGTGTTTTCTTCAGGTAAAGCAACAGCTCCAATTCCACTAAGAACAAAAATTCCTACTATTAGTACTGGCAATAATTTATACATTTTATACCTCCCAATATCTATAATTATAATATCCCTATTTAATTTAAATATTTCTAATATAAATCAAAACAAAAAAGGGATTATAAAACAATATCTGTTTATATACTAACCTAAATACATATTTTCCTTTTAGATTATATTGAAATATAATTCTTTTAATCTTGTATTATTTCAATTTATCATTTGTTAACTCAATTTTTAATGAATTATTTTCCATACTATTGGAAACATATACTGTATTCTATCAAATATTAACTGTAAAATTGACTGAGATAGTATCTTATTCCTGGGCATACTGACTTGCAATGATTCAGACCATTCACTTTCATCTCCATGAACATCCTTTGCTTTGACTTTTACTTCATAAGTTCCCCCTTCTGACCAAATATGACTTAACTCCGCAACTTCCATAGAATAATATGGACCATCCCAATCACTATATGTTCCGTCTCCCCATTCAAATTTGAAATAAACTTTATCACCATCGACATCAGTTGTTTTTGTTTTATATGTATATTCCACACCTGGTTTTCCAGTATTGGGACCATTAGGCCTATTCGGTTTATTTGGTGCATTATTATAAACTCTCACATGAATAATTGGTGAGTACCACCAAGTCTGACCAAATATTTCCTCTGTTCCATCAGTTCCTTCAAGAACTTCATAATAATCAGCATCTGTTCTCTCTTTTACAAGACGCAGATATGGAGTATCGCCATATTCATCAGGGTCAAGAACGTTTGCATAAACTTGATCAACTTTAGCCCTTACAACAAAATAATAATCTCCTGGAGTATCCATATCAATGCTCTCACTATAAGTAACTCCATTTGTGTGACCACTTTCAGCACCATCCCAACCAGTACCACCACTATAATTACCAGCAAATTCATCATGATCTGGTGTTAACTGACTATAATTGTTAATCGGATCGGGATCTGTTCCCCATTGTATTCTTGTATGATCAACAACCAAGCTTCCATTCACCTGCCAATTGAATTGAACTGAGCTACCTGGTGGAACTGTGACATCATTTTCAATTGTACCAGATTGCCACATTATATAGGGTTGAGCAAGATCTGTTTGATGTAAAACAAAGCGGCGAACTTCTGCACCATATCGATGAACAGTATCATTCCCAAAATTGCTTTCAGGAACATTTTTTATACTTGACATTTCAGGGGAAAGCCATAGCAGACCTGCTCCTGGGTATTCGCCCACAACATAAGGATCCTCTACTGGATTTTTAGCAACATCTGCACCATATGCCCAAGGACCCAATCCACCCTTTACTGAATATCCTACAGTACCAGGTATAGTTCCTATATTGTTAGCATTAAGATTCCCTCCATAATCTCCCATATAGTCACCTACTCTTAGACTAGATACATCAAAGAAATAGAAATCAGGAGGCGCATAATCATAGGAATAACCTGAAATTGGGCTTGTTCCTACGACACTACTATGAGTTGAACCCCAAGGATAAAGTAGCATTCGAACTCCAGCATGAAAATCACAACCAACTCTACACAAATGATTGTTAATAAATTCCACTAATGTTTGTCCTGGAACACTTCCCCAAATTCCTCCAGTTGGTGAGCCAACACCATCCATATCTGCTTCTCTATTTAAATCCCATCCATTGCCATCATAACGTTGTGGTCCATGATCATAACCATAGGGATTATGTAAGACTTCAATGTAGATTTCTCTATTATCTATTATCCACTGCAAATAATCTTTAGAAAATTCTTCATTTGTTTCATCCTCAAAAGCCATTCTCATAAGCCAGTCTGTGAACCAATATAGACCAACTCCTCCAGCAACTTCATCTCCATGAGGACTTCCTAGGAAAAGAACCTCTGGTTTATGCAAACCAAGGTTTTCATTAGTAATCCTCACATAATAAAGGTCATATCCACCTTCAACAGTTCCAGTTCCATAAAGTTCATTTGCTTTAAAAACTTCAAGATAATCTGGATAATCTGATTCCAAATCTAGATACCAACTAACAAGTTCGGCATAGTCTGTCGGTTTAGAATACCAATCTGGAGCTAATGGACCATCACTTTCTTTTATAGGATCAATAATTTGATTGTCTTTTCTATATTCATCAGAATAACCAAGAACCTGGCTGAAACTTGCTGTTAATAATATAATTATTGTTCCTATCATTATATAATAAATTCTTCTTCTCACTTTTCTACCCCCTAAATTAACAGACGTTAATATAATTATATCTATAAAAACTTTCGTTTTTATATTTATTTTAGCAAAATCGATAAAAATAATATTTACAATCTAAATATAACCCAAATATTTATGAAGCTCCTTCATATGCATATTAGGTAAGAGTGATAAAAGTTAAAAGAGCTCTAATTAGTGTTTCAGACAAAAAAGACTTAACTGATTTTGTAAAGAAACTTTCAAATCTTGGAGTGAAGATTTTATCAACAGGTGGAACAGCATCTTTTCTTAATAAAGCTGGAATAAAAATCCAGGAGGTATCTGATGTAACTGGTTTTCCAGAGATGCTTGATGGTAGAGTAAAGACCCTTCACCCAATTATTCATGCAGGGATTCTAGCAAAAAGGGACGAAAAGGAACATATGGAGACTCTCAATAAGCATAATATCGAGACAATCGATCTTCTGATTTGTAACTTATATCCTTTTGAAAGCACAATAAAAAAACCAAATGTAAGTATTGAAGAAGTCATTGAAAACATTGATATCGGTGGACCAACACTAGTTCGAGCTGCTGCAAAAAATTACAAAGATGTCATAGTAATTACTAACAAAAACCAATATAATAAGGTTTTAGAATCTCTAAAATTAAAAGACGACTTGAGTTTAAAAGAAAGAGAAAAATTAGCAGTGGAGGCTTATACTCATACAGCACAATATGACTCAATTATCTCTAAATATCTTAAAAGTAAATGGACAGATGAGATTCTACCAGATGAAAACAGCATATCAATGAAAAAAATTCAAGATATGAGATACGGAGAAAATCCTCACTTAAAAGGTGCTTTTTATAAATCTCTACCTGAAATTACCGAGCCGTGTATTGTAAATGCAATAAAACTACAGGGAAAAGAATTATCCTATAACAATATCCTTGATGGTGACTGTGCCATTGAAGCAATTAAAGAATTTACTGATCCTACTTGCATTATTATAAAACATGCAACTCCTTGTGGAATTGCTAGTGCAAATAAATTATTACAAGCTTGGGAGGATGCATATTCAACAGATACTTATTCACCATTTGGTGGAATTATTTCATTTAATAGAGAAGTCGGTAAAGATATTGCAAATGAATTATCAAATTTATTTTTGGAAGTGATAATTGCCCCAGGTTTTACTAAAGATGCACTTGCAGTTTTTGGAAAAAAGAAGAATTTAAGACTTTTAGAGCTTAAAGGACTTAATACAAAACTTGATAGAAAAGGTATAATTTTTAGAAGTGTTGTTGGTGGTTTTCTCACTCAAGAACGAGATGTAAAACTTACTCCTAAAAAAGATTGGAAAATTGTTACGAAGAAAAAACCAAATGAAGATGAACTTAAATCAATGGAATTTGCTGTTAAATGTGTAAAACATGTGAAGTCTAACTCGGTTGTATTTGTAAAAGGAACCAAAACAGTTGGTATTGGTGGCGGACAAACAGCAAGAGTTGACGCAGTATGGATTGCTACAAATAAAGGTAAAGAAAATATTAAAGGTTCAACTATGGCAAGTGATGCCTTCTTCCCATTCCGCGATGCAGTTAATGTTGCAGCAGATGCAGGGGTTAAAGCAATAATTCAACCTGGTGGATCAATACGAGATGAGGAGGTAATTAAAGCCGCAGATGAACATAATATAGCAATGGTTTTTTCAGGTCAAAGATATTTTAGACACTAATTAATTTGGAATTTATTTTTTATTTTTTTGAGTTCCTTTTGAAAAAAATAATTTAAAATGTCTTTCTGAAAAAGGAGGTTTTATTTTATTTTCTAGTAGAGTTTTTTAATTTTTTCCTTTAAGCTCTTCCACTACTGCTTTAAGGGTATTTATCGGCAGATATTCTTCGTCTGAATTTTCTTTTTTTAATATTTTTATCTTTTCAACAGGTTGTTTTTTGATATCTCTGATTATTTTGTTTCTTTTATCTATTTCTTGCTCAAGTATTTTTATCTTTTCATTTTGGGATTGAATCTTATTGTGTTTATCATTAAGTTTATTCTGCATTTGTTGAAGTTCTTTTTGAGCTTTTGATAATTGTGCTTCTTTTTGCAGCAATTCTTTATTATCAAATCCTTGATCTGGAACTCTTTCAACTTTTTGACTTTCTATTTTACGTTCAAAATCTATTTTAATTTGTTCAATTTCATCATTTTTCTTTTCTAATTCAGATTTACTAAAATTTAATTCTTCTTTTCTTGAATAAAGTTCTTGCTTTAACCGACAAATTTCTTCATCTTTCTTATTTAAGTTGGTTATATTTTTTGTTAAAGATTTTTTATTTTTTTCTAACTCTTTTTGGATTTGTTTTACGTCTTGGTTATTTTCTTTAAATATTGACTGATTACGATTAAGTCCCTCTTTTAATTCAGTTATTTCTTCATTTTGTAATTCAAATTTTTCCTGGCTTCTTTCTAGTCCATTTTTAATATCATCATTTTCAACTTTTCTCCTATCCAACTCACTCCTCAAAGATTCAATCTCTTTAGATTTCACCCCAATATCCTGTTTACCATTATCTAATTCCAACTGAAGAACTTCCAATTGCTCAACTTTAGCCAAAAGATCCTTATTCCTAACCTCCAAATCATTAACCCTACTATCAAACTTTAACTGGAATTCTTCTTCCATCCCCGATTTAATCTGTTCAATTTCTTGCTCTTTTTTACCTAACTCAGACTGAAGATTCGAAAGTTGCTCATTTTTAAAAATTAAATCCTTATTCTTTAATTCTAAATCCTTAACTCCACTATCAAATTTTAATTTGAAATCTTCTTCAATTTCAGTTTTAATATTTTCAATTTCAACGTTTTTCTTTTCTAAGTCTAACCTACTTAAATCTAATTCTTCATTGCTATCCTTCAACTCATTCTGAATTTTAATTAATTCATTCTGTAATTGATGAGTTTCATTTTCTTTTGTATCAAGCTCACCAGTCTTTAATTCAAGAGAATGAATAGTTTCATCAAGTTCATTCTTAATTTCATCATTTTCAACTTTTCCCCTATCCAACTCACTCCTCAAAGATTCAATCTCTTTAGATTTCACCCCAATATCCTGTTTACCATTATCCAATTCCAACTGAAGAACTTCCAATTGCTCAACTTTAGCCAAAAGATCCTTATTCCTAACCTCCAAATCATTAACCCTACTATCAAACCTTAACTGGAAATCTTCTTCCATCCCAGATTTAATCTGTTCAATTTCTTGCTCTTTTTTACCTAACTCAGACTGAAGATTCGAAAGTTGCTCATTTTTAAAAATTAAATCCTTATTCTTTAACTCCAAATCTTTTACTTTTTCTTCTAATTCTTCTTGATATTGATTGCTTTCTTTGATTTTTTCTTCAAAACCTATTTGATATTGTTCTAACTCTTTTTTTAGGTTATATCTGATCTTTTCTGTTTCTACTTTAGTTTCCTTTACATTTAATTGGTTATTTTCCAATTGATTTTTTAAATTTTGAATTATATTGTTTTGTTTTTCAAGCTCGCTATTCAATTCCTCGATGTCACTATTTTTACTAGTAAGAACAATTTCTAGTTGTGATATATTTCGATTCTTATCAGCCAGTTCTTCATTTTTTGTTTCAAGTTCTAATTGTATCTCTTTGATTTTTTCATCTTTATTCTGTAATTCCGATTGATAATTATTTAATCCCGCAGATGTTTTTTCTGAGCTTATTTTTAGTTTTTCTTCTTTTGTTTGTAATAAATTTTGTTTAATCTTGAGTTCTTGTTGTAGATTTTCAATTTTTGTTTGTGCTTGTAAAAATTCAGCTTTATATCCCTCCAATTCTTTATTTAAAAGCTCGTGATCTGAATCTTTATCCAATAATTTATTTTCTAATCGACGTTCAAAATCTTTCTTGATTTGATCTATCTCATCGTTTTTCTTTTCTAATTCAGACCTATAAAATTTTAAATTCTCTTTAATTGAACCAAGTTCTTGCTTTAATCGACTAATTTCTTCGTCTTTCTCAATTAATTTGTCTATCTTATCTGAAATATCTTTTTCTTTATCTTTTAGTTCTAACTCAATTTCTTCAGCATCAAGTTTTTTATCTTTAAAAATCGCTTGATTTTGACTAAGTTCTTTTTTTAACTCATCAACAAGTTTTTTCTTTGTATCTAATTCCTGTCTCAGTGTATTTAACTCACCATGCAAACTTCCTATCTCAAAATTTTTCTTATCTATATCTGATTGAAATGCTTTCCATCGGTTAGTCTTTTCATCTATTCTCTTTTTTTGTAAATCAAAATCTAAAGATGCTTCCCTAAGCTTAGAATGTAGTTGTTTAATTTCTTTATTTTTATCTTGAATTAATTCATATAAAGTTAAAAGGTTAGATTTGTTATCTTCAATATCCTCTTTTTCAATAAATTCTTTTCTTTCCTTTAATGGAGTTATTTTTTGTGTTTTCTTTACAACACTAATCTCACCTGCAATCTTTTCTTCTTCAACGTAAGGTTTGGTATCAATTTCTAATAAGAGAACATCCCCATTTTTAATAATAACATCCAAAGTATAAACTGGAACCTCTTTCCCAATTAATCTGGATACATTCCTATATCTCGCTTTTTTACGTGAACTCTTAGTTAAAAAACTGGCATCTCCAATGTTAATTCCTAATATTTCTTCTTTTGACCGACCAAGTATTTGACAAAAAGCATTATTAACAGCAATAAATTCTCCATGTTTATTTAGAATAAATACTGGATTGGAACCATTAAAAAAGAATGATGGCGAAATTTTATTTGAGTCTCTAAATCTATCTTCTTTTATCTTATCTGAATTAATGTACATCTTGCATCCTCATTTACATCCTAGTGATACTAATTTTTTACAGTTTTTAGTTGTGCAATATATTTCCAAATCAGTTAACAAAATTAAATAGTTTCTGTTTCCTAAAATAATTCTCAAAACTATCTTTTAATGATAAAATGACAAATCAAATATGGATTAAAAAAACACTGTCTTTAATCTAATGAGAGAAAGTCTATAGTATAGCTACAAATCCTTTTATATCAGAATTCACATTCACGTATTGGATGGTGAGATGCAAAAGGATTCTTTAAATTCTGAAGTTAGGGATGCTGATAAATTATCAAGTCACGGTGCATCAATTTACTATTTAGGATCAACCATTTTTATTATTGGTATCGTACTTATCGTTTTAGGCTCTGCACTTGTGATGATTTATCAAATAGAATATGCGTCTGAAAAAATAAAAATCCTCTATACAATCCTATCAATAGCTGTTGGAATTATCTTGATATTGGTAGGAATAAACCTGATGATTAGACAGGCAAAAAAGGGTTATGCAATTATTTTGGCAAGTGTTGTTTTTTCAATATTAGCTAGTTATTTATTTTACACAAATTACATTAATAATTTTTACTATCCTCTTGTTAGTTATATTTTTGGACTTTACATTCTTGCTTTTCTCGGATTATTAGGAAATGCATTTGCCAGTGTAATAGTTTGGATAATTGGTAACAAACCAGTTTATCAAACAATAGGTAAAGAAAAACACCATTTATACACTGATGAGGAAATACAGAGAGACATAGAAGAAGCAACTCAAAAAAGTATTGAAACCGCTGTAAATCAATTAGAATTTGATTTAGAGGCGCTCCCTAAAGATATAATTGTCGGAAAAACTGTTCCTGAGTCCCCTGGAACCGTGATACGGGTCAAGGATGACATTGATGAAGTTATTAACTTATCTCATACACTAGGACCACTTGCAAAAGAGAAATTTGGTTCAGTCGGAATTGACAGAGCATCAAGTCTATTGGCTGATACAATGTCTCAAGATAAGAAAAAGAAAGGTAGATTATTTAGCCATAAGATGAAATCAGCCGAAAAAAAGGAAGCAAAGCAATTTGAAAAAGCTAAAAAGATAAATGAAATTAAAAGAAAGAAACAGAAGAAAATAGAAGCAAAAAGAAAGGAAAGGGAAGCAAGTAAAAAAGAAAAAGACCTAAAGAAAAAGAAGATAGAAGCAGAACATAAAAAAAAGATGGAGATGGAAAAGGCTCATAAAGAAGCAACGATTAGAGAAAGAAAAGCCAAAGAAGAAGCGGTTAGACTAGAAAAACAGAAAAAAAAGGAACAAAGGAAACTTCAAAAGAAGAAAAACTAATAAAAAAAATAGTTTAAATTTATAAATATATCCGAAATCTTTTTAAAGCGATTTTCGCTTTGAGTTTTATAAAAATATATAGGATGGTGATGTATAAATGGCAAAAGGTCTTGATATTGGGACAATGAATATAATATGTGCTGAAAAAGATCAAGAGGATATAGTTTTTACGCAGCAGAGAAACGCTTTTATGGATCTTGACTCAAACGACCTAACAAAAAATATGTTAGATACCACGAAAGTACTTTATATAGAAACAGAAGATGGGATCTCGTTAATTGGTGAAGATGCATTTAAATTTGCTACTATTTTCGAGAAGGTTGCAAGAAGACCAATGACTCAAGGAATCATTAGTCCAAAAGAAAAAGAAGCAATACCCATTATGAAACTAATAGTAGAAAGGGTTTTAGGAAAACCAGGCAATCAAAACGAGATATTATACATTTCAACTCCAGCAAATCCAATCGATACAGATCTGAATGTTTTATACCATAAAAAAACAATGGAAGCACTTACAAAAGGATTGAAATATGAAACCCACGTAATTGATGAGGGTTTGGCAGTGATTTATTCTGAGTTATCAGACTACGACTTTACCGGAATAGGAATAAGTGTTGGTGCAGGTATGACAAATGTAACACTTGCATACTTAGCTACACCACTGATGTCATTTAGTATAGCCAGAGGTGGAGATTGGATTGATGAACAAGTTGCTAAAGCAACAGGGATGCCAAAAGAGCATATTACGCACGCAAAGGAGAAAATTTCTAAATTAAACAAAGAAGTTAAGCTGGGAAGTATAGAGGGCGCTCTAACGGTTTACTATGATGCTCTAATGACATATGTTATAAAAAATCTAGATCGAAAACTTGCAGAAATAACACCACCAAAAGTAGCATTTCCAGTAGCAATTGCAGGAGGAAGTGCCCAGCCAGAAGGATTCTTCGAATTATTCGAGAAAAAATTAATAGAAGCAAAATTAAAAGTCGAATTATCAAAAATTAAACATGTAAAGGATCCATTACTTTCAGTTGCAAGAGGATGCCTGATAGCTGCAAGAACACAAGAAGAAAAAAAATCATATGACTTAAAACAGCAGAAAGAACTAAAAAAAGAAGAACAAAAAGAACAACCAAAAGAAGAACAAAGTTAAGATTAAAAATATGAAAAAATTGATTTAGATTATCAACTATACTCCTTCCAATTGGAATATATTGATGGTCTGAATCACTATCTTTTTTTTTATTGCCATCAACCTGTTGGAGTGGCTGTGGCAGATGCCAAGAATAAGAATAAAGATTCCCTCAAAGAACTTTATCAATATACACTAGAATAATTCCCAAATAACTTATCAAAATACCCCAATATACTTCCATATACTACCCGATATACTTAATTAGACATGAATGTGGTTTATTTAAGAGAATATCTACTCTAACAATAAGAACATCAATAACAACCACCACCAGGAGCAGAGAACACCACCATTGAGTTTATGATCTTGAATCAGAATCCCATCAATAATCACATAATCAAGGCAACCACCAAACAGGAGAACAACAGGTGAGCAAATCTAAACCAATAAATAGAGATTGATAATACTATATACCACAATTACTCCTGTTGAGTGTGAGGTAGTTGTTAAGAACATAAAGAAGGATTATGACACCCCCATCCTCTAATCTACTGCTTAGTCTATCGAGAATCCATTATTTTCTTCAATGTATATATCCCCTAGAGGATTCAGAATTAGAATTACAAAGTTCAATGGGAGTGTTCATGAACCACCCCAAGAATGTGTTTGTAATTAATGTTGATT
>Ga0255055_10002780_pt1 | contig 12067 bp, 12 predicted proteins | sample JV7_2_27_MG_FD_188633 | JGI IMG/M metagenome (GOLD analysis project Ga0255055, IMG submission 188633) | Seawater microbial communities from Jervis Inlet, British Columbia, Canada - JV7_2_27 | ecosystem: Environmental > Aquatic > Marine > Inlet | place: Canada: British Columbia | collected...
TGGGCATTGGAACAACAATTTTGTCCATGTGCCCATGCAGACGGTAGCCGGAATGCATAAACAGATAGATCCGAAAGGCCGGCTGTGGCGCAGTGCGCTGGAAGCGACGGGGCAGGGATCGCTGAAGAATGATTAGAGATTGATCTAGATTTGATTTTTTCTTCTTAAGGTTTGCCGTTCTGGCCGTTCCATAAAAAAAATGGAATATCGAATGTAGATTATCGAATGATGAATGTCGAAGTCTGGTATTCTGTCATCTTTATTCACATAAAAAGACGGAGCGAAGCGATTCCATACTTCGGTATTTCCGCCGTCGGCGGATTGGACATTCGATATTTGTATTGATAGATAGCTTTGTTATGGCCCATTATAAATTTTCAACATAACCTTTAGGGTCGCATTTTTCCGCCTTATAAAATCCGCTAGTGCTCTAACTCGACGAATTTCCTGCCTTTAATCTTCAATAGATAAAGCTGTTTTTGGGCCTCTCCATTCTCATCAAAATAGGTAGGTCCGGTGACTCCCGAAAAATCGGTCAGATTTAAAAGCCCATCTCGCAGCTCGCTTTTAAATCGAAGATCAGGTTGAATGAGCACGCTGAATACCATAATGGCCGAATCATAGACAACCGCCTCGATAAATCCCGGCATCTCCTCATAGGTATCTTCGAATGCTTTAACGAAATCCTGTACCACGGGCACCGAGCTTTCGGCAAAAAAGCCATCGGGCATGATGGCGCCTTGAACATATTGCTTTGCCATTTTAATCAAAGCATCAGAGTGCCATAGATTCGTGCCGATAAGATAAACATCTTTGACATCATAAAATGCCAGCTGCGGAATAATCAGACCGGCTGTCTTGGGCGCATCCGGTATGAATATGGCATCAAAATCAACAAATGCCTCTGGTTTTTCCTCTTTTTTCTGCTCCTGGTTTTCATTCCCGTTTTCCAGATCCAACGGCAGGTCCGGATCTCGCTGTGCTCGCGGCTGGATATTTCCTTCTTGCGAGCTTAATTCGACAGCTTCCCTTAGATCCTCAGGAATTTTATAATACAGCCCGACCAGCTTTCTAATAGGATCAGCAAAATCAGTATGCTCCGGGTTGTAGGCCTCAAGGCCGACTACTTTTCCTCCCTTCTCGATTAACCGGTCCCAGAAAAGATTCATAAATGTGAAACCGTAAGTTTCATCCGGATAAAGAATAGCAAACCGATTCAAACCAAGTGATGTGGTCGTGTAATCGACAACGGCTTTTACCTGCATTTCAGGAGTGATAAAGTTCCTAAAAACATAATCGCCGATGGAGGTAATGTTGACTTTCTGCGTTAAGGTAATGATTGGAATCCGGTTTTTTTGAGCCTCACCTGCGGCAATCTCGGCGGTCACAATGGGTCCTATTATGGCGGCGACCTGCTCGTCAATCAATTCTTGCATCGCCATACGCGTCTGCTCGGGGTCGCCGCCTGAATCTTTAACAATAATGTTCATCTGAGGCCCACCGGTTTGAGTACTAAACCGATCCAGGGCAAGTTCAATGCCTTTCAAAGCTCGAAAACCTACGGCCTGATAAGGCCCGCTTAGAGGCAGCAGACAACCGATAGTATAGCGACTAAACAACGCGCTTTCTTTGATCTGTTTTATCAGATCTTCAGCCAGAGATGCATTTTCGTGTTCAGGAAATTGATCTAAAAAGTTTTGCATGGCAATTATCGCATCATCATATTTTTCCTCCATAGCGTAATTCAGCCCAAGCTGAAACATCAAATAACCCGCCGGCATCTCTTTATGCATGCCATCCAACAGCGCCATGACTTTTTCCGTATCAAGCTGAGCGATGGACGCTTTTATTTTCTGGGTTATGGCAGACTGTTCCCACTCTGAGCCCATTTGTTGGGCTTCGATATAATATTTGAATGCATCAAGCGGTAACCCCAGGGCCATGTGAGCATCGCCCACCAGGGCATAGATTCGAAAGACATGCGGGGTGGAATCAACACTTCGGATGAAATCGGGTGCCTGTTGGATAACCTCCTTATAGTTTTCCTCACTGTAAAAGGAAAAAAGCCACTCCACCCGGGCATCTGGATTAAACGAACTCCGAGGGTATTCTGAAATCAGACGATTATAGGAGCTTCGAGCGTCATCGTATTTTCCCAAAATCGAATTGATTTTGCCGATTTTCATCAAAGCAGCGGGGGCCAGAGATCGGTCCGGATATTGATCCACATAGGAACTATAGGCATCCAGGGCCTGTGGATAATCTTGGGTCTCAAACCAGTTCTCAGCAGCGATAAAAAGCTCATCTTCAACGCCAACTGGAGAAGGTTCAATGGGAACAGGGGGTTTTGGCACGCATGCGCCCAAAACCAAAAAAAGACACAAAAGAATAATTGATCGGTTTTTCTTCATTGAAAATAACGGTGTCCTTGAAACATAACAATAACCCCAATTGCGTTAACACCAATTGGGAGTTATTGATTATCGGTTAATGGTTTTAGAGGATTAAACCTGGTTCCTTTATATCATCAATTTACGAATATTCAAATAAGTTGATAATTAAATTTTAGTAAAAGTATTATACCAGAACCTATCTTAAAAATAGTAGATCACGTTCAAGAGCCCCGCTAGATAGCGGGACTTCGCATCTGATCTTTTTAATTTTAGGTGCTCAGCAAGGCGTGAGCCGACGCAAAAGGTGAGCATGCATGTTAGTATGTGAGCATTTTAAGGAGGCTCACAACGAAGCTATTGGGCGTTAGTCCGCCGCAGGCGGATTAAGATAGGTTCTAATCTTCATCCCGGTACCTCTGCTGAACCGCACGCAAAATATCGAGACTTGAAAAAAATATCTCGACCAGTTCCGGATCAAAATGGCGGCCGGACTCCTCTTCGATCTTGGAAAGTACTTGGGATTCATCCCAGGCTTCTTTATAAACTCGTGCAGACGAAAGCGCATCGTACACATCCGCCAGTGCGACAATTCTTCCATATATTGGAATTTCTTCAGTTCTTTTACCAATCGGACGACCATCCGCAGCGCCATAGCCTTTGAGAGCTTTGCCGGTTTTAATGTCCACGTAGCCCGGATAACCATTTCCGTCCCAGCGTTCATGATGGTTTAAGGCAACCTGGGCGGCGGCTTCATCAAAATCCGACTGACGATCTGAAAACAACTGGGCCCCCATCACCGTATGCTGTTTCATAATTTCATATTCTTCTTCATTAAAGCGGCTGGGCTTCTTGAGTATCAGATCCGAGATGGCAATTTTGCCAACATCATGAAGCATGGCCGCCATCCGCAGGATATCCCGACGCTTATCAATTTCCTTCTGACTCAAATTTCGCATTTTAGCCCATTTTTCATAAAGCTCGACTGCATAACCACCGACACGGTTTACATGCGCGCCGGTCTCTTTGGGATCTCGCATCTCGGCCATCCGAATCATTCGCAGCAAAATAGCGCGGGTCATTTGAGCGCGTTCCAATGCGACCGCCGCGATACTGGCGAAATGAAGCATCATCTTCTCATCATGTTGAGAAAAGGCAATGACATTTTTGGCCTCGTCTTCGGCATTAATAATTTGAAGAATGCCGATGATATCCTCATTATGATTTTCCAGGGGAATCGTTAGGACCGATCGGGTGGTATAACGCGATTTTTTATCGAATCCCTTGCTAAAATGATAGGGGCAGGAAGAATCGATCGAATAAACGTCCGGCAGATTAAGCGGTTTGCCAGTAGCAGCCACATAGCCGGCAATGCTTTGCTCATTTATCGGCATATGAAACGTGGAATAGATAAGTTTTTCCCCCTCGGCCAGACGCTGTTGCAGGGTCTCATTTTGCGTATAAGTGAAGTGAAGCAAGTCCCTTTCCCGGATATAAATGGAGCCGGCATCTGCATTCACAAAGCGCCGGGCCTCGGAAAGAATTCTCTCCATCAGCATATCCAGATCCTGAATCCTACTAAGATCGATTCCCAGCCTCGCTAAGGTATCTAACTTCTCCTTTTCGCTTAACATAGCGGTCCCTTTCCTGTTAGGTTGATTGACTTCAAATTCAGGTTAAGAGGAAAAAACTCGGAAATATGAAGCAACCAAATTTTATTAATATAAAACCAGCGCCGATACAATATGAAAAAAAATTTCCAGAGTCATTCAAAAGCCTATATTGCCGGGTTTAAGGACCCGAGCCTGCATTCTTAAGATTGCAATCGGGCACGGCATGTGATAAATACTTATAATACCACCAAAAAAAATATTTGGCCAAGGAGTATCCACAGATGAAATACCTAAAGATATTTGTTTTGATCAGCTTCCTTTTATTTTCAGTAAACACCTCTGCTGAATTTTACAAATATACCGATGAAGAGGGAACTATTCGGTTTACTGATGATATTAATCAGGTGCCGGAAGAGCAACGCGCCAAGATTCGCAGTTACGTGGAATCACAAAGTCAAGAGGTTCCCGAGCAGGAAGCAACACTAGAAAGTACAGAAAACCAGGAACAACCGGAGCAACAGGCAAATTTTCCGGATTTATCAAATGATGATGCCGCAAATGAAAGCCTTGAAGATTCAAAAAGCCAAATCGATGCCATAAAGCAGGCAATCGATCAGGAATACGAGGCCTTAATGAAAGAAAAGCAACAGCTTGCCAAAGACAAAACGCAAGCTAAAACCAGAGCGCAAATAGTCGATTATAATAAAAGGGTTGAAAACTTAAATAAACGCGTAGAAGCTTATGAGAAAAAGGGTCAGGACTACAAGGCCCAAGTTGACGCCTACAACGTAAGGGTGACCGGCCTAAATTCCACTGATAAAACGCAATAAAAGCGAGGTTTTTCAAAGAACCTGTTAAGGGTCCTTTTGGTATCTATCCCGGATTGTTTTCTGCAAGCCGAAAATTGTTTTATTCCCCCTTCACCCATTTCAGCGCCTGAAATGATAATCTCATTTCCCATAAATCTATTACAATAGTTTTGTATTTTAGTTAAGTTGGGATTTAAAGAGATTTTCTACTTGACAGAGTGCTATATTTTTCCCTATTCTACCGTTGCCGGCTAACAATATGGTTTAATTAAAAAACCACATCACGCAGGCATACATTTAGATCCTGAACCCGATAGGTCGATTCCAAAAAATCATTAAGTTAATTGCAGGGTTTGTATGCAATAGGTTAACAAGGGGGGAAAGGGACTAACCAATGGCCGTTAAAATCTTCATCAAGCGGATCGTGATGGAAGATAAGGCCATGGATCTATTGCCTCTTTTTAGACGCTTGCGGAATTTAGCCTCCCATCAGCCTGGATACATTTCCGGAGAGACGCTGCGGAGAATTGACGACCTCAATGAATATCTGGTGATCAGCACCTGGCAGTCTTTTGATAACTGGCGGGAATGGGTCGTAAGCCCCGAAAGAATAGAAACTCAGAATGAAATAGATGCCCGGCTCGATGATGGTACGACATACGAAATTTACCAATATGGATAATCTGTAAAGATTTAATATTAAATTAGATATAGCTGAAATCAAAATGAATCTTTCAACAAATTATAATCTGATACCGTATCCTGATCATGATTATCAGCTTAAACCTTATGTCCCGGAAAACCCGGTCCGGAGACAGGACTTCGGACAGGAGCCAATTGACGCACATAGTCGGTTTCGGCAAGCCCGTCCCGATATTCATACCATCCATCTGGAAGTTTCAAGTCATACATACGGTGTCGGACAGAGTTTAGCGTATCCCATTATCGATCAGGTGGGCCACCTGATCGATATTTATGCATGAACGCCTCGCAACTTTATCACTCTTCCCTCTAATTTTTCCTTTTTAAATTCTGAAATACTCAATTTAGTTGAAACTACACTAAGTATAGGCTATTATTTCATATTTAACCAATACAGGCCCACAGCTTGACAATTTAAATTTCATTGTCAAAATAAATATTTTAGAAACTAATTTACTTTAAAGTATCGAGGAGAAGCAACATGTCGCAACCGGGTGCTCGAAGTGTAAAACCTCGTAATTATGATGCTGCGCTTAAAATGGGTCGCCCGCCTAATATTTTGAAATTATTTCCGAATTCCAGGGCTTTGATTGTAAGCGGCAAATTTATCGACCGGGCGATGCTGAGCAAGGGTAAAGCGATTGCCATGGCGGCGAATGGTAGAAATAGTTTCGTAATCCGCGGCGCCCTTAAAGCCGCCCAAAGAGCCAATGCAGCCCTGATCATTGAAATCGCAAAGTCGGAAGGCGGAGCCAATGCTTATTGTGCCGTCAATTACTGGAATATCGCCCGCATTGTTGATGCTGTTTGCAACCAATTGGAAATTACCGTCCCGGTGGCCATTCATGCCGATCACTACGGAATTAAAAACAACGCCGATATTGAGGCGGCTAAGGTAGAAATTCCAACCCTGTTTGAGGCCGGCCTCACATCTGCGGCCATAGATGCGTCCCATATGGCAGACGATAAAAACCTTTTGGCCAGTATCGAGTTAAGTACTTATGTCCCCAAATGGGCTGGGCTTGAAACTGAAGTCGGCGAAATTAAGGGAAAAGAAGGACTTTCTACTGTTGAGGAAGCCTTATTTTTGATCCGGGGATTAAACGCCCATGACATTTTTCCGGATTGGATCGCGTTAAACAATGGCACTACCCATGGCATTGAAGCCAGCGGTCAGGGCATCCAGGTCGACCTGTCCTCCAGAATTCATGAAGCTTTGACAGACTTTCAAATTTCCGGGGCACAACACGGAACTTCTGGCAACAATTCAGATAAACTGCGAGATATTGCTGCCAAGACACGCACTACCAAAGCAAACGTAGCAACAGCTCTGCAAATGATTTCATGGGGATTGAAAGTCAATGATTATGGCAATGCCATACTGGATGATGATGGTAACTTCCAAAAAGTGACCGACGCCGGAGTTAGCGAGCAAATGTGGTCTGAAATGGTGGCTTACGCCAGTCAACAGGGCTATAAGGGCGGCAACTACAAAAAACTCAATCTTCCTTTTGAAAATAAGCTGCTCGGCCAGCCACAGGAGATTCGGGAGCGAATGATAAAACGGGTAGAGGAATTTGCATACAACATGATAGTCAATGTTTTCAATGCTGAAAACACTGCTCCCCTGGCCATGGAAGCCATACTTGATTGCGGATCTCACGATGCCGGAGCAAAAGCACGGCGGATCGAAGACCCTAAAAATTGGACAGCGGAGCTCATTAACAAAAGCGCGGCGGAAATCAACGGTGATAAGAGCCCAGCCGGCGATTTTGACGATTAACCGGAAGCAGTTTAAAAATGAAGCCTCTAGTCCGGCACCGCCGGACAGGGTATTCAGGCGAAAGCGGATACAAAATAAAATCCTTGCGCATAAGTACAATCGTTTTTCTTTCAAACCCCCCGGTCGATTATTAAATCAATCCAATCGACCTCACACCTAACGCCAGATTCCCACCGTATTGATCCAGATCCTTTTTAATATATTAAATTATTTCAGATATTTAAAAATATAATTGCCGCCCTGCAGTAATTTTTCCCTAAAGTTTCGTCTAAGGTCTACCGATAAACCAGACAGGGGAAAATTACTAATGTACGTGTCGACTTATCAGATTCATAATGTGTTAAATGTTTACAGCAAGCAGCTCAGTCAGGACAGAAGCGCCCTAAAATTGAAATCGGGAAATCAAAAACATCTGGCTGATCAAATTAATCTATCGACCGAGGGCAAACGCAGGGCCACGACTGAAAAAGTCGCACAGGATATTTTAAGCAAAATTTCCGACTACGGCTCTAAGAATGAAAGTAAAATATCGGAACAAGATCTGTCCCGGGAGAAAGTAGAAAACCACTATGAATCCGAATACAAAAAGGAAGCAGCTTTCGTGTTTAATGTTATTGATGAGTTAAATAAAAAAACAACAACCGCGCTATCAGTTAAAAATACCGACTTTCTAGTTAACAGGCTTAAACTATTGGCAAAAGACGCGGTTGAGAAAGATGCTGATACCTAGCGGTTAGCAGCAGCATATGAGTCAGGAGGGCTCATTTTAAAAAGGAGGGAATCATGTTAAATGCTATTGGAGAATCCGCAATGCAACATACGGTGCGGGCAAATTATGACAGCGAGACGCATGACCAGGAAATCGCTGTAAAGAAAAGCGCTGAAATTCGGGAGAAAAGACCTGTTGAAAAAACGGAAGACAGTTCCAAATCCAAAATGAATCTAAAAGAAGAGGAACACACCCGGCGGAAGAACAGCTTCGAAGAGAACGGCCACATCGTTGTTGAAGAATATAACGAAAACGGGGAAATCGTTCGCAAAATACCGCCCGGATACGTCCTTCAGAATGAAATGGCATAATCGGGCAATATATGCAATTTCATCTATAAATATCGGTTTTTAACCGCTCCGATATTATTATTTAAAGTTAGGCCAGAGTGCCCCTGAGCGGGCAAATAGCCCTCGTATACCCTTGCGACCCTGCCCTTTTTATCCCACAGCACATTTTCACCAGGTTTTACGAATCTTAACCGCATTTTTGGCCAGATAGGATTTAATCTCGACTATCGTATATGTTCCATAGTGAACCATAGAGGCAATCAAAGCCGCATCGGCTTTGGCTTTGGTAAGCACATCACAAAGATGTTCGGGCGTACCGGCGCCGCCGGAGGCAATCACCGGAATCGTCACATGTTCAGAGATCATAGCAGTCAGATTCAGTTCATATCCGGCTTTGGTTCCGTCGGCATCGATTGAATTCAAGCAGATCTCCCCTGCACCGAGTTCTTGGGCTTCAATCGCCCAATTTAAAGCATCAATTCCCATAGGCGTTCTTCCGCCGTTGATATAGATATCATATCCCGACGGCGTTTTTTCGGTCTTGCCAATGAATTTGGCATCCATGCCCAGAACGATGCATTGGTTACCGAATGCCCTGGCACCCTCGGCGATGAGGTCTGGATTTTTTACCGCCGCACTATTAACGCTAACTTTTTCGGCACCGGCCAAAAGTACATTGCGCATGTCCGCAACCGTCCGGATGCCACCCCCAACGGAAAACGGGATAAAAATGGTCTCCGCCACGCGTTTGACAACGTCCAGCATGATATCTCGTTTTTCATATGATGCCGTAATATCATAAAAAACAATTTCATCGGCTCCGGCTTGGTAATAGAGGCGAGCCATATCAACCGGATCACCAATATCGACATTATTTTTAAACTTGATGCCTTTGGTGGTCTTGCCTTCACGCACATCCAGACACGGTATAATTCGTTTACTCAACATGTAATCATCCTTGGATATTCGCCATCGCTAAAATAATAAAAAAATAAAGAATTGTTTTTTTATAAACTATACACTGGAAGCTCAAAAAAGGCGTGACTAAAGTGAACTAGAGTTCGAAGTGACTAAAGTTGAGGTGTTGCTGAGCTCCATCTATTTTTAAAATGACAGGATTCCTCAACTTTAGTCACTTTAGTTCACTTTTAACTTTAGGGCACTTACCTTAATGTATTTTTTGGATAGTTTCTATGGTGTCCATTTACAGAAATTTTCCAATATCTTCAACCCCGGGCGACCACTTTTTTCAAGGTGAAATTGAGTCGCAAATAAATTGTTAAACCCAACAATCGAGGCAAACGCAATTCCGTAATCAGTTGCCGCAATCATAAAATCGGAATCTTGTGGGTCCGGGTAGTAACTGTGCACAAAATAAAATTCATCAGCAGCCCCTACACCGGATAGCAATGGATGCGACTTTACAATGTTTATCCCGTTCCAACCCATGTGCGGAATTTTCAGTTTTTGGCCATCTTCTAATTGGCTGTCGAGCGCAAAGGCGCGCACGGTCCCGTCTATCACCCCCAGACAGGGTGTGTCATTTTCTTCGCTGTGGGTTAGAATGATTTGCGATCCCAGGCAAATACCTAAAATGGGTTTTCCATTAGCCAGTTCTTCCTTGATTAAAACATCCAGGCCGGATCGCTGCAAGCTTCCCATGGCTGCACCTGCGGCGCCAACTCCTGGAAATATGATCCGCTCTGCAGCTTTGATTTCTGCCTCATCCCGGGTTATCACACTTTCAATTCCAAGATGCGAAACCGCCCGGGATACGCTGGTAAGATTGCCGGCATCATAATCAATTATGGCGATCATCTTTTTTTTCCATTTGCCTGAAGCGTTTTTCAAACGCCTTAAGCGCTCCGGATAAGGCGCTTTCGGGATGAATTTTCAGCAAGTGTGCCAAATGAACCATCGAAAATAACAGGTTTCCGAATTCTTTAGAAATTTGATCTTTTTCGTTATGTCTCAAGATCTGTTTTAGATGACTTAGTTCCGACTCCAGTTTTGATAGAAGATTTTCAGTGTCTCCCCAATCAAAACCGCTGCGCGCCGTGCGTTCACAGATCTGGTATGAGCGCATTAAAGCCGGAAGTTTCTTCGGCACTGAATCAGTGACCGATTTTTTTGAGCCGCTTTTCTTTTCATCCTGTTTTATTTTATACCAATTTTGTCTGACCTCATCCGTGTTATCCACCCTTGTGGTTCCAAACACATGGGGGTGGCGCCTGATCATCTTTGCGGTGATGTCCCGGGCAACATCGTAAATCGAAAAATTGCCCGCTTCTTGAAATAAACGGGTTATAAAAATAATATGAAATAAAACATCCCCGAGTTCCTCTTTTACATCTTCAGCACGGTTTGCCTCAATGGCATCGGCAAGTTCATACACTTCTTCAATCAGATAGATAACCATGCTACGGGGAGTTTGCTTTTTATCCCAGGGACATCCATGCTCTCCCCGTAAAGATTCAACCAGGGCAGCCAGGGCCCTTACTGAATCCGTTGCTGTTTTTACTTTGGAATTTTCCACGCTTTTTTAAAATCGTCGAGCTTACCGAAAAAGTCTCGTTTCATTTCTTTGGAAACAACATTCACCATTGTTTCAGAGATCCAGATGACATGAGGGGCGAGGACAGACTTTTTAATAAGTGGAGCACCTTTGGGAAGAAAGGTAGTGAGGATAATAAACAATACGGTGACAATTAAAACGCCTTTAATTAATCCAAAACATAAACCGCACAGGCGATCAATCCACCCCAAAAAGGCCACATTCAGCAAATATTTGATTACAACCCCGATGATACTGATAATGATGAGGACACTGCAGAAGACAATCAAAAAACTCAAGATATTTCGGTATGCGGTATTGATAATCAATCCCGAGAGAAGTTTGGCCACCACCGGATAGTAGGAATAAGCTGCATAAAAACCGCCCAATACCCCAATAATGGATGAAGCTTCTTTGACCAAGCCTCTGAAAAGGCCCCGCACAATGCTATAACCTAACACAATTATTATAAAAACATCAAATGGGTTCATTTAGTCACGCAAAAAGCGACGGGCAGGCATACTCGCATAATCTTTGATTTCAATAAGTTGGCCCATATCAAATGGTTCTGTCACAAATTGCAACAGTATCAGTCGGTTGAACTAACAGAGCAGATTTTGTGAGTCAAGGTATTTTTATGGTGTTAAATGCGCTTCTGATTTGTGTCTTGCAATCATTTTAGGTTATGATAGAAAATAGACCCAAAATTCAGAGGCCGGTATCGGTATATGTCGGACGCAGGCGATAAAACCTCTGATACAAGAAGGTGCAGGCAAATTATAGTATGAATGAAATTTCAAACCATAAGCAAACCACCATAGATTTTTCTGATATTGAGATAGCCCGGCAGTTGTTTGGGGAGCGTAACAGTAATTTGCAACGAATCGCCGCGGCAACCGATACTACGGTAAACGCAAGAGGCAGTAAGGTGTTTATTCAAGGAGACAGCATAAACGCACGTCTGGTGCAAAATGTGCTCGATCAGCTCTATGTCCTTATAAAAGAAGGCTACCCGATTCATCCCAAAGACCTCGATTATGCGGTTCGAGTATTAAGCGGCAATGATCGCGCTGATTTGAAAAAAATATTTTTGGACACTGTTTACATTACCTCAAAAAAAACGACCATTGCTCCCAAGAGCCCGGCGCAGAAGGAAT
>Ga0255055_10002781_pt1 | contig 12067 bp, 7 predicted proteins | sample JV7_2_27_MG_FD_188633 | JGI IMG/M metagenome (GOLD analysis project Ga0255055, IMG submission 188633) | Seawater microbial communities from Jervis Inlet, British Columbia, Canada - JV7_2_27 | ecosystem: Environmental > Aquatic > Marine > Inlet | place: Canada: British Columbia | collected...
ATTGACCCGGGATATGGCCGGACTGGGATCAGGTCGGATCAATTTCAGCAGATCGAGGATCTCCAGGCTGCAGCAAGCAAAAATACAAAACTGGAATTTTCAGGGTTTTATTGCCATGCAGGCCATTCCTATAAAGCCAGGAACAGGTCCGAACAGGATGAAATCCACCAAAAGGCCACTTCAGATTTGTCAGCATTGAAGAAGCATTTTAAAGGTTACAGTCCCCGGGTCCTTTACGGGGATACGCCCAATTGCAGCATCCAGACTGACTTTAAAGGCATTGATGAGATCACTCCCGGCAATTTTATATTCTATGACCTGACCCAGGCTTCCATTGGCTCATGCGAAGAATCAGACATAGCTGTCGCCATGGTATGTCCCGTTACAGCCAAATACCCTGAAAAACAAGAGGTGCTTATCCATGGCGGTGCGGTCCATTTTTCCAAGGAAGTGCTAAACGTAAATGGACAGCCAAAATTTGGCAAAGTGGTGGACTTTTCTCCTTCAGGATGGTCACCCATGAAGGATGGTTCATACATATCGTCTATAACACAGGAGCATGGCATCGTGGGACTTACAAAAGAGATATTTGAACGAACAAAGATTGGTGACCTGATGGTCTTTCATCCCGTTCACTCCTGTCTTACTGCCAACCTGATGAAAGGATATACAACACTGGAAGGCAATGTGATCAGCATGCGCTGACTTTCATTTTAGGCACGTGTAAATTTCCGATTTGCAATGTATTCAAAATCTGCTTTAATATGCCCTAAGGGATCCTCTGTTCTCTCGTCCTCAACGAAATAACCTTCAAGCCCTGTTTTTTTTGCAGCCTTAAAGCAGGATTTAAAATTGATTGTCCCCTGCCCCGCTGTTGTTTCTTCCCCATCTTCTCCAATTTCCTTAACATGGAACAGACTGATCCGGCCCGGGTATTTTTTGACCAGTTTAAGGGGATCATACCCCCCTTTTGTAACCCAGAATAAATCGGCTTCAAAACAGACCAACCCTGGCTCCGTTTCTTCTATCAATACTTCCATGGGGATCTGATCTCCTATTTGTTCAAACTCAACAGCATGATTATGATAGCCAAACATTATCCCTGCTGACTTACATTGTTCACCGATCTGATTGAATTCTTCCGCAGCTTTCCTGTATGTTTCAATCGTTCTCTCGCCCTCATGAGACAGACCTCCGACAATCAGGTATTTAAAGCCAGCTATCATGGCGATATCTATCATCTGAGGGGTTTCTTCCGGAGTAAAATGGCTGCAGTGCGTAGATAGTAAATTCATCCCTACCCCTTCTACAACCTTTCGGTAATCTGCCGGTTTAATTTCTCCCGGGTACAATCCATTTTTTCCGAGTGAATATCCCTCAACATTCACATATCCGATATCCGCAACCTTTTGTATGGTTCCCTTAAAATCTTCCTCTAACTGGTTCCGAACTGAATATAACTGGATGCCGGGACCTGGATTATAGGATGACCCTGAAAATGCGGATTGTCTTGCATGAATAAGGGTCGGTAAAAACATAGTGCCTGCCGCCATCATGGAGCTGGCTTTGATAAAATCGCGTCTGTTTGTCATCATTATTATATGTTGTGTTATTAATAGGTCCTTCCCAATCTACAAAAACCTTAAATCTAAGTATAATGAAACATTATGAGGGTATTTTTTTTCATTTTTTCTTACAGCCATTTTATTGGTTGGCCAAGCAGGCGTTTGAACCATATTATCATTTAGAGAAGCTGAACCAATTCAGGTCAAATTCACTTTTGGCCTTACCTTTAAAAACAAGATAAATGTCTTTTATTCCTTTTGTTTCTTTTATTTTTCCTGATACCATCATATAATCATGATGGCCTTTCATTTTGGGGACATTAACAACACCCAGCAGTAAGCCGGATGGACTATCCTGTCTGATCTCTATTTGACCACTCCCTTTTTTTGCCAGAATCCTTGCGGAAAAGGTATCGCTTATTTTTTCAAAATTCATATTGGAATATCTCAACCAGCTCTCATTCATTATATTAGAAGCTTTAAACCCTTCATCGGCAAACCCTTCTTTATTAATACCTGGAGACTTTTCATAGTACCATTCAGCCTGGATTTCGGACCAGGATGCTTCATACTGTCCAACTCCTGTTTTAAAATGTTTATCGAGAAATTCTGTGTCGGTTACAATACGTCCCTTATCATCAAAATGGCAGTAAGTAATAATAGACTCACGATATTTAAACCCCGGTCTCAGGTAGTAGCACCAATTATGATAAAACTGGCCTTTCCACCAGAAAAAGCTTCCATGGGCATATTCACTTAAATTATGGCCGTTCCCAACTGCTCCTGTACATTCATAAGGGCCATATATGTTCCTGGAGGTCGCATAATCACGTCCCCAGGCCAGATAATATGTATTCTGGTATTTGAATATGTAATTTTTATCCATCCAGGCAGGGGCTTCCTTCCACTCTTTTCCTTTGATCTCAATAGGCCTGGGATCTTCGGCTGTGGAAATCATATCCTCATTGAGCCTCGCTATATGAAAGCCTCCCCCTTCCTTGTCTCCATAGATTAGATAGGGTGTTTTTTGGGAATCATCATCGATAAGAATGGTTGGATCGTGCATAGGTGATACCAGAGGCTTGCCCAGGGCATCCTTAAAGGGACCCACGGGGGAATCCGAAACCATTACTCCTACACTCCTTTTCCGATCTGAAAAGTAAAAATAGTATTTCCCGTTTCGTGTGGCGGCATCACCAGCCCAACAATCTGTGCTGTTGTCATCCATGTAATTGTTCACGGTGGAAATGATTCCTTCCTGTTTCCAGCTGATCAGATCGACAGTAGAAAATATGCGCCATTCCTTCATTACCCATGTTTCATCGTCGGGATGGCTGTCATGGCCACAATACAAATAAATGGTGTCATTAAATACCCTTACATGTGGATCGGACATACCAATATCCTTAATAATGGGATTCTGGGCGAAAGTGAGCTTTACAAATAGAAGCAGGGTGATAAATATAATGGACTTCAGGGCATTCATTTTTTACAGCAGTATTTTGAAAATTACAATCCTATAATCACAGACTGACCTGCGTAAAACCCGGTTGGCAGATCTATCGTCAAATCGCTCATATTTGTAGCCCCATTAAAAACAGACCTGAGGTTATCTTTATCATTTGCATTTATGTTTCCGGAAATTTTCATAAGCATGCGGCTAAGTTTGCGCGTAGGATCTGCCACGGAGATTTCTTTTATTACATCATTAACAATTTTAAGCATAACTGCGCCTGGACTTGCTAATGATACGACCAGATTTTCGGAGATCATAAGCTCTCCTGCCTGGTAAAATATAATTTGGCATATCCCCAATTCATTATGCATTACGGCCTGTACCAAACGGTTATTGGTAATTATTTCTATGCCTCGGTTAGCGTCCATGTCCTCCAATTCTGAATTCGGTACAACGATATACTGATACTTAATATCTTTGGCGATCATTGATTCATTTCTAAGTCCACCAAGGCGTCCCTGTGGCCTTACCCCATGATCAATCCACAACTTAAATACATCTTTCTTTACCAACTCTTTTGAACTGCTCGATTGCTTATTAATATCATACCAGGTCCCACTCTCCTCATTATTTGAAACATGAATGCCAGTAGGTTCAGGAAAGATGTACCCGGTGCCATCGTGATGGACCCAACTCACATCGATGAATTCATGGTCGCCCACATTCAGTGTTTTTTCATTCCCACTGGCAGATACAACAACATCGCTCCTCAGATGTGATTGATTCATTGTGGTAGCCACTGGCGAACCCGATCTGGATTCAATGCCAGCTCCAAGACAGATATATTCCTTATCAAAAAAGAACCAGGATTTCCGGGCTTTGGTGTAATCATGCGGACTGATAAAATCAAAGCCCACAGCACCATAAAGTCCATCAGTAACAGCTCCGACAAAATCGGTAAATCCATCCTTCTGGATCTCTCGTCCCGATGGAAGTTCGGGTTTTTGCAGTACAGTTGTTCCAGGAATTTTTTGCCAGTCATATGCCGGCCAGATATTTAAGTATTCATCTCCTTTAATTGATAAATAGTTCGTTCCGTCCCCCCTGTGATGGTTTTTAAGTCCCTCTGAATTATGTGGATATTCCATATTTCTGTTTCTTACAGAAAACATCCTTACGGAAGTGTAAAAATCGGGGCGTTGAAAAACGAAATGCTCGGTCTGCCAGAAGAATTTAGCAAATGATGATGTTGGTTTTACTTTTCCCTCTCTCAAATTAATAATTTCTTTCAGTTCCTCTTTACGGTAGTCGGTGGCCGCCAATAATCTTTCTGGAGTAGCAGTGCTGTAAGGCCGGAAAGTTTCCTTCCTGGAAATCCCTCTGTTTACCACGCCTTTTTCCAGGTATATCCCGTATACGGACTGCTTGCAAATTCCATCCAGGTAATAGTCGACCAACTGCTCAATCCTATCGTCTGTAAAAGCATATTTTGTGCCTGTAACATAATCAGCCCACTCTGCAAATGCATCGGCGTAACCCGTTCCGTATGAATAGGTGGTGTTTACCCTGTCAGTACGGTGATGAAAACTATAATCATGCTGCATGCCCCTGTCCCCCGTCGTAAACCTTATCTCATCGTTGATCACTTTCATTAATTGTTCAAACTGGGTTTCATCTCCAATAACCAGAACTTTTTTGCCGGCTATTCCTCCGATTTTAATCCTATCCCCACTCTGTCTTGCACCTGACGCCTCAAGATGGGCACGTCCAATCATGGGAATGGCTTTTTCAGTAAGTTCAGGATTTACATTGTCATCCATAACCAACAGTATACTTACCAGTGTTCCAGGGGTGAAAATCTGATTATACCACCAGTTGTCACAAATAAAATCGTGGTCGCACCAAAATTTTAATGAACCATTGATGAGTTGCTTAAGCTTTCGACTCCTGTAATATTGAGATCCTTTTTTATTATAAGCCAAACTCATTTTAAGCAGATTGCTCAGATGAGTGCGGTGTTCAAAGCCAGTATTGGATACATCTACGTAGTCGATTCCGGGCCAGCTGCCATCTTCCTTAATAGTCTTCATCAGTACGGTTACAATGGAGTCGTTTACCGGAGTTTCCATGATCTCAGAAACCACACGCTGTTTTACTACCTTAAAGTCATTTTGGGCATTGACTTCTCCAGCTGAGGCAAAAATGATAAGGAGGCTAAAAATTTTCAGTTTCATTTGTTTCATAATAATAAGCTTTGTAGACAGTTTTTTACCTTTCTAATTCCACTATGATATATGGAGTCTCTACTTCCAGATCAGGATAAATCCTTCCATGGCCATCATTATCCATCACTTCAATGAAATACATGAAATCAAATCGCGTATCGATTTGACTGGCTGGGACCGTAACCCTGTAATAGTCACTTCCCGCATCGGCTACCATTGGAAGCATCTTATAATCCAAATGTTGATTGACAGAACGGTAGAGGAGCCTTACCCAGCGTACACCGGCAGGGGCTTTTATGCTAGCGCTGATTTGGATGGCTTGCCCAGGAGGGGCAGTCCTGACTGCCTGATGCTGAATTTTAAAGAGCGCCTGATAATTGATATCAGGTGCATCTTTGTAAGCGGGAGCTGTTCTGTCCCGGCCTGTTTCATTAAGGCTCTTTCTTTGAGCTTGAAGCTGTTCCAGTCCTCCTTCGAGGTAGCCAAGTTCATCTTTCCAGTGGCCGGAAAGATGATGATTAACATCCCTGTGCTCAGCCTCATGAACTCCCATCATTAAATCAGGTGCATATACATCACCGGCTGCCGTTACTATTTTTCTCCATGCTTCGATGGCCTTGCTTTCGTAGGCGATGGCATCATCCAAAGCATGAGGATCCTTGCTGCGCTCGAAGATCCGGTAGCTGACTGCAGCAGGAATCCGATGCGAATGGTAAAGGGCTAAATTGGATAAAATACTCAGGTCAGTCGTGGTTGAGACAAATTCCTTGTTTCGGTCATCGGGAATCGCGGCTTTGGCCTCCGTAATGAGTTTGTCAACCTCCTGATGAACCTGTTTAAACCAAAGACTGGTGGTGGAAGGTAAACATTTGGACGTTTCACCGCCTTCTATCAGCAGCCGGGCTTCCGTATCGAAACTGGCAAATTGTTGAATGTCACTGCCTTCAGCATCAGCGTAATCGGGCAGGTTGCCGAAGCGTTGTTTGGCTGCCCAGCCCCGGGTGGTGGGGAACTTACTGTAGGGGGAACAGGCGGCAACGATCTGTGGTAATATTGTACTGGCTTTGTGCAGGGCTTCCTGAATAATGGGTCCCGCCTCCGGGCCGAAACGCTTTTCAAATTCACTGCTCCAGATCTCTGGTGATGTATTTGGGTTATAAGCAAGGCGACCAAAGACCTGGAAGAAATGCCAGTAGCGTTCAAATTCATAATCATAATAAACGTACGGGGGAGTCAATATATTGAATGTCTCAGCATCATGTGCCTGGGCTTCCATTTTGGTGGCCAGAGGTTCATTGATTTCAAAACCGTCACCATCATACAGATGCGTACTTTCAGCAAAGCGGCGAACATATTCAGGATCTCCCCACAGGAGTACACGCTGTGTGCCCCCGCTCCACATACGCCAATGCATCCTGTATTCACGCGGGTAGTAAAGCATGTCCGCATAACCGTGGCGCCTATCATATTGATTTTGCCGGTTGATGTGGGTAGGGTGAAAGGGCAGTCCCATTTGTTCCATCCAGTATTTGCTGGTAATCGTAAAATTCAGCCCGATATTACCGGCAATTTGAATAATTGTTTCAGGTAGTTCTTTGGCACGAAGGTCAATCTGAAGCCCGGGAGCAGTTGTTTTGATCATCCCGAATACTTCTGTCCAGAATACTTCCATCTCCTCTCCTCTTTTTAGACCAGATTCATTGTGCATACGCATTTGGATGCCGTCCAGATCGGGAACGACCTGGATGAATTTAGCCAGAGCTGCCTTGGTGTATTCACTTAAATTTTCAGCATTAACTCCCTGTACTAAATGGTTCTTGCTCTGATTTGCTAGATCCTCATCGGAGATGCCTCCAGTCTGTACTCCACCCCTGTAAATGTGGTCCCATATTCCTACTTTAAACTCCAGGCCTCTTTCGTGTGCCATTTCAATCATGCGGTTCAGAGCGGATAAATTACGCTGTTGTTCTGAAGCTGTCATACCTTCCATGCCGATACCGTCAAAACCATCTACATCAAAGAAGTAGGGGTAACAGGGTGCAAGGAAGCCACCATTTTCATATCCAAAAATGACTACCAACGAATTGAACCTGTTCTTTGCGAGGTGGTCCATGTATCGCTCCCAATATACCTCATCATAAAACCGGCTTTCCCAATACCTTCTGTTCATGGTATACATGGAAATGGCCCTGGTACTTACATCGGGTTTCTCAGTAATGGCCTCAACATTGCTGAGTGGTGCCTTACGGTCATTACTCCAGGTGATCCGTTCAGCCACATCCAGGATACCATACATTAAACCACGATCATCAAATCCGTTGATAACCCATGCGGGTTTTTGCTGAACTTCTGTTTTCCAGATGGTTAATGCTTCAGCTTCGGCTGGTATCTGCTGATTGGTTTCATCCATAAGTTTTGCCGCTGCACCAGCTCCACTGGATAAGCCGGTTACCAGGAGGAGGTCGCCCCGGGCTTCAGCTATGGAGCTTACTGTCTCATAGGGAATGTTTTTTTCTTCCAGGTTTGAGGCAAGTGTGGCCAGTCCATGTGCAACCGGACTTCCAACTGTTGGATCTGTAATAATGGATATTTTAGGAACCTGCTTGCCCGTGCATGATATAAGGCTGAGGGTTAATATCACCCAGAGGTAATATAAACTTTTATTAAAGGTTGGTTTATTCATAAGAATTACATTTTCTGCAACAGAACTACCCAGTCCTTTGCAGGTTCAGAGGGTTCAGAGGGTTCAGAGGGTGCACCGGAAAGTTCAAGAGTGCTAAGCGCCGCGGCAACACCTCCGACATTTTCAGCAGTACCAACACCCAAGAACAGTACATCAAAAGTCCCGTCATTAGCGTTAGATATTGTCGAAGTGCTGGCTTTTTTATGCTGGTCCGTGTTAATGGCTAACCATTCATTGTTCACATAAAAATCTGTTCCTTCCACCGGAAATCTGGTTGCACGAAGCAATCTTACTCCCTGCACGCATTTTTCAACCGAGTACAAAAATGATTGTTTTGCTATTGGATCCTGTGCCACAAGCGGGTAGGGTTTCGGCAAAGTACCTGATGCTAACTTTACATCAGGGCCAATTTCCTGGGGGATATATTCCCTTTCATTCGAAAGCAGGAACCGGTCGAATTCAAAGCCATCTTCGCGCATACTAAAAGTAATTTCATGAACTCCTGCTTTTTCAAAATCGAGATAAATCAGATTGGGTTCTCCACAATGTACTTTTTCTGTTCGTTGCTTGCTTTCCCAACGCCATGCGTTTTTTCCTTCGCACCATTGTAATCGCTGTCCTGTTTCCGGCCAGTCTCCGTTAATGCCAACGTGTAAACCATTATCTTCAGCTCCACAGCTGTAGGCGCGAACCCAAACATAATATCTTCCAGGCTTATTTAGTTTTACCTTGTAATGAAGAATTCCCATTTCACCGGCAGTGTTGCTAAAATTCTCACCGGCAGTAAGTTTATCGCCATGAGTAACGCGAGTGTCGGGCAGTATTTCCAGGTAGGCATTGTTGCCAGCACCTTTACAATGTGGGCCATCCTCGTCACGGCCAACTTTTGCCCCCTCCTCTTTGGATGTACGGTACCACTGGCGAATATCACTTTTCGACTGTTTGTAAAAATACTCGGCCTCAACGGCCACAATACCGTCTTCCTCCTCAAAAACCACTTCGCATTCAACAATGGGATCATTAAATTTTTGTGCATTTACCTGGCTTGAAAAATATGGAAGGATAATGAGAAATAAGATAATTTTTTTTGGTGTCATGTTGACTGGTTTCTTCTGATTGAGAAACAGCTAAAGCTAGGCAAATATTTTTTTAAAAATATGCTGCTGCCACAAAAAAACGGGAATCTCTTTGTTTGGAGTTTTCATCCTGGAAGGTCAATTATGCCAGAGGGAGATTTCAGGAATCTCAACATGAGACTCGTTCATGATCCGAAGCATTTCCGTCACAATTTCCGGGTGATGTTCTGCGATATTATTTTTCTCTGAGGGATCGGTACTGAGATCGTATAATTCAAAATAGGGTGCTCCAATGCGGACATCTAGCCTTACCCCTTTCCAGTTTTCTTTGCGAACTGCCTGTTTGCCGCCTGCCTCATAGAATTCCCAATAAAGGTAGGGGTGCTTCTCCTGTGCCTGTTCATCGCCGGTCATAGCAGCTACGAATGAAATTCCATCAGTATCAGCCGGAGCTGGGATCCCGGCCAGTTCACAGAAGGTGGGCATATAATCCCAGAAAGAGGAAATATGATCTGAAATGCTCCCGGGGATTATTTTACCAGGCCATTTTGCCAGGAAGGGGGTCCTGATGCCACCCTCATAAAGATCCCGCTTCATGCCCCTGAGGTCACCATTTGAATTAAAAAAGTCCACCTTGTGGTTTCCCTCTTCGTGTGGACCGTTATCACTGACGAAAATCACCAGGGTATTATCTACCAGACCAAGTTCTTTTAGCTGAGCATTGATCAGGCCAACTGAATTATCCAGGTTCTGGATCATAGTAGCAAAACCCTTCTCAGGATTGGGCCATTCCCTTGTATCAAACTCCCTGTAATCAGGAACCTCCATCCCGTCCTGGAACATAGATCCAGCTTCGTTATTGGCATGTGGTACATTGTAAGCCAAGTACAGGAAAAAAGCTGTATCTCTGTTGGCATTAATAAAATCATGAGCTTCCCTGTCGAATAGTCCATGTACATAGGTGACTTTTCTCTCTGCTACGCCGGTCCCTTCAGGTTGGTCGGCCCAGGGATTTTCTTCATCAATCAGCAAGGTCCGGTTTCCCGGTAAAGTTTCCTTCCTGCCATTTCGGTAAAGGAACTCAGGATAAAAATTATGTGCATGCCACATATTTACATAGCCGTAAAAGAAATCAAATCCGTTTCTTCCCGGATCGTTGGCCGGAGGTGGACTGCCAACTCCCCATTTACCTATTGCGCCGGTTATATAGCCCGCTTCCTTCAATTTTTCACCGAGGGTGTTTTCCTTATCGTAGAGGGTCATTTCCGGACTATTTCCCCTGACAGAGACATGTCCTGTATGGACGCCGGTTAGGAGGGATGCTCGTGAAGGAGCACAAACCGTACATCCTGTATAATGGTTGGTGAACATCACCCCTTCCCTTGCCATCTGATCCAAGTTTGATGTATTAAGTATTTCCTGTCCGTAACAGGACAGATCACCATAGCCAAGGTCATCTGCCAGGATTAGCACAATGTTGGGCTTGCCAGTGTCTGCCTGCTCCGATGACAATGAGCAGCCAAACATTGCTATGGCCATGAAACACTGAACAAGTGGAAGCAGAATGATGGGGAATAAATTTCTTATTTTCATATGCTAAAGTTATGAACTAATCTATTTATTTCTTAATTTTCAATTACCTCTAATCTACAAACCTATGAACATCAAATCATTAATCTCTGCTCTCCTCCTCCTGAGGATATTGCTGGCAGTATTTGACAGCCATATATTTATTAACTTACCGTGCAGATGATAATAATGAATCGATAATGAAACCCCTAATTCCAATAATCCTTTTCTTAATGAGCCTCTTAGCGGTTCTGCCATCCTGCCGGCCCAGGACAGAACCAGGAACACTTTTTGGAGGTTCTGTAATAAGTAAATCAGAAGATCCCGTCAAAATACTTTTCCCGGGGAACTGGGCGGATCCTACCCTGGTTAAGCTGGGAGATATTTATTACCTGACTGCAAACAACGGTCGTTATGCTCCCTCTGTCCTGGTCTTTCAAAGCACGAACCTGAGACATTGGGAACCCCTCTCCTATGCCAGTCCACTTGAGACACAGTCACCTGCCACAGACATTACTGCTGTGGGAGAACGCCTATATATATATGGGGGGGGTGGCATGAACCCATGGGTCATGTTTGCAGATCCTCCCTACCAGGTATGGTCTGAAAGGCTCAATATGGAACCCCTGGAGGGCCATCCCATTGATGCGGGCCATATTATGGACCAGGAAGGGAACCGCTACCTTTACATGGCACAGGGAAAGATGGTTAGCCTTAGCGAGGATGGACTCACAGCCACCAGTGCCCCTGAAAGTACCTATGAAGGTTGGGAGATACCGGAAGAAATTGCTGTTGAATGTCTCTGCCTGGAAAGTCCCAAATTATTTCGGAAAGACGGCTGGTATTACATGGTCAGTGCAACTGGAGGAACAGCAGGTCCATCAACCAGCCATATGGCCATCGTGGCCAGGGCACAGAATCCCATTGGTCCGTGGGAAAATTCCCCCTATAATCCCTTGATCTGGACCCGTGACGAATCCGAGCTATGGTGGTCTAAAGGACATGCCTCCCTGATTGAAGGCCCTGACCTGCAGTGGTATGCAATATACCATGGCTACCGTCACAGCCACCGCTCCTGGGGCAGGGTAACCCTGATCTCCCCGGTTGAATGGAACGATGAAGGATGGCCTGTCCTGAACTCGGATTGGCCTGGTGGGTGGGATAGTCCCCCTACAGTAAATCTTCCCATCAGCGATGAATTCGACGGTGAGGAGATCGGGATGCAATGGCAGGCCTTTGAAAAAATCGATACCCAGCGTTACCAGATCATTGAAGAAGGACTTGAAATTATAGCTATCGGCGGAGATCCGGGCTTGTCCAATCCCTTTACTGTCAATCCCAGGGACCTTGCCTATGAAGTGGAAACAGAAATGGTGGTAGAGGGAGATGTTCATGCCGGACTCATCCTGTTTTACAATCCCGATGCTTACGTAAGCCTTGGCCTTACACCTGACAGTACGCTCCTGAAGCACAAGCGCAGGTCCCCGGTTGAC
>Ga0255055_10002782_pt1 | contig 12066 bp, 2 predicted proteins | sample JV7_2_27_MG_FD_188633 | JGI IMG/M metagenome (GOLD analysis project Ga0255055, IMG submission 188633) | Seawater microbial communities from Jervis Inlet, British Columbia, Canada - JV7_2_27 | ecosystem: Environmental > Aquatic > Marine > Inlet | place: Canada: British Columbia | collected...
CCGTGAAGCCCCCGGCCACCGCATTGTCCAGCGTCACCGTGAACAGCAGCCCAACCCCCTCGGCCGCACTCACATCCTCCACCGTCACAGCCGCCGCATCGTCGTCCGTGATAGTGACGATAGACTGCTGGATACCCTGCTCGGTTCCATTCGTTACCGACGTGATGTCCACGATGACCGTCTCATCCGGCTCGACGATGGGAGCGGCATTGTCGTCAACCGCCGTCACCGTCACCGTGCCGCTTGGCGAGCCCGCTGGTATCGAGATGCTGGCGCCGGAAGTCGTGTAGTCAGTAGTCAGTGCTGCTGTGCCAGTGAAGCCCAGGTCCACCGTTACATCCAAACCCGACGGCGCTGACAAACTGGCGGTCAATGTCGACACACCACCCGCCTCGGCTATGGACAGTGGCGCCGCCGCCAAGGTCACCGTCGACGCCGCGTCGTCGTCAGTGATCGTAACCGTCTGCTGCTGCGCCCCCGACTCGGTTCCGTTGACAACACTTTCGATGTCCACGATCACCGTCTCATTGGCCTCGTCCAACACATCCTGAACCGCCGAGACCGTCACGCTACCGGTGGTCCCGCCAGCCGGGATCACAATGCTCGTCGCCGACCGTGTGTAGTCGTTCGCCAGGGTCGCGCTGCCGGTAAACGTAAGGTTCACGGTCACAGGCAGGCCGGACACGACCGACAGCGTTGCGGTCACGTTCGACGGACTGTCGGAACCGTCCTCCAAAAGGGTGGCGGCGCTGGCGCTGAGCGTGACCGTCGGAACCGGATTGACCTGTTGTGATGCTGCGTCAGAACTCCCACTGTAGTTCGCATTGCCGGCATAAGTTGCTGTCAACGTCCGGGCACCTACGGTCGTTGGTGTAATCGAGCAGGTGCCGGCGGCAATTGTCCCAGCACAATTATCGACACCATCGCTCACGGTCACGTTGCCGGTGGGTGTCCCCGCCGTAGACGTGACGCTGTAGTTGACGACGACTGCCTGATTGACCGTCGATGGATTCGGCAGGTTGGAGCTGACCGTGGTGACGGTGGGGCCCTGGTTCACCGTGTGGGCGACGCCGCCTGAGGAACTCCCGTTGAAGCTCGCATCGCCCGCGTAGGTCGCAGTGAGCGTTCTGTTGCCGGCGTTCGTCAACGTGAGATTGCATTGACCGGCGGCGACGGTCCCAACACAGGAATCTGCTCCATCGGAGATTGTGACATTGCCCGAGGGCGTTCCAGCGCCCGGCGCGGCCACCGTGACGGAGTAGGTCACGGGTATGGTCTGATTCACCGTGGACGGATCGGGATCGTCGGTGAGGATCGCCGTTGTCGTGCTTGCCTGGTTGACCTGGTGGCTCACCCCCGGCGAAGCACTCGTGGCGAAATCGCTGCTGCCGGCGTAGGTCGCCGTGATCGTGCCTGCCCCAACAGTAGTGAGAGTGATTGGGCATGTACCGGCAGCAACCGTTCCAACGCAGCTGCTCGTACCATCGCTGACGGTCACGTTACCAACCGGGGTGCCGCCAGTGGACGTTACGGTGTAATTCACCGGGACCGGCTCACCGACCACAGATGGGGTCGCCAGGCTCGAAGTGATTGCCGTAGTCGTAACGGCCGGATTCACCGTGTGGCTAGCCCCCGCCGATGCGCTGGTCGAGAAATTGGCATCTCCCGCATAGCTGGCCGTCAGTGTCCTCGCGCCGGCCGTGGGGAACGTCAACGGACAAGATCCGGCAGCAACGGTCCCCACACAGCTGGTCGTGCCATCGCCGACGGTCACGTCGCCTGTTGGGGTCCCTCCTGCTGAGGTCACCGTGTAGCTCACCGTGACGGGCGCACCGACCGTCGAGGGATCGGGCAGGTCACTCACGATCGCGGTGGTCGTAGCTGCCAGGTTCACCGTATGGGCCTCACCCGCAGATACGCTGGTTGCGAAGTTTCCGTCACCCGCATAACTGGCGGTCAGAGTCCGTGAGCCCGCGGTGGTGAACGTGAGTTGGCAGGTGCTCGCCGCCACCGTTCCAACGCAGCTCGTGGCTCCGTCACCCACGGTCACGTTGCCAGTCGGCGTGCCTCCAGCTGAGGTCACTGTGTAGTTCACAGTGACCACCTGACCCACGGTTGACGGATCGGGTAACGCTGTGGTGATGCTCGATGTAGTTGTCGCCGCGTTAACCAAGTGGCCTACTCCAACCGATGCACTACCACTGAAGTCGACGTCACCGGCATAGGATGCAGTCAGCGTTCTCGCATCGGCCGTCACAAATGTCAATTGACACGACCCGACTGCAGCTGCGGCCACGCAACTCTCAGGTCCGTCAGTCGTCACCGTTACATCACCGGTTGGTGTACCGGCGCCGGGCGCACTGGCCGTTACACCGAAATTCACAGTGACGATCTCGCCCACATCGGATGGATTAGGTAACGCGTCCGTGATCGTGGTCGTTGTGTTTGCCTGGTTCACCGTATGCGGTTCGCCGGTTGACGTACTGAGATCGAAATTCGCGTCACCTGCATAGCTGGCCGTGAGTGTCCTTGACCCAGCCGTGCCAAAGGTGAGTTGGCACGAGCCCGCGGCAACAGATGCCACACAGTTCAGCGTTCCGTCCGAAACCGTAACGTTCCCAGTCGGTGTGCCTCCGGTCGAGGTCACCGAGAATGCAACGGTCACGGGCTCACCGGAAACGGACGGGTCAGGCAGATCGGACGTGATCGCCGTCGTGGTGGCCGCGGGATTGACTATGTGTGATTCCACGCCCGATACGTCGCCCGCGAAGTTACCGTCCCCAGCATAGGTCGCGGTCAGCGAGTGATCGCCGGCTGTGGTGGGAATCAACGTGCACGATCCGGCCGAAACTGTGCCCACACAGGAAGCTCCACCGTCGTTGATCGTCACGTTGCCGGTGGGCGTTCCACCAGGCGAGGTAACCGTATAGTTGACGGTCACGGCTTGACCTACCGCAGAGGGATCCGGCAGATCGGACGTGATCGTAGCAGTTGTCGGTGCAGCGACCACAGTGTGCGACACACCGGTTGACACACTACCGCTGAAATTGCCGTCAGTCGCGTATGTCGCAGTTAAGGTCCGCGCATCAGAAGTCGGGAAAGCCAGCTGACACGATCCTGCCGCCACTGTTCCTACGCAGGTTGTCGTGCCGTCGCTCACCGTCACGTTGCCGCTCGGCGTGCCGGCACCCGGCGCCACGGGTGTTACGGAGTAGGAAACGGTGACTAAAGCCCCGACGTCTGATGGGTTGGGCGTATTCGCAGTGATCGCGGTCGTCGTACTCGCCAGTTCCACCAGGTGTGCTTCGGTGTCCGAGCTTCCGATGTAGTCAACCGTCCCTGCGTATGTAGCAGTAAGAGTCTTGTCGCCTTCAGTTGTTGGAACGAGCTGACACGATCCCGCCATTGGTGATCCCGTGCAACTGTCGGTTCCGTCACTCACCGTGACCGTTCCGCCCGGTGTGCCACCTCCTGGCGAGTTCACGGTGACCGAGTAGTTGACGGTGACGGGTTGACCGGTCACCGTTGGATCGGGAGTGTCCGAGCTAATCACCGTGGCCGTGCTAGCGCGATTGACCACATGCGCTGCTGTCCCCGAGACGCTGGAGCTGAAATTGCCGTCGCCCGAGTACGTTGCAGTGAGACCCGGAGATCCTGCCGCAGTGGAGGTGAAAACGCAACTGCCAGCAGCCACAGTACCCACGCAGTTGTCGGTACCGTTACTGACGGTGACGTTCCCGGTCGGCGTGCCGTTACCCGGTGGGTTCACCGACACCGAGTAGCCAACCGTGAACTGTTGACCCGTTACCGAAGGGTCGGGAGAGTCAGCTGTGACTGTCGTGGTCGTCGTTGCCGTCGTGATATTGAGCGGGTTACTCTCGCCCCACACCAAGCCCGAGGCCGACGCTAGGAGTGTGTATCCGTTTCCGACCTGGTCGAGTCGGATATTGGAGAACGTCGCGACACCGCTCACCGCACTCACAGTAGTCGTACCCAACACTCCGCCACTGCCCGGGTTCGCACCTATCCCCAGAGTGATTAAGTCTGTCGCCGTGGTTACCCGATTGCTCGAGCCATCCAGTACTTCGACCTGAATTGGTGGTGCGATTGCGGCGCCTATGATCGCGTTGCTCGGCTGCACGAGGAACGCAAGTTGATTGCCCGATCCAACCTGAATGTCGAAGCCGGCGCTGGTTTCTTGTGGCAGGCTCCCACCGTTGGCCGTCAGTGTGTAACCGGTGCCAGCCCCGTCTATCGAGAGGTTGTCAAAGGTGGCCACACCTGAGACCGCGCTGCGGCTCGCGGTCCCTGTCAGCGTTCCCGATCCTGGATTGGAGCCGATCGCTACGTTAATCGCGGTTGTCGCCGTCGTTACGGTGTTGCCCAAATCGTCCTGCACAGCGACCTGCACGGACGGTGCTATGTCAGAGCCAGCAACCGTGTTGCTCGGCTGCACCGTGAACGTCAGCTGCGTCGCGGTACCGGGGATGATGTCGAATGGACCACTCGTAATCCCGGTCAGGCCTGTACTGGATGCAACCAACGTGTAACCAGTAGCAGCAGAATCGATACTCAGGTTCGAGAATGTTGCCACTCCGGATACCGCGCTGTTGATCGCAGTCCCACCAAGCGACCCACCGCCGGGGTTGGCACTTATCGCAACCGTTATGGACGCCGAGGAGGCTGTGACCACATTAGCGTTGGCGTCCTGGACAGCAATCTGAACCTCAGGTGCTATGTTCGCTCCAGCTGTCGCGTTACTCGGCTCAACGACGTACGCCAACCGGTTTGCCGCGCCCGGAGTGATGTTGAAAGCGCCACTTGTCTCTGTGAGTGCGGCTGAGGACGCCTCCAAAGTGTATCCGGTGCCCGTGCGATCGATGCTCAAACCCGCAAAGGTCGCCACACCATTTGCCGGCGCAATGGCGGCCCCACCCGTCAGCGTTCCCCCACCCGCGTTGTTATCCATCGTCAACCCGATTGGCGTCGCGTACCCCAAGACAGTGTTGCCGTTCACGTCCTGTACAGTCACGGTGACGGCGGGGCTGATGGCGGCTCCCGCTACGCCGTTACCGGGCTGCTGCGTGAACACGAGCTGCGACGCGGCCCCGGCGTTGACATTGAACGGTGCGGTCGCGGCTGCGGTCAGAGTGTCCGACGAGGCTGCCAGTGTGTATCCGACACCGGATCTATCGATACTGACACCACTAAAAGTCGCCAACCCGTTGGTCGCGCCCACGGTAACAGTACCGGACAGCGTACCACCGCCCGGGTTGTTCGCTATCGCCAGCGTGATTGCGTCAGTCGCGCCGGTTACCCGGTTGCCGATCTGGTCAAGGACCTCGACCTGTATGGACGGGGTGATTCCGGATCCAGCCGTGACATCGCTCGGTTGCTCGAAGAAGTTCAGTCTATTGCCACTGCCTACCGTGATGTTGAACGAACTACTCACGACCAACGGGAATCCACCACCAAACGCACGCAGCGTGTACCCCGTGCCGGATGAGTCGATCGACAAAGCCGGGAAAGTCGCAACGCCATTGACGGCCGCCACCGGACTACCGCCACTTAGGCTTCCGTTGGAGGGATTGTCCTGCAGTTCGATGGTGATCGGCGTGGCCGAGGATGTCACTACGTTTCCGTGATCGTCCTGCACCGCGACCTGAACCGCTGGAGTAATGTTGTCGCCTGCCACGGTGTTGCTGGGCTGGATCGCGAACACCAGTCGTGACGGAGTATCCGGCGTGATCGCGAAGCCGGCACTCGTTGCGTCAGTCAGTCCCGTGGAGGATACAGTGAGAGTGTAGCCCGAACCCGCTCGATTGATGTTCAGATCGTCGAAGGTAGCTATCCCGTTTACCGTACTCACCGTCGTGTTGCCGGAGAGGGTACCACCCCCCGGGTTGTTGCCAATGACTATCGATACCGATGCGTCGGGGGAGGTCACCGTGTTGCCGCTGCCATCTTGGATTGCGACCTGCATCGCGGGCGCGATGTTGGCACCGGCGATTGCATCACTGGGCTCAACCACAAACGCGACGCGTGTTGCCCCACCGGGCGTGACGTTGCTGGCGTAGGGACTACCACCGATCGGCAAACCATTCAGCGTTATCGCAACGTTGTCCTGGCCGGAATTCGCCGGCGTGTAGGAAGCTGTATAGGTGCCGTTCGTGTTGTCCGTTACACCGGGCGTGATAGTGTTGGCCCCTGTGATGTTCACGACGACAGCTGCGCCACCACCCACCAGGTTGTTGCCGAATTGGTCTCTCGCCTGAACAACGATCGTCGTTACGCTCCCAGCCGTACCCGCCGGTACCGTCGCTGTCGATTGAGAGGCTGACGCTCCGGCTGCACTGATGAGACTCGCGTAGGGACCACCACCGATTGGCGTGGCGTTGAGAGTTATGGTGAACGTGTCCGTGCCTGAAACCGACGGAGTGTAGGTCGCCGTGTACGTCCCGTTGCTGTTGTCGATTACCGCGACAACAGCACCGTTGTTGGCGCCGGTAACCGAGACACCAACCGAACCACCGCTGCTAGATAGATCGTTGCCGTTCGCGTCCCGTGCCTGCACCGTAATTGTCGTAAGATTACCAGCCGTGCCGGTCGCCGGAACAACAGCGGTCGTGTTTGCCGCCGAAGCAACACCGGGACTCACCACACTCGCGTACGGACCACCGCCGATCACCGCACTATTCAGGCTGATCTGAATATTGTCGGTCCCGGCCGTAGCCGGTGTGTAGCTCACCTGGTACGTGCCGTCGCCGTTGTCAACGACTGCGACACTGGCACCCGTATTAGGACCGGACGTAATGGATGCAGTTACATTGCCGCCGCTGCCGGTCAGGTCGTTGCCGAACTGATCGCGCGCTTGTACTGCAATCACGGTGACACTACCGGCGGTTCCCGCAGGTACTGCAGCGGTGGTTTGCGACGCGTTTGCCGGACCGGGAACCACCGCGCTGCTATATGGACTGTCACCAATGGGCGAACCGTTTAGTGTGATCGCGATGTTATCGACGCCCACGGTAGTCGGTGTATAGCCGGCCGTGTATATGCCGTTGCTGTTGTCAGTGACTGCAGGCGTAGCAGCGTTGACCCCGGTGACCGTAACCACCACCGTCGCTCCACCACTCGTAAGATCGTTTCCGCCTGCATCACGTGCCTGCAATACGATGGTGGTCACACTCCCTGCCTGCCCGCCGGGCACCGTTGCGGTCGATATCGCCGCATTCGCGCTGCCGAGGTTCAGCGTAATCGGACTCGACAATACCTCGAACAGTCCGGTTGAGGTGAAGCGGAGCGTGTAGCTACCGGTCGTACCCGTGATTGCCAGGCCGCTGAATGTCGCCTGACCGTCGGCGTCAGTGGTCGCGCCTGCCGATGTAAGCATGGCTCCCGAGGGACCGCTGGCGACCTCCGCCGTTATCCCGATCCCTGCCTGACTCACCGGATTGGAGTTCTGGTCGACGAGCTGGACAACGGGCTGTTGTGCAAATGGAACCGCTACTTGCACAACACCGGATGGTCCGGTGGTCAACGCAAGCTGATTCGAACCGGCCGCTACGATGTCGAAGGTGGGGCTCACCTGGGATACGAGGCCGGTGGTAGTGGCCGTCAATGAGTAGCCCAAGCCAGCGAGGGCTATGCTTAGATCGGTGAATGTCGCAACGCCATTCACTGCTGGCCCGGTGGTCAGGCCCCCCAGAGCGGCGCCCGTGGTTCCAGTGCCCGGTGTAATCGAAACACCGATGGTCTGCGCGAAGCTGGTATCGGTCTGACCCGACGGCTCCTGAGCGGTGACCACTACTGCGGGTGTCATCGGACTTCCGGCGGCAGTGTTACCTGGTGGGGTGGTGAACACGAGTATGCTTGCCGGAACTTCAACTCGGAAATCGGAGACACCATCCGCATTGTTGCCAAACGATTGCCATGGTCCGACCGATCCAGCACCGTCGACGGAACGCACCCTCCAGTGATAGTCAATGTCGTCGTTGAGGTTGGCTACACGGATGAACGCTGTCGCACCATTGGAAACCAGCGGACTCGTGGCGTTTGGCAGTCCCGTGAAGCTCTGGGCGATAGGCCGCAGTTCGAGTTCCAGTCGCACCTGATCGCCGGGGTCAGGATCGGTTACCATCGCCGCAAACACAACCGTAGCCTCGTCGATCGTTTCCCCGGTGTTGATCGAAGTCGAGCTATCCCCTCGCAACTGCGCCAGAGCGGTGGGCGCTTCGGGACCACCAGGCACGGTGACACTGAAGTCAGCCTCGGTCTCGGCGTTGCCCCCGAACGACAGCCATGAGCTCGTGTTCCCACCCTGGTCCACGGTCCTGGCTTGCCAGTGATATGACGTGTTGTCCGTCAGACCGGTGATCGTGACGCTGGCGTTGGTGCCGACAGGTACCTCAACACTGGATCCGGTGGGCGCATCCGAGAACTGGATGCCTACCGGTCGCACTTCAACCTCCAGCCTCACTTGGTCGGTCGGATCGGGGTCAGTCAAATGCCCCTGCAAGACCACCGTGGGTTCGAACGTCGCATTGCCAACAGAAATCGGCGTCGTGCCATTGCTGGTGAATTGACCCAATCCCCCGGGTGACTCAGGAGTCTCCTCTACCGCTACCGTCAGGTCAGGTTGGTTTTCCGGATTGTTGCCAAACGGTACCCAGGGACCCGCCCGACCAGTCTGATCCACAGTTCGGGCATGCCAATGGTATGGTGTATCGTCATTGAAACCGATGATGGAAACGGCCGCTGTGTCACCATCGATTACCCACTCCGAGGAGTCGCTTGGTATGCCCGTAAAGGCCGACGTGATCGGCTGGATCTCGACCTGCAGTCTCAGTGAATCACTCAGATTGGGATCTGTGACCACGCCGCGGAACACGAACGTAGTGTCACTGACGGTTGCACCCAGATCAACTATGGCCGAACTGTCTGCCCGGAGCTGCTCGAGATCGGTAGGTACCTCGGGTGCTTCTGGCCGTGAGAGTTCCAGAGTGAACGCTCCCGTCCTGCTCGACGGCGCTGTGGTTGCCTCCACGAAGTAGGTACCTGAGTCGGGCAGTAGAACGTACCTGAGACACGCATCACCGGTCTCACCGAGGCAGTCGTCGTCCTCGCCGAGTGCGGGGGCGGGGGCGGATCCGTTGCCGGCACTGTCGAGTACGAGGTATGTGTCCAGATCGGGGGCCAGCAATCGGACCGAGATCGAATCTCCGCCCTTCGATGTGAAGCTGAACACCTGCGCGAAGCTGTTGGGCCTGTGTGGCGCCACGCAGTGGGCCGTCGTCAGTGAGTCGGTGATCACGGTATCTTGGGGCACCGGGACGGCAATGCACGGATGGATTGTGAACTCGACCGGGATCCTGGTCGGCGCTAGGCCCCCGCTTCCACCGGATATGACGATCGTGTCCTGACGCACTGCCACGGACAGGCCCGCCGGATCCAGAGTGACCTCGATTGTGCTGGGCGCGGTGCCGCTGGCCGGATCGATCCCGAGCCAGGAGCCGCCGCGGGCCTGGCTGGCCGTCCACGACTGCTGCCGATCGCCCGGATTGGAGATGCTCAGGCTGAGGGTCAGTTCTCGTGTGCTGCCAACCGCTGCCGAGTCACTGATCTCACTCATGGAAATCGTGAGGGTGCCGGCCGGAGGCGGGCTCACCAACTCGTCGAGTTGGCAGGTGGAAAGCGACAACGCGGCAGCCACCAGCAACGCCACCGTCGCCAGACGGTGAACTGAGAGCGATCTCACAGCGTTGCGGATGCGGACCAAGTGATATTCCAGATCTAGGGACGTATTAGACGTAACAGATGAAACGAAGTCCCGAGCGGAGCGTGGTTCGGCGGCACCGGTTCGCCCAGAGACCTTCTCGTCAGTTGGAGTCTCGCTGATTACACTTCTTGCATTAAATGTATAGCGGCACTTAGTGTGCCGGATAGGGTGTCCGGGCGGGATCGCAAGCTACCAGTTTTCATGGGTTTCGGCCACAGGGTCACTCTCGAACGTAGCACAGAAGCAACATGGTTGCGCTAACGCAACATGCGCAGTGTGAATGCCTTGACTCGGGGGCCTGGCTCCCTCAATCGTGTCGGTAATTGGCCCAAGACGGGCCTGGAACACAGGTAGTGAGGAGTACTCGAATGCCAACGCTGCAGACAGAGCAATCCCGGTTGATCACCATATCTCTGGTTGTGCTGACTGCGATTGCCTTGGCCGCGGCGCTGGCCGCGACCAGGACGGTGATGGTGCCGTTCGTCCTGGCGATCTTCATTTCCTACCTCGTGCTCCCGTTGGTGGATTACCTCCAGCTGCGTCTCCGGTTCCCTCGGGCACTCGCCATTATCGTGGCACTGCTCGCGGCATTGGGCCTCTTGACCCTGCTCGGTTTGCTGATAACGGAGTCCACCAGAGAACTGCTCGCCTCCGTACCCATATATCGCGACCGACTGGCCGGTGCCGCCGAGAAGATTCTGGCAATTCCCGAACGGTTCGGCTTGACGGCGCCCGGAGGCGAACCGCTGTTGGAGGGTATCCGGCAGCTGCCGCTCTTTAGCTTGGTCAGGAGTACGGCTGGAACGGTGGTAGATCTGGTGACCACCGGAGTCTTGGTGGCGATCTTCGTCATGTACCTGGTGATCGGGCGGCGTCCTACAGAGCAGCTCGGTGGTGTGTACGCCGAGATCAACAGTAAGATCCAACGCTACCTCGTGACCAAGTTCGCGATCTCGGCGACCACAGGGTTGTTGGTCGGTACGATTCTCTGGTTGTTCGGGCTGGATCTGGCGCTCATGTTCGGCGTGATGGCCTTCCTGCTCAACTTCATTCCCTCGATCGGATCGGTCATCGCCACACTCTTGCCGATTCCATTCGCGATGCTCCAGTTCGACAGCACCTGGGCAATTGTCGGTGTCGTCGCAATACCGGGTCTGGTGCAAATGACCATCGGCAACGTGATCGAGCCGGTGGTGATGGGTGAACGTCTGGACCTCCACCCAATAACCGTGCTGCTATCCCTGATATTCTGGGGGCTGCTGTGGGGAATCGTGGGGATGTTCCTGGCTGTACCGATAACGGCCGTGATCAGAATCGTGCTGGGTAGAATCGAGACTACCAGACCGTTTGCCGAGTTGCTGGCCGGACGACTGCCCGCTATTGCGGAGGAGCCTGCCGCTCCGACCGAGCGCCCCCCCCCTCAAAGCGCCGGTTAACCTCGAGGCCGCGTTATTGGTGTTGGCCGGTCACGCACCCGGTCCACGATACAGATAAAGCCCAGCGGTTCCCGACCGGTTGCCTTGAACTGATGAATCGTGTCCGGAGCCACGTAAACACAGTCGAGCGCGCCTATCTCGTAGGAGTTCTCCCCCAGAACAGCGGTGCCGCAACCCCGTACGACGATTACCGTATGGGGATGTTGGTGCTGTTCCAGTGTCGTGTAACCACCGGGCGCAACTTCGAAGTACCGGGTAACAAACGGGAGACCATCTTCGCCCGCGCCCTCCCCCTCCCCTAGCAGCGTTTGCCGAGTGACGTCTTTGAATGGTGCATCTGCGGCCTTGTACTCTCGCAGGTCGATGCCGGACCAACGATAGCCGGAACACTTGATCACCTTGGAACCGTTCGCCATTTCAACTTCGCCTCAGTGCTTGCGCCATTTGAGCCGCCCCGGTTACCAGATCTCCTTGCCGGTACAGACCGGCACCAATCAAGAAGATGGTGTCGGGACCATACTGGTCGATCCAGTATGGAACCTGTTCGCAATCGAGGCCACCGGCAGGTACCGGGAACACCGGTCTGATCTCGCCCAAAGGGGCCCGGAGATTGGCGTTTATTGCCAAGCAGGTTGCCTGTGTGAGAACGAAACGACCCCCAACATTGGGATAGATCACCCCATCACTCCCAATCACCCGGAATAGCTTGCCCAGCAAGAGTTCAGGTGTGATGCCGTGGTCGGGATGGAAGAATGCCCCTGACAGAGCCGGATGGGTTAGAACCGCCAGACCGCTCGTCTCCGCAAGGTATGTCACCGATTCCAGGCCAATCAGCAGTGGACTGACCAAGAC
>Ga0255055_10002783_pt1 | contig 12065 bp, 10 predicted proteins | sample JV7_2_27_MG_FD_188633 | JGI IMG/M metagenome (GOLD analysis project Ga0255055, IMG submission 188633) | Seawater microbial communities from Jervis Inlet, British Columbia, Canada - JV7_2_27 | ecosystem: Environmental > Aquatic > Marine > Inlet | place: Canada: British Columbia | collected...
GTCAGGTTTCAAAAAAAACAAAACTGATACAGCGACCAACGGTCATTATCCAGCAGTCGGAGGCCAGAATCCTGACACCTGAACACTGACACCTGACACCCATTTGACTGCTGACACCTGAATACTGACACCTGACACCATAGACATTGTGTTGTTTAAAGAACTCAGCTGGACTAAAATATATCACACGACTTTTGTAATATATTTGTATGACGCAACACTAGATAAAGGAGAATTGAAAATGGCCGAAGAAAGCTATTATGGCAACCCTGATAGCTCCCGGTTTGTGACGAAAAAATGTCCTGAATGCTTTACATATCTTTCTTTGCACATCAAAAAATGCCCTTCCTGTAATACCAAATTAGGTGACGTAGACAAACTCGGGTTTGCCACTCGACCTCTTGACTGGGCGGGTTACTTAATCGCGATTATATCTATCCTGGGCTTCTGCTTATTCATCTGGTGGGGTTTTTTTAAAGATTAACGGTATTCGAAATCCTTTTCGAGGATATGATCCGGTATGAGGTCAAGATAACGAGAAGGCCGGTTTAATATCAGTCCGGTGCTGCGATCATATACATTGCTTGGATAGGTAAAAAAAAGATTCTCTTTGGCCCGGGTTGCGGCAACATACATAAGCCTTAGCTCTTCTTCCAGCTCATCTTCTTTATGCAATGTATGCACCGAGGGGAACCTGCCATCTAAAGTCCAGATAACAAAAACCGTGTGCCATTCCAGACCTTTGGCGGAGTGAATTGTCGAAAGAATCACCCGGTCGGCATGCGAAGCCCCGTCATACAGGGAGTTTTCGAAACTTGTATTTGGCGGCTCAAGGGCCATGTCGGTAAGAAATTGGTTCAGGTTTTTGTAGCGTTCCATAATTCCTATCAAGTGCTCTAAATCTTTGGCTCTGCGAGGATGATCATCATAATTGTTTTTTAAAATTGGCATATAATAATCAATTATGGTCTCTCCCATCTGGGAAACGTTCATGGGGTGGATATCAAGGGCTGCGATCAGGTTCTTTAAACGGTCGAGCCCCTTAATAGGCCCAAGTTTTGCGGAAAGAAGACCGGTATAGCCTGATTTTTCATTCAGGGCGGCTTCATAAATTTTTTGAGCAGTTTTGGGGCCGATTTTTTCGATCAACAGTAGAATTCGGTACCAGCTAATTCGGTCGTAAGGATTGGCGATCACCCGCATGTGGGCTAATACATCTTTGATATGCGCGGATTCGACGAACTTAAACCCGCCCATTTTCACAAAAGCGATACCCTCGCGGTTGAGTTCAATTTCAAGATCAAATGAATGAAAGCTTGCGCGAAAAAGGACAGCGATCTGGTTTAAGGCAACTCCTTTTCGATGAAGGTCTTTAATCTTATCAACGACAAATCTGGATTGGCTGTATTCATCTTCGCTATTAACCATTACGGGCCTGGTATCACCTGTTTTTCGCGTAAATAGATTCTTTGAATATTTGTCCTTGGCTCTGTCAATGATAACGTTTGTTAAATCCAAAATCGGCTGAATGCTGCGATAATTTTCTTCTAAGGTGATAATACGGGTTCCGGGAAAAATATTAGGGAATTCGATAATATTTCTGAAATTGGCCCCTCTGAAGGCATAGATACTTTGAGAATCATCCCCAACGACCATAATGTTTTTAACAACATCGGTTAAAAAATACAATATCTCGGCTTGAATCGTGTTGGTATCCTGGTACTCGTCCACCATGATATATTGATACATCGACGAAATGCGATTTCGGATGTCAGCATAATCGCTTAAAAGACGACGAAAATAGATCAGCAGATCATCGTAATCAAGGAAATGGTGGTCCTGCTTGCGGACCTGAAAATCATTATGGATGCGGGTGATGACTGCCAGGTGAGAAGCGAAGTGCGGGTAGTCTTGATCGATGATATCTTCGATAGCCAAACCTTTGTTCACCGCGCGGCTGAAAATGTCTGCCAGCGTTTTCCTTCTGGGAAACGAACGATGTTTAGTGGCCGGGTGCATTTCTTTTCGCAACATGCCGATTAGATTTTCTGCATCGGTGCGATCGAGGATCCCAAAAGCCGGGTCCAAACCCATTTGTGAGGCATATTTGCGCAGCATGGCATTGGCAAAGGAGTGAAAGGTTCCCCCGGCGATTTTTTCACAGCGGGCATCCAGCAATCGAGTTGCTCTGCGAAGCATTTCCTGAGATGCTTTGCGTGTAAATGTCAAAAGAAGAATAGAAGCCGGGGAAATGCCTTTTTCCACCAGATAGGCCACCCTGTAAGTGAGGGTCCTTGTTTTTCCGCTTCCGGCTCCGGCAATAACCAACAAGGGTCCCTCAGTACAGGTGACCGCATCAAGCTGAGATGGATTTAGTGCTTCTTCATAGCGAATACGAAAATCCTTTTTGATTTTCGCAGCGCCAGGCTGTATTTGTGTTTTATTCCTTCGTTGCGATGACATTTTTTATCTCAAAACGCCGGCGGTCGGTAGTAAATTGATTATACGGGTTTTCATATCTGAAGTTTTGGTTCGGTCAATTTTTCACAACACTTCCCATTTGTCAACCGCCGGCGTCATTACTTATCTTCATTATCTTCTGCAACATTGACTTTTAATATATGCTGTCTTACTCTTCACTATATCTGCACAGCATGAACAAATTCTTCTAACAGGGAGGGATAAATAGAATGAAGAGAATACAAACTCAACTGAAAACAATCTCCAAATCGCTTGTCAGTCTTTCCAAACAGGTCGAGAAAATTACGAAACAGGTTAATAAACTTCAGCCTGGAAAAAAGGCACCTGGCAAACGTAAAAAGGCGGTCCGTAAGGTAGCTGTACGCAGAAAAGCAGCTGCACCGGCAAGAAGAAAAGCTGCACCTGCCAAAGGTAAAACTGTTCTCGACTCCGTTTACAATGTGATTGAGCGTAGCAAAAAGGGCGCCACGATTGTCACGTTGAAAACGAAAACGGGTCTTGATTCCCGACAGCTTAGCAATGCGCTTTATAAGCTTTCTAAAAAACGCATGGTGTACGCGAAATCCCGTGGCCTTTATATGAAAAAATAAGCCGTTTATTCGCGGAACCGAAGGAATCTAATACGGATAGATCGGATTTACACCGCTTTCCATTATAATATTGCGAGTGACGGAATTGCGGCATAAGTGGTTGTAGAAAAAAACGTTTGAATCCGGAACGTTTTTTGACAACCACTATAAGCGAAGCAAATAGTCTTCCGCCAGCCGTCCATTTCAAAGGGCAGCGGAAGGCTATTTTGTTTTTCAGCGCCGCTAGTTTTCAAACATAATTTTTTCATAATCCACGCCAAGTTCCCAACAGCTTCTTTTCTATCACATTGGAACTTTCTCAATTCAAGAACTCAACTGGACTAAAATATACCACACGACTTTTGTAATATATTTGTGGGACATGACACTAGACTGTCCTTTCAGGATTATAAGTTGCTGAAATTAAAAAAAATATTGACTGTTGCCTGATTTAATAACTTTTGATATGTAAATGGCTTCAATTTCTTCAGGAAAGGAATTAGCATGAGTTCCAGCGAGGTCGCCTCTGATCTCTCACCCTTAAATGGATTGTGGAAAGCCTTTGCTTCCGTAAAATTAACGATTGTCCTTTTGTTAACCCTGGCAGCAACTTCGATAATCGGAACCCTTATCCCTCAAAATGAAACTCCGGTGGCGTATGTTCAAGCCTTTGGTGAATTTGGGTATCGCCTTTTTGCGCTGCTGGGGGTATTCGACATGTATTCTTCCTGGTGGTTCCGCAGTTTAATTCTTTTACTGACAGCCAATATTGTGGTCTGTTCGATCGATCGGCTGCAACTCACCTGGAAAATTATATTTGTCCGCCATCCAAAATTTAACATTGCTAGATTCAGGCGGTTCAAACGGAAAGAGGAGTTTAAGGCTGAACGCGCTCCCGATCGGTTAAAAAATATCTACCCTTCCATCGTCGCTCGCCGCTTTGGCTATCACCGGGTTGAGGATACCGATGAGGGGTTTGCCGTCTATGGTGAAAGCGGGCGCTGGACTCGCCTTGGCGTTTATATCGTCCATTTTAGCGTGGTGCTTTTATTAATCGGTGGGCTGATCGGTTCCATTTTCGGTTTTGATGGCTTTGTCAACATTCCCGAAGGCGAAAGCGCACGAACTATCCAGTTAAGAAATAACCCTAAAGAGCTCCAGCTTGACTTTGAGGTCCGCTGCGATGATTTTAATGTGACTTTTTATGATACTGGCGCTCCCAAGGAATTTCGTTCAAGTTTAACAATCCTTAAACAGGGCAAGCCGGTTTATCAAAAAGATATTATCGTTAATGATCCGTTGCAATATGAGGGTATCCGGTTTTTCCAATCTAGCTATGGGAATCTGCCACCCAATGAAGTTATGCTAAATTTCACCAGCAAAGCCACGGGTATGATTTACAACCAAAAAGCAGCCGTCGACAAGCAAATCGTAATTCCCGAAAATTTTGGCACTTTTGCGTTGAAGCAATTTACCCGCGCTGCTGATTTCAGAGGGCAAAACATCGGGGAGGCGTTTATCGGGGTTCTGACCCCCCCCAACGGCAGTCCGGTGGAGGTAACGCTGCCGTTGCGCTTTCCCCGATTTGATCGGATGCGTAAGGGCGACGTGGTTATTGCGATTGCCGATTATCTGCCGCGCTACTATACCGGATTACAGGTCAGCAGGGATCCCGGTGTCTGGGTGGTATATACCGGCTTTATTCTGATGATCATCGGGATTTACATCACATTTTTTATGTCCCATAAACAAGTTTGTGTCGAAGTCACCGCAGATGGTAAAAAAAGCCGAATTATGGTTGCCGGGACTGCAAATAAGAACAAACTGGGTATGGAAAATAAGGTCAGCAACCTATCAGAAAAACTGGCAGAAACGGAATCAAGTGCCAAAGGTGAGGCCAAAAATTAGGCTGAGCCATTAAACTGTTCCGTTGAGTCTGCAATAGAGGGAGACTATGAGCAGTTCGAACATATTATCCATTATTACGTTTGTGTACGGATTGGCCGGGGTTTTATATATTTTTGCCTGGGTTTTCAAAAAACCGGGCTGCGGCAAGCTGGCAACCTGGGTGGCTACGCTCGGGGTTGTTGGAAATACTGCTGGCATTCTATTGAGATGGGTGGAATCCTATCGCCTGGGCATCGGCCATGCGCCTTTCTCAAATTTATACGAATCGCTCGTCTTTTTTGCCTGGACAATCGTTCTGATCTACTTGTTCATCGAGCGTAGATTCGGCAATCGTATTATCGGCGCATTTACAACCCCGATTGCGTGCCTGGCCATGGCGTATGCCTCATTGAAACCCGGTATTACCAGTGACATCCAACCCCTCCTTCCCGCACTAAAGAGCAACTGGCTGATCGCCCACGTGATTACCTGCTTTATCGGTTATGCGGCCTTTGCGATTGCTTTCGGCATCAGTGCCATGTATCTGATGAAACAGGCGCAGGATGACCAAAAGGTAATCTGGCTCGATTTTGTCAGGCCGATAACATTATTCGTTTTTATTACGCTTTTCAGTCGTATTCTTCTGGTGGGAAACTGGGCGTTATCCCTAATGACGGCGCTTCCGATCTGTCTTGTCTTTTATGCCGGCGTATTTATCGTTCGTCGAATGCCTGCAAACATTAAAAACAGTCTGCTGGAAATGTTTCCGGAACCCCGCGTTCTGGATGAGCTTGGCTACCAGATGGTCTTGTTTGGATTCCTCTTTTTATCGGTGGGTATCATCACCGGTGCTGTCTGGGCCAATTCCGCCTGGGGACGTTACTGGGGATGGGATCCAAAAGAAACATGGTCGCTGATTACCTGGTTTGTTTACGCCACCGTACTGCATGCAAGGATGATGCGCGGCTGGCGCGGACAGCGCTTGGCTTATCTTTCGATGGTTGGTTTTGCGGCCGTGTTATTTACCTATTTCGGAGTGAATCTTTTGCCCGGTCTGCACAGTTACGGGGCATTGGGCCAATGATTTTTTCTTGACAATAACAGGATCGATACGATACACAACCGCAGGCTTTTGGCCGGCGGATCAGATGCTATCAACGCTTTAACTATCTGAAAATATTCTGTTATTATCCTTAGCACAGCCATGAGCACTTAGTCCGCCGGAGTTATTCCAGTGAATTTCGTAATACCTAACCCGAAGTTAACGGAGTTTCCATGAGTACTGATGAGAAAGGCAATGAGGTTTCAGCAGACACCGGGGATCAGGATCCGATAACGCCCTCCTCGGGAAATGACGCAACAAGCCAGGCAGATGAAAATGGGCTCACAGGGCCCATTATCCTGTTCTTTATAGTCGGGTTGATTGCCAGTCTCATTGTCGGATGGGTGATTTTTCCACAGCTCCTTTATTCCCAGAAAAGACAGCCCGTTGGTTTCAACCATGCCTTGCACAATGAGGAGGTTGATAATGAATGTGAAAGCTGTCATTTTTTCAGAGAAGACGGCACCTATTCGGGTGTTCCCAAACTGGCCCAATGCATTGAGTGCCATGAAGAAGTGCAGGGCGAGGACCCTGAAGAAGCAAAATTCGTAAACGAATATGTCGCCAAGGGCCGCGAGGTCCCCTGGCTGATTTATTCCAGGCAGCCGGACAACGTATTTTTTTCCCATGTAGTGCATGTGAAAACGGCGCAGATGGAATGTGTGACCTGTCATGGCAATATTGGTGAATCAGAAAGCTTAAAAGTTTATGAGGAAAATCGCATTTCCGGTTACAGCCGGGATATTTGGGGCAAAAATATCGCCGGTTTTAAGCGCAATTCGTGGGATCGCATGAAAATGGATGACTGCTCAGAGTGTCATGTGAAAGAAAATATCAACCAAAACAGTGTTCAGACCCTCAAGGGCGGCTGTTTTGTGTGTCACAAATAATAAATGCGAAAAACACCACTTCTAGATTCTTAATAGTTATTCAATTGTCAATATTCAATAGTCAATTCCGGCTTGTCCGGGTTAGGTTTACGGGGAAAATTAAATGAAGGTAGATCGCAGAAGTTTTTTATCATTTATTCTCGGAGGTGCGGCCGGGACTGCGTTGTCACCCCTGCCGTGGAAGCTTACCGACGACTTTTCAATTTGGTCTCAGAATTGGCCCTGGACACCGGTTCCGGAAAAGGGTGAAATCAGCTATGTCAACTCCGTTTGCACCCTGTGTCCGGGCGGTTGCGGAATATCGGTTAAAAAGGCTGACGAGCGCGTGATTAAAATAGAAGGGCTGAAAGGTCACCCTGTAAATGACGGCGGACTCTGTATTTTAGGGCTTGCCGGTGCGCAGCTTCTGTATGGTCCGACACGCATCCAGACGCCCATAAAAAAAGTCAATGGCCGCTGGCAAAAGCTGTCATGGAAAGAAGCCATAACCGAATTGGCCGCCAGGCTAAAAGAATTACGTGCCAAAGGATCGTCCCATACCGTGGCCTGCGTGGCCGGATCCGACCGGGGTACGGTCCCGGAGCTCTTCAGCCGTTTTTTAGCTGTCTACGGTTCACCCAATTTCTTCCGGACGCCATCGATTTGGGACTCCTATGAACTGGCGCTGTATCTGACCCAGGGCACGCGATCCATGGCCGGATTTGATATCGAAAATGCAGACTTTATCTTAAGTTTTGGCAGCGGTCTGATCGAAGGCTGGGGATCTCCCGGGTATATGTTCCGAGCAAAAGGTCTGCTGCGGAAAAATGGCGGGCGTATGGATCAAATCGAGTCGCGGCTGTCTAAAACAGCGGCCAAGTCCGATCACTGGATTGCCATTAATCCCGGCACCGAGGGTGCGCTGGCATTAGGCCTGGCGTATGTCATCATTAAAGAGGGACTCTACAATCAAAATTTTATTGATCAGTATACTACCGGATTTTCAGACCGCAAAAAGCGGGTCATCGATAGTTTTCCGCCGGAAATTGTTTCCAAAATGACCGGTATCAGTACGGGCACGATTGTAGCGTTGGCCAAAGATTTTGCGCGTGCCCGCAAGCCACTGGCTATTTGCGGGCAAGGCCAGGGCCATCTGCCCGGGAATTTACAGGAGTTTCTGGCCGTCCACACCTTAAATGCCCTGGTGGGCAATATCAACCAACCGGGGGGTGTCTGGGCTGTACCCGAACCCGATTATATCGACTGGCCGGAGCTTGAAATGGATGGGGTCGCTTCGGAAGGGCTGCAACAAACACGAATCGATGGTGGCGGCAGTTATCGCTATCCGAATGCCCGCTATTTACTGCATCGCCTGCCGCAAGTCGTCAACGCCAGTGACGAATCGCCGGTTCAGGTGCTTTTCGTTGTCGATGCCAATCCGGTGTATTCATTGCAGGATACGGCGTCGGTGAAAAAAGCGTTTGAAAAGATTCCGTTTGTCGTCAGTTTTTCATCCTATATGGATGAGACGACAGCTTTAGCCGATCTGGTACTGCCCAACCATGTCTTTCTCGAACGCTACGAAGATGTTCCGGCGGCCTACGGATTTCCAAAACCCATCATCGGATTAGCCCAGCCGGCCATCGAGCCGCTGTATAATACCCGGCATGTCGGTGATGTGGTCATTCAACTGGCCAAGGAACTGGGCCACGCGATTGGCGCGGCATTTCCCTGGGCTGATTATCCCACCTGTCTCGAAGAAACCTTATCCGATAACTGGGATACTCTGGTTAAAGAAGGCTACGTGATGGATACTGAATTTAGCGGCACAGATTTGGCTGATGCATTTGAAACCGATTCAGCCAAATTTGAATTTAATAATAACGAAATTAGAACGCTGACCGGCTATAATCCGGTAAAAGCCGAAGGGGATGAAGCCTCCTATCCGCTGCTGCTGGTGCCGTATGATACCATGCGACTGGCCAGTGGTTATGTCGGCTCACCGCCGTTTCTCGTAAAAGCGCTTGAAGACACTATTTTGACCGGCAGCCAGGTTTTGGTGGAGGTCAACCCGGCAACAGCCAAACAGCTAGGGCTGTCAGAGGGCAAAACCGCCAACCTGACAACCCCCAAGGGCGCTGCACGGGTAAAAGTGCATCTTTCCAATGGGATTATGCCCGGTGTTGTCGCCATCCCCCGGGGCCTGGGTCACACGGCTTACGACAAATTTTTGGCCGGCAAAGGCGTCAATTACAACCAGCTCAGCAGCCCGGTTGAGGATCCCGCATCCGGTCATGATGCGGCCTGGGGAATACGGGCCAAGCTCAGCAAAGCCTAGGTTGATTGACTATTGACGATTGATGATTGAAAATTTGAGGACTTCTGTCGTTTTATTTTTTAGCTGAATTGTTTGTGTATCACAAATTAAATCGTACCTAAATTGAGCATTTCAAATTTTTAAAAGGGATCATTTTGTCTGATATTCAATGAATTCTATCGATTTATATTTTTAAAATTTGAAACCCTTCGGGATTGCCGATCTTACCGCATCTACGGTGTCAGATGCCGTCCCGCATAGGCGACTATAGCGCAACGACATCTTCCTTGTAGCTGCAGCAACCTCGACAATCGCTCAACTTAGGTCGTAGTTAGTTATTTTTGAAACATTCAAAGATCAATCGACAATAGAAACTATAAAATAATCATTACCAAGGGGTGTTGATGAAACACGAAACTGCCAAGAAGTTTGGAATGGTGATTGACCTGGACAAGTGTACCGGTTGTGGTGCATGTATGGTTGGCTGTATGGCGGAAAACAACATTCCGTTTCGCCCGGATAATACCGATAAGATGCTCAGTATTTCCTGGATGCATGTGTATAAGTTAAATAACAGAAAACTCTTTCCGGATTATGAGGAATGCTATCTTCCCCGACCCTGCCAGCATTGCGAAGGACACGGGGGGCATTCTCCCTGTGTGTCGGTTTGTCCGGCTACCGCCACCGACTATGATATGGATACGGGCATCGTTAGCCAGATTTATCCGCGCTGTTTTGGGTGTCGATATTGCATGGCGGCTTGCCCCTATCATGTCCGCCAGTTCAACTGGTGGGATCCGCTCTGGCCGGATGCAATGGAAAAAATGCTCAACCCGAGCGTATCGGTGCGCATGCGGGGGGTTGTTGAAAAATGCAGTTTCTGCATTCAGCGCTATCAGCAAGCGAAAGACCGGGCTTACATGGAAGGACGGCGGGAGATCGCAGAGGATGAATATCAGACCGCTTGCACCCAGGCCTGTCCGGCCGGTGCAATCGTCTTTGGTGATTTAAATAATCCCGAACATGCAGTCCATCAATTAGCGCAACCGGATCCTGCGCACCACGGCCGCTCGAAAAATCCCAGGGCTTTTCGTCTTTTGGAACGCCTGGGCACCAAAACGAAGATTTATTATCTTTCCAGCCGTGAGTGGGTCCGTAAGGCCGGCGACAATTATCTAGAAGGTGAATTTAAAAGCAAAGCACACAGCTAACTTGAGCACGGCTGTTTATGCTTCAATCTTAGCAGTCATATTAATTTAGGAGCACGGAACTCATGGATTCTGCCTTAATTCCCAAAGGGGTAAAACGCTGCCCTGCCTGGCAATTCATCATGTGGATTGGCGCAAATGGTGCGGTTCTGGCCTGGGGCGTCTTTGCGCTGCTGCTGGTTTATTTCAAGGGGCTTAACCAGACCAATATGAACAACGCCTATGGTTTTGCGTTGTGGATTTGGGCCGATCTTGCCGTAATCGCGCTGGGCGGCGGCGCCTTTTTTACCGGCTTTTTAAGATATATTGTCGGTAAGGAAGAACTGAAGTATATCATCAATTACGCCGTGCTGATCGGGTTCATCTGCTACAGTTCGGCATTGATGATCCTGGGTTTCGATATCGGGCAACCCCTGAGAGGCTGGTTTATTTTCTGGCATGCCAACGTGCACTCCATGCTGACCGAAGTGGCTTTTTGTCTGACGGCTTACTTCGGCGTGCTCGCCATCGAATATGCCCCTCTGGTTTTCGAAAATCGTATGATCAAAAAGGTGCCTTTTTTTCATAATCTGAGTCACAACATGCACGAAATTATGGCCGTGTTTGCCGCTACCGGTGCATTTCTATCCTTTTTCCACCAGGGTTCTTTGGGTGGGGTGCCCGGTGTTTTGTTTGGCCGTCCCTTTGGTTTTCGTGAAGGGGTATTGGTCTGGCCCTGGACATTTTTTCTGTTCACGTGGTCAGCCGCCGCCGCGGGGCCCTGCTTTACCATATTGATTACCAAAATAACTGAAGCCGTAACCCGCAAAAAACTGGTCAAAGACAATGTGATTGATCTTTTGGCCAAAATATCGGGCTGGATGTTATTTTTCTATATTATCGCCAAGATCGGGGATACGTTGTACTGGGCCAACGTTACGGCCCCATCTAAAGGCTCTACTTTCATGGATTTTTACACCAGCAGCTCGGGCTCAGCCTATGGTCTCTGGATTTTAGTTGCCGAAATCGGGGTCTGTGGGGTCTTACCGGCCCTGATTTTGATTACACCCAAACTTCGCAAAACCCAGGCGACCTTATGGCTGGCCGTTATTCTGGCGGTGATCGGCTTGTGTCTCAATCGCTGGGTGATGGTGCTGCAGGTTCTGGCGATTCCGGTTTTGACGTTTGAATCCTGGTTTACCTATTTCCCAAGCTGGCAGGAAATTGCCACTACCATTTTGCCGGTGGCCTACGGCGTTATTATGATTTCGACATCATATCGCTATCTGCCGATTTTTCCTCAGGAACGGGAATTAAATCCGATTGACGAACCGGCAGCTCCACCTGAAGTTGCCGAATCCGAGCCGGAACCGACCGATGCCGGCTCCGAGCCCGAATTGAGTCCGGCTGAATCATAATGGAGGAAGTGCATGTTTCCGTTTAGCTTTGAATGGATCTGGGACGCAGGACATATAGTGTTTCATGGGGGGCTCTGGTACGCATTGACCATCCTCGGCCTCGGAATAACCTATTGTATCATCAAAGCAGCTCTTGATGCCGCTAAAGGTAAAGGCAGTCAGCACCACTGATTCCAAAATCGAAAGATTTCAACAAGTGCTTCCCGGACGACAACAGGGGAGCGCTTTTTTGTTT
>Ga0255055_10002784_pt1 | contig 12065 bp, 17 predicted proteins | sample JV7_2_27_MG_FD_188633 | JGI IMG/M metagenome (GOLD analysis project Ga0255055, IMG submission 188633) | Seawater microbial communities from Jervis Inlet, British Columbia, Canada - JV7_2_27 | ecosystem: Environmental > Aquatic > Marine > Inlet | place: Canada: British Columbia | collected...
GATAGCACTAATACATCATTTATGGTTAATAATAAAATTGAGTAGAGTTTCATGATCCCTATCAATCGTGAATTAACGGAAAAGGATAATCCCTACGGCGCAGAGTGAGAAGATGAGATAAAAAGGACTCTGGATGGGACTCATCACATCCGAAATTAATTCATGATAACTACTAAAGGTGAAATAATGAAAATAAAATTAACAGGCGAACAACAAATAGCTATAATTCATAAATCTTCTCTAGGAAGTTGGGTTAAATTAGAGAAATGGTTAAAGAAAAAGAATGATAAAAACGATTTGAAAGTGGTTAAATCGGTCAGAAACATTGAAAGAGCCAAAAAAATTAGATTTGTTTATAAACAATTTGAGCCTATGAAAGATAAAGAAATCAGATTTCATGTTACATAGCAAAAGTGAAAATATGACAAGTCATAAATCAAGATATATGTTCATGTTTTGGCTAGGCTGGATAGTATGCCTCATAACTTTAAAGTGGATATTATGATCAGTAGGAAAGAATTAGCATTGTGTTGGGGATTAGCCTCAACGATATGTATGGCTGGAGTATTTGTTACAGCTATTTATTATAACACAAATAGAGTAGTGGTTACGTTTCCTTTTGGAGAGCAATATTTAGAATTAGCACTAGCCATTATATCAATAATCATTATTGGCTATGAGCTTTACGAGGTAAGTTTAAGATGACATTTACAGAGGAAATAGAACAGATCAAGAAAGAAGTAAAAAGGAGAAAGAAAAATGAAAGCACAGGGCGGTATTAACTGGGTACTATTAGCAATACTATTCTCTATTCTTGTGGGTATTGTTTTGGCTGTTCTAGTGGTAGCTCCACTTGTAGCGGTAAACATGATATAACGCTGTTATTATTTTTAGGCGGTCTTTCTATACATACGTCTCTAGTTTCCTGACACATGAAATACATCATAACTACAGCTAAAATAGTAACTATAAACAGTATAGTAGTGATATAAAACCGCTGGTTATCTGTTATGCTGATCATCTTTTCTAACCTCTTTAATTTTCTTAAGAACTTTGTCAATATTACAGTATTGTAAAACTATATCAGCCATAAGATCATCTATATGTATGGAGTCTATGCCTCTCCTACCCTGATACATAGGAGTAACATATAACTCCTTTAGCCTACGTTTTAGCCTACGTAAAACCTTTCTTTCCTCTCTTCGACCTATACCTAGCATATAAAACCTTTATTTTACTTATTCGGGTTGGTTGGTGGAGTGTTTGACCTTTATAGTATATTATAATATTATAAAACCTAGGCGACAACACCAACGCTCTTACCTCTATTCCTGATATTTCTAAGCCAACTGTCAGTAAATGGAGGCTTAGCTCCGTCCTTATGCCATACAGACTCCTGATAGAGTCTGTTGAGAGCTAAAGCACAATCCTGAGTAGTTTCGTGGAATGTTAATAAATTAACAGCCATAATCCAAAGCCTCTGTTCTAATATGCTCTGACTTTCTTCCTCGAAGCTCTTTAGCTCCATTTCTTTAGAGAGCTGTTCATAGGCATTGTACTCGTCCTCGTCCATATCAGGAACTCTTATATCATATTGAAAACCAGCTGATTGTCTTATGCCCTCCATTATCTTAGATATAGACATCTCGTTTTTACCAGCAAACTTAGAAATCTTCTCAGCACATTCGTCTCTACACCACTTATCTACTCTATCAGGGTTTTTACTTTTACCTCTTACTTGTACCATACCTCTTTTCAAACATATTACTCTAAAGTCCGCTAGGTTTCTCAAGTCCTTATCAATGTCCCAAAAGTCAGGATCATTACCTATCACTATTTTCTTAAACTTCCTACATATCTTTATAAATTTAATAAGCTTCTTTACATGAGCCTTTTGAAAGTCTCTTTTATAGCCTACTTTTGTTATTTCGTCTATGTGAATTGGCGTAAAGTCAGGCAATTTTTTAACCCATTCTACAATATCCTCAGTAGTAGCGGAGAAAACTATAAGATCAAAGGTATAAGGCTTCTCTTTGGTAGCTGTTCTATGGTATGGTATGCCTTTCTTCTTACAGATTATCTTAGAAAGCTGACAAGTAAAAACAGTTTTACCTTTACCCTTTTCTCCTCCTGATCCTACTAGAATAAAATTATCAAAGTTACCCTTTTGAAACGTCCCGTCCTCTAAAGTCTGTCCCTCTATTCTAACTATAAGCTCGTTAGCAAAACCCTCCATGTCCATTATGCTCCTCCCATACTGTATAATCTAGCCCTCATAGCCTCAGGCAAAACCTCATACGTCTTAGTCCATACTTCGTCTATTATCTCGTCCATTACTTCTTTAATTAATACAAGTCCGTTTTTAGCTCGTTCATATTTTGCGGGAGTGTTACTCTCGATATTAGAAAAGTTAAACGTCTCATCTACCTTTATAAAAGCGTCCCGTATCTTTTCAGCGTCCTTTGGGTATTTATTTATACAAAAACGTCTTATTTTAGACCACAGGGTTTTTAATGTGGCTCTTAGCGGTATAATCCTAGCCTCTCCTCCCGCTTCCATTTGAATATAGAATAAATCAGCCATTTTTACCAGCTCGTTAATCTGTATCAGCCTCATAATATCCATTGTATAAACTGGCTGTGTTACTGTTTTACTCATTTTGTCCTCAGCCATTGTTATCGTTCCTATACTCTACACTATTATAAAATTCTTTTAAATCTTCTGTTAAAGAAACAATTTGAGGATCAGAAAGATTTAATATAAACCAATCTTTATTATGTTTATCATATAAAACAGCCACAATTAAACTAATTCTCCCGTCAGATTTAACAGCCTCAAAATAAGCAATATCGTCTAATTTTTTAATTAATTTACAATTTTTATTAAAAATTCTGTTATTTTTTTCAAACCATGTGGTATTATTTATTTTATTTACATGATAAATTACTTGTTCCCACTTCATATTTACACCACAGGAGTATTAGCTAAAGTTAAATTATAATTTAGTAAATCGTTTCTTAGTGTATTTATACTAGAATTTATATATCCTATATTGCTAGTAGTTTCAGAAGCCATAAACCAAGTAGCTCCTACGCCAATTATGGCTAGTATGATCAATACTATAAGAAACATCTTTAAATTGCTCTGACCTCTTGCTCCAGCAATAAATCCGCTCCACCAAGATAAATAAGTCATACGGGTAGTATGCTCTCTAGGTATCTGTAACTTTGTACGGGTTAAAGGCATTTGTACAAAATTCTCGTCAAACTCTACGAAAGGTTTAGATCCATGCCAACCCATAAACTTCTCGTTTAGGATAACGCTTTTCGTATTCACATATTGCTTTTCTGTCATTTATTAGCCTCTATTATTAATTGATAATCACTAGGCAAGTCTATTACCTTTTTTAAGATTGTTTCGGGTATTACTGGCTTTGTAACGTCTTTAGATACTATTTCTTTTTTAATGTCTCGTAACGCCTGTTTCCTAGCTTCTTTAAAATCTCCCTTAGTATCTGATTGATAGCCCATATAATCCTTTTCAATTAGAACGGGTAGCTCGAACTCCATGCCCTCCTCTCCTTTTATTTTTACTTTTCTTCCTGTAGGTTTAGCCCAAAATTCTATCCAGCGTCCATTACTATGCTTTTTCCTTACTCTGATCCAACCGCCTCGAACTTTAATGATCCCGTCAAGCCATGTAAACAAATAGCTTATCCCTACGAGTGAAAAGGGTATCATTAAAGCCACAGTTAAAAGGATAAGCAAATAAAAAGGATTGCTAACCATAGCCCTTAGAATACCATTAAAAGCCTCCATTATGTCCCAAGCCATATTATTCCTTTACTTTTCTACCGATTAGTTTAGCTACGTCTCTGTAGTATTTGACTACTTCTTTAGGTTTCATTACGTTATTATTTCCTATCTCAGTTAGCTTTAACGCTATATTTATTAAAAACCTTTGCTGTTGCCCTACTTCCATTTTATCTAAACTACCAAATAAATTATCTAATTTGTCTAACATTATAACACTCCCTTATATACTAAAAATATAAAGATGATAAACCCGACCACTAGGCTTATTATAACCCAGCGTTGAGCTACCGCTCTATCCTCATCTGTTTGTATTATGTCTCCAACTTTCAACCTAATAACCCAGCCTTTTGTTTTACAAAGGCTGTAGAAATTTCTCCTGTTCGTTTCAATGTTACAAACAGCTCTCCTAACCAGCCCTTTTTACCTTTTGAGGTAGCACAAATTGACATAGCGGAGGCTTTAATACAAGTGATTGTAGCTCTCATGTATTTATCAGCTTCTTTATCTCCGATTATATCGAATGTTGTACGAGCCTCATTTAAAGCAATAGCGGAGGTTAGTAAGGTACTTAAAATACCACTCTCAACTTCTGAAAGATTAGCTGTTGTTATGTCTCTTGTGATCATACCGCCAAAATCATCTGTAGGATTCATAGGCTTCTGTAATAAAGAAGTAGGATCTCCCGCTGGGAAATCAAACATAGCCTTTTTCATATCATCTACGGCTGATTGTTCAGCAAACGCTTCTCTTTGTCTTTCATCAAACTGTTTCCAATTTACCACTAACTACCACTACCATAAAGTATTAATTTTCCTGAATAAAGAAGCGTCATAATTGAGAATATAGTAAGAAGCATACCGATAGGCACAGTACTCTCCTCTCCAAAAGAATAAGTTGTTTCTACAGCGGTATAGCTTAGAGTTTCATTACTTATTATTGTAAAATCTGTACTTTGTACACCCGTTACGAGTAGAGAAATAGAAACTATCATTAAAGACAATGATCCTATTAGAGCCAATGGACTAGACTCTTTTAGAAAACCCATTATAAGAAAAATAAAAGAAAAAAGGAGACTAATAGATAGCATTATTAAATCCATGCTAAGCTCCGCCTCCTTTTCCTCCAATAACACTAAAGATTATCCATACAACAGCTATGATTATAACTACAAACCCTAAAGCTCTTACTGAGTCAGCTTGTGTGTTTGCTGTATCTACATCTGTGGCTGAAAATACTCCTGTGTCATTTAGAGCGGCTATAATATAATCTGGAAGCATGTACATAAGTGCTACACCTACGAACAGAACGATTAAACCTACTGTTAATCCATACAGTTGTGTTACTCCTTTCTTTCCTTTCATTTAATATTCACGCCCTTATAAATTTGAATAGGTATTTTATAGTATATATAAATTTATATGCTAAAGTTATACGTATAAATATCATGGCTAATCGTAAAAGAGTTTATATTACACTAAATCCCAATGTCTTACGTTCTTTGAAGCTTAAAAGACGTAAGACGGGTATAGCCATATCAAGACAGATAGAGAATAGTTTACGGAGAAAGAGATAATGGGTATAATTGTCAGGGATCATAGAGGTCAGATAGTTTCAGCTAGTAGGTCTCAGGCTGAGGCTTTTGGTTGGACTCCAGTAACGAGACAAGACCAGCAAGTTACTAGAGGAGGAGTAGCAAGAGGATCAGTACCTCATTATGTTGATAAGAAAGAGACAAAGATAGACCGCATGAAACAACAGGGAGTAGCTGGAGTTTATTCTGAGGTAGGAAAAACAACAATAATTACACCTAACGAGCCTGTTATGGTTGAAGAGGTTGTTACTACTGAACAGGGACAAAGTATAAAGCCTGATGACAGAGTAAGTTTAATACCCCAGTATGCTACTGGACAATTTGAGCAACACCCTGACGTAATAAGATATAGAGAGAGAAGAGCCAAAGAGTCTTATGATAATTGGGTTAGACGAGAGCAATTTATAAGAGGTCAGGCTGAAACTAGACATGAGAGACCACTAGAAGAGGTTTCTTATGCTTTATATGATCCGTTTGGGTTACAGCAATTAAAGACACAAGCGAGTACACATTTAAGCGGAGGGACACCAGAGCAAGTTTTTGAAGCTGGTTATCAGCATGAATTAGATTTTTATAGAACTCAGTTAGATGATCCTATTGGTTTTATGATACAACAAAGTATAACCGCTGGTATGTTTGTTTTACCTACTTTTATTACAGTATTAAAACCCATAGCTCCAATAATTACAAATATATTCCAATGGTATCAAGTGGCTAGAGCTGGAAATCTAGCTCAAAATGTTATCAAACAGGGAGATGATTATACCGATACTCAGCGGTCTCAAAACATTCTAGAAGCTGTAAGCATCGGTACGGATACCGCTATAATGTTAGGCATACAAGTAGGGCAAAGAGAGATACTACCGAGAATAGTGCCTCCTAAAACAATAACAGAAACAGTTACTATTACTAGAGAAGAAACCTCAGCAATAGTAGGCAAAGAAACCTATTTAATACAAGATTATCCTAATTCTCAGGCTATAGAACAGATAATACATAGCAATACAGAAACAACTTTACCCGCTGACGCTAAAATTATACAAGTAGAATATAAAGGACAAGTGTATAGATACCTTACTGATCTCAAATATAATGTTTTAGATTATAAACTAACAAACGCTGATTTAATAGTAAAAAATGTAGCTATGCCTGAGCATACTAGATTATCTATGGGTTATGGTTATGGAGACGCTGTTTATAATCCTCCGTCAATTACAAGTACCTACGAATATATTATAAAGTCTCCTGACTCTCCTACATTAATAAACGCTGGGACAAAGGTTACAGAAATAGGAGTGAGGTTGGAAGATTTTAAACAAAAAAACGCATGGGACTCTATGTTAGCAAAGGCTAAAGATACTAAACTGTTTGGCTCGTCAGCTACAAGAAAGACACCGCCAACCCAAGAGCAAATTTATAGATTGGATTTATCTACTCCTGATGAGGCTCAGGGTTATATACAAAATAAGTTTTTTGGAGGTATGAATGTTAAAGAATATCATACCGCTTCTGGTAGTTTTTTAATAACTGATCCTACCGCTTCTACGGGTACAGAAATTGTACCCGCTTCTTTAGGTACTACCACTACCATAAAAAGCATTAATGTATTAGCAACGAGTACGATTAATTTAAAAGGTCAAGAAGTTCCAATTATTTCAAAAACTTATACTGGTCAGCCTCAAAAAAATAAACAAATTTCATTTACACAACCACAACAAAAAACAAAGCTAGAGGCTGATCAGTTTATAAGACTAAAACCAATGCGTATTACAACACCAAAGTTTAAATTTGAATTTAAACAAGAGGGTAGGCAAGATGTTATAATTACACCACTACAAAGTAACAGGCAAGTATCACAACAGATAACAAAGTCTTATCAGGAGGCTCAGAAAGGTTTAGAAATTTCTCCGTTAAACCTAACTTCTATTAAATTTACTACAACGGACTATAAAAGACCACCAACTAAACAGGATACTACATTTAAACTTAGTGGTTTAAGGAAAGGTTATGTTTCAAAATCTAAAAGGATAAGAGATTATAATTACAGGCGTAAAAAAATAACAAAAATTTCTACTTATTTACCTACATCTGATTTACTTAGTAGAAGAAGAAGTTTAATTAAATATGGTAAAGCTACAGATGTTAGGAGTAGGAAAGGCATTAAAGAGTTTAATATCAATCTTAGGAAGAAAGGAGTATTTGCTACGTTTCCTACTAAACAGCAATATGGTAAAAGGTCAAAGAAGAAAAAGAAACTATCGTTTAAAATAAGAGGGCTGAAACTATGAAAGGTAATATATTGGCTAACTGGATATATCTAATTGTATTTATATTCTTATACTTTACGAGTATAAGCGTCTTACAGAGTACAATGGGATCTTTAGAAGCTATCTTTACAGATTTTAATGGCGTTAATCTATGGGCGGATATACCCGATATTACATGGACGCTATTAAATCTATTGGCTTATGTTATTGTACCACTAGGAGCAATAGCATGGACGATATTAGCCAGTAAACCACAGGAACAAGTAGGATATTATAGGTAGATCACATGAAAAGAATAGTGTTTTTATTAGCACTTTTATTATGTGTAGCTTTACCTACCTACGCATACACAATAGACGGAGATAAGATAACGTATGAGGGTGTAAGAGGTAAGGTTACACAAGAGCCACATACTTTAAATGATTTGTCTAATGAGATAGAAATTACTTTTACCTCTTATTTTGCTACACCGCAAACTTTAGATATTGCGTTTGGTTTTGAATTACCCAACGCTAAGCCAACTCAGGCATTATATTACAATCCTATTACAGAATACATACAGCACTCTTACACTTGTGAGGGATATGCTAATTATACTACTGATCCTAAGCATATGTATTGTTATAAGGTTAATTCAAACACCACACAGCTAGAGTTATTTTATGACCATTACTTTGACAGCGGAGACGTACCGACTAAAACTATTTACTGGTCAGAGGAGATACAAGTAGATTACACAGATATTTCTAACAAGTTTAGTAAAATAAATTATGATTTCAATGGTAAAAACACTTGGTATTTAATTGAAAGCATTGATTTTAACCCTGACGAAACAAAGACATTAAAATTAAATGTAGATGTTTTACCAAACGCTAAAGGAAAGTATGACATATTAATTAAAAGAAGCTCTGATAATTTCCAAGAGGCTTATCAAAGTGGTAATTATATTCTTTTAGATCCATGGTACGATAATAATTATCAGTATTGTAGAAACTTAACGATAGAAACCTTTGGTATTGATAATGTAGTTTATAAAAATATAACTGGTTTAAGGCTAACTAACAGCTATGAGGCTAGAATAGTTAATGCTTCTTGTGCTAATGACGGGACAGCTCAAAACTTTACTGTAAAAACTTCTTATGTGGCTGGTAGTGATGATGATTGGCTAGACACAGAGTTTTTATCTCCTAACAGTAATACAACTTGGGCAATTTATTACGGATATGCTGGAGCTTCTGATCCGTCTTATTTATTTAGATTGTTTACTCCTGATTTTGATAGCTGTGATTTTACTAATGATTGGTATAGTGAGGATCAGGCTAAATATTCTTGTCATGGCTTCTTAAATACTACAGTAATAGATAGCGGAGCTTATGCTACAGATCAAATACAAACTACAAACTCTTATCTAGCATACGATAAAATAACTGTTTATAATACCCACTATGTTACTTCCGCCTCAGGAAACGAATGGTACTCTAGGTTTTTAGCTGGTACAACAACTAAAGGAGCTTGGGATAATTACTGGAACGTATTACTAACAGCTTCAACTAACAACTACAGGGTTTATAAAATAAATCCAGCTGACGATACAGATACTAGCGTATCAATGATTAATCAAGAAAACATTTCTTTAAAATTACATTATGATCCTACAGCTGAGACTACATCTTTATGGAGTTATAATTCAACTGGCTCAGAGATGTATAATACTAATGATACTGGAGTAGATGATGTAGGATATTGGGGTACTTGGGTAGACGAAACTTCTCAATCTAGTGATATATGGTTTTATGAGTGGGCTATTTATTTAGGCTTTGTTAATCCGTCTCCAGTTAATAATCCAACTGTAGCAATAGGAAACGAAGAAGAGTCTCCAGTATCTCCGCCATTATGGAGTAGTAATACCAGCACAACACCCGCAACTTATGACGCTTCTACCTCTACATTTAATATAACATGGGCTAATGGCTCAGCTTCTAATATTGTTGAAACGTCTCTTGTTAATATAACTCATAATTTTACAGGATCAAACACCACAGAAACAATGAATTTAATAAGTGGTAACGGAGTAAGCGGAGTATATGGACATCAAGAATTAATAGGAGCTGGATATTATTTTTGGTACTCTAACGCTTCTACCAATGACACAGCCACAAACACAACAGATACGTGGACATTTACAGTAAACCAATATTCCACAAGCTGTTGGTTAAATACTACTGTAACGCCTCCTGTAAATGATAGCTCTATTGTATTTCCTAATCCTATAACAGCTTACGGAGGTTGTGATAACCCTGAGGGAGATTATGGTTTATGGAGAAACGATACCAATATTTCTACTTTAAACAATACTCCTAATATTTGGGAGGTTGGTTATATGTTCTTTAAAACTAATGTTTCAGCTACTCAAAACTATACCTTTGCTCAATCGTTTCAGGCTGTTTATGTAACACAGGGTAACTTAACAAACTCTAGCTATTTAAACGTAACATTTAATACGTCTAATCCTGTTACTCAGTATAGTGCTGTTAATGTAACTTGTAACTATCCTGTAGGTATAGATCAAACAGAATTTAAATTATATAATGATACTGCGGAAATAGGAAACACAACCGCTACATTTAACGCCTCTACTTTAGGTACTATGAATTTCACTTGTAACTCTACTGGTAATACTAACTGGACTAGCGGAGAGGCAACTAACAGTTTAACAGTTTCTACTCTAGGAGGTATATTAATTAATGCGGTGTATGACGAAAATACTTTAACTCCTTTGACTTTCAATTTAACAATTTATAACGATACTCATAGCGTATTAGTAAACGATATTACTACCTATAATAACAATACGATAACGGGAGACATGACAATAGCAATATCTAAAATTGGTTATGTAGCTAGAGATTATTATGCTGACATACCCGATAATGAAACTTATAATTTAACAGGATACCTTTTACAAACAGGAGACGGATCTTATATTACATATTGGGCTTATAGCTCTACGTCTCCTACTGGAGAGCTGGACGCTTTAGTTAATGTAACTAGATTTGTAGGATCAGGCTGGGTATCAGTAGAGCAATCTCTAAGCGATTTTGAGGGTAAAGGGACTCTATTTTTGTCTCCTTATGCTGTTTATAGAGTCAATGCGTCAAAAAGCGGAGTAGGATATGTTTATATATCTAGCTACTCAGCCAACCCGTCAGTATTGCTTAGGTTAAACATAGGAGGTACTGGAAACGCTACGTCTATTAGCTGGTTGTTTACAGATGTTAATTATAGCCTGACTCCTACAAACGCATATATTAGAAACAGCTCAGATAACCTAACGCTATTAAATTATACTATAGCTGTTGGAGACGCTGATCTAGAATATTATGGTATGAATATAACGCTAGCTGACGGGACAAACATATATTCTAACAACACTACGGGAGCGTCAGGCGGGACAATAACAGTTAATTTTAACATGACAGGAAGAGAGGGACAAACTATAAATGTTAGAACATGGTTTAAAAAAGAAAATTATGATATGTGGATATGGGACAGAGGTTATATTGTTGTAGAAAATCATAGCTTTATACCCGAGTTGTTTGGAGCATTTTTAGAGGGAGGGACAGCTGGACTTTCTTCTATGGCTGGTCAGTTAATAGCTTTATTGTTGTCTATTGCTAGTGCGGGTATGGGTAAAAAGATAACCTCAGCGGGTAGTAGCATACTATTTTTACTAGGTTTAGCGGTGTTTACTTTCATAGGCTTCTTTAATTGGTCAATTTTCCTATTGCTAGGATTTGTAGGTTTAATAATAATAACGGGAGATAAGTGGAGATAATGGGCTATGGAACAACAGTAATGATAATTATAGTTATGGTTAATGTAATGGTTTATCTAGGAGCTTTGGCTGTAGATAACTCTTTAATAAATTCTAGTGCTGTTCAGCTTTTAATAGACTCTAAAGAGGGAGGAGGCGAGGTATTAGCAAATTTACTACCTACTACTTTTGATTTTGTAAGCGATAACATATTACCGCTGGGCATACTTGTAGCTTTGATGTTTGCTTTATCCACAGCTACAGGATCGTTTGGTATAGGAAGTACGGGAGGTAGTGGTGTAGGTGTTTCATTATTACCCATGATGATAGGAGCATTTTTGTTTATCAGTTTTGCTTTATCTCCTAGCTTTGACGCTATGGGTTTCCCGTCTCCGTTAGATGATGTTATATTTTTAATATTCGGTATACTTCAAGTTATCGGTATCTATGGCGTAATAAGAGGAGAGTGAAAAACATGGTTAAAGTATATAAAAACAGGGCTAAGCACGTTAAAGACATAGGAAAAGACATCAACTTGTTAGCTGGTTTAAAGAAGATAAAGAATGTAAAGAAGTGAT